>Ga0255431_1203_pt1 | contig 11066 bp, 12 predicted proteins | sample ANMaggSeSYBR02J5_FD_182633 | JGI IMG/M metagenome (GOLD analysis project Ga0255431, IMG submission 182633) | Sediment cell enrichment communities from methane seep in Santa Monica Basin, California, United Staets - ANME aggregate JGI... | ecosystem: Environmental > Aquatic > Marine > Cold seeps >... | reverse complement strand
TAACTGCCTAAACGCTTCGATTTGCAATTCGACACGCTTTTTTGGATATAGCTGATTCACAGACAGCCAGAAATCCCCATATTCTTCAAATCTGAAGATAGAGATATCTATTGGTGGATAAATTATTATCGCCGTTATATTCAAATATTTTTCCATTCGTTTTTGCGTATTGGCGGAATTTGCCACGACATACAAATCGTAGAAAGGCCGAATTGGTGCAGATTGACAGTATAAAAGGTTTGGCCCATGTCTCCTCGCTGCAAAATGCGCCCAGTTCCTTCATTTCATCACCAGAATAGTAGTTCATGCCATCACTACATGTTTAATTCCTTTTCTTAAACCAATAGATAACACTTTGATTTTTTACTTTACATCAAACTTAACGCCTATCTTGAACAACCTCAATGTGGGCAGGTTTATCAATGGACATCCTGTTTGCTCCCGTACTTCATCCAGTATTTCTTCAAGCCTCTGCTTATCGGGTGCGGACACAGTGAACCAGATATTATACTCGGCAGGACGCAGGTAGTTGTGCGAAACCTCATCATACCCGTTGATGATCCGGGCCACTTCATCTATGCGCTCATCGGGTACTTTCACAGCGGCCAGGGTGCTCTCACCCCCTGCCTTCTTAATATTCAGGATGGGGCCTATCCTGCGTATGGCACCCTCACCTGTAAGACATTCGATCCTGTGTATAATTTCCTCTTCGCTGGAACCCAGTTTAGAGGCCAGTTCTGCGAACGGACGTTTCACCAAGGGGAAATCCACCTGGATCTCGTTCAGGATAGCCTTATCCAGGTCATCCAGCTCTATCATACAGCCTCGCCCCCGGCAGGCACGTACACACAGTAAGGCTCTTCAGCCATATAATCGCCTGTGGCCGCATATGCCCGGGCACGACATCCGCTGCACACCCTCCTGTACTCGCATATGCCGCACTTGCCTTTCAGCTTGTTGACATCCCTGATATCGTTGAACACTTTTGACTGCTCCCACACGTCCTTGAAACTCTGCTTACGGATATCCCCTGCCAGTGCGGGCAGGAATCCGCATGGATACACCTCGCCGATATGGGATACAAAACAAAACCCGCTGCCGCCCAGGCATCCTTTGGTCATGGCCTCGAAGCCGTGGGTCTTAATTGTTATTTTGATACCTTCTTCCTTTGCCCGCTGGCGCATTATCCTGAAATAGTGGGGTGCACATGTGGCTTTCAACTGCAGGGACACCTTTTCCCGCTGGTCGTAGAACCAGTTCAGGACCCGCTCGTACTCCCCGGGAGGTATTTCATCTTCCTCTATTTCCTTGCCCCTGCCTGTCGGGACCAGCATGAAGATGTGCAGGGCTTCGGCATCCAGTTCTATCGCAAGGTCGAGGATAAGGGGTATTTGTTCTATGTTCCTCTTTGTTATGGTTGTGTTTATCTGGAAGCCTATACCTGCGTCCTTTATGTGCTGAATTCCGGCAAGAGCTGCATCGAATGAGCCCTGTTCGCACCTGAAATCATCATGGGTTTTTGCATCAGAGCCATCGATACTGACACTTATACGCTGAATACCGACGTCCTTCAAGCGACTGGCGATTTGTGGTGTCATAAAAGTACCGTTGGTGGCAAGGACTACTCTTAAACCTTTATCTGTCCCGTATTGTGCAATCTCATAAAAGTCATCCCGCAGCAGCGGTTCCCCACCTGTCATTATGAGTATGGGTTTGCCAAATTCAACTAACTGGTCTATGAAATCCTTTGCTTCAGTGGTGGTGAGTTCATCGGGACTGGGGTCTGGGATGGCATCGGCCCTACAGTGCCTGCATGCCAGGTTGCAGGCCCTGGTCAGTTCCCATGCTACAAGTCTGGGTGGTTTGGTCAATTAGGGGTATCCTCCGTGTTATGATATTTGGATTATTATGCTTTTTATCTGATATAATAATATCATGTTCAGAGATAAATGTGGGGGTGCATACTGAGCTTGGTCAACCAGATATTGAGGTTCCCGCTGACCAGCGAACATGATGATGCGCCAGATGCGGTGGCGGGTGCGGGTTCAACTTGCATGGTCATCGGCACAGGCATGGACCAAGCTGTTAATAGTGGGTAGATATTGATTTCATAAAATAGACATATAGATTTATAAGGCCGAAGGATAGGTCAAAAGTTGCGACGTCACACCCAACTGCAGCAGAGCTGTAGGGTATAATTATTAAGATAATCTGTCATACTCTCACCCCAGAAAGGGTTATATCACGTTACACATTTAAATCTTTCTTCACAAGTGTTGAAAATGTGTATGTGTATTATAGCACATATAGAACTGATGTGGTAAGAATAACTAATTTAAAGATTGAAGGTATAATTATCCATTATGACTGAAGTCTCGCTAGTAACAGTTTATAACGAGATAGTAGAAGTAAAGAGAAAACTCGATACAATCGAGGATCTTATCATACCTGGTGAAGAAATTCCTAAAGAAGAACTTGAAGAGATAGAGCAGTTTAAGAAAGAATCTTTGAAGGGAGAACACGTTAGATGGGATGAACTAAAAAAGGAGCTGTCGCTGTGACTTCTTATGAAGTGCTCATCCATAAGAAACTCGCCAAAAGCACCAAAAATCTACCCAAAAACCATCTTGAAAAGTTTGCCAAATTAATAGATGCGCTGAGGATAAATCCATATCCATGGAAAGAGTTCGACTTAAAGAAAATTGAAGGAAGTGAAGGCACTTACAGAATCAGATTTGGAAATTACAGGCTAATCTATTACATAGATAAAGAACAAAAAACAATTCACATTTTAAAATTTGAATTTCGAAAAAAAGTATACAGCTAAAATACTAAAACAAGCGGAGTTGCGGGTTAAAATGTGCATTTGTGCCCCATTTTTAGTGCCACGATTGTTATGTGGGTTTCGAGATATTCTGTGGATGCACACAACGCCCATCGTCCGCAATGACGACACTCGGACTTCGCTCTACTTCGTCCCGTCCCTCCTTGTGACCTAATCCTACTTTAAATCCCAGAAAAACAAAAAACCACCTGGAAGTAAATCACAAGCCAGGTGAAGATACACCATTCCAGCACAAATCCTCCGAAACCGCCACTGACGCAGACGTATAACGCCTTATCAACCAGCTATTGAGATTCCCGCTAAGCAGTGAGCAAGACGATACGCCGGATGCGGTGCAATGAGTAGGGTCATAGGCACAGGCGGGGATCAGGGCGTTTCTGTTGGGCGGGGGGGCGGGTTTTGAGGGGATGTACATGAAGCTCTCCACAGCAGGGCTGTGGGGTATAACAATTAAGATTAAAGTTAGACAGCTAAACAAATACAAAAAGTAAATACATTTCTGCAGGCTAGAGAAAATGCGAACGAAGTGAGCATTTTCTTGACACTGGCTTTCCAGGCCACAGGAAGTTTTTATTTACATTTGGCACTATTTAGAATTACTTCCCTACTACGTGGTTATAAAATGACAAGTGCAATGGAAATATATCAATTACTGCCAAAAACCAACTGCAAGAAATGTGATGAATCTACCTGTATGGCATTTGCCGTGGCATTGCTTTCACGCACCAAACAGTATACCGAATGTCCCCCGCTAATGGAAGAGGAAAAATACATCGATTCAAGGCAGAAACTGGAAACTATATTAAAGCCTATGCAAGGTGCAGAGGAGACCGGGCTCATTATACATGAAGAACTCTGCTCAGGCTGCGGTAACTGTGTAGTCGCTTGCCCTGTAAATGTTGCCAATGACCCTCACGGTTCCGGCAGGGGTTTTGGTCCGACAAATGAAAAAGTCATTTTCAGGGTCGAAAACGGAAAGGTAAAAGCTGCCAATATAGAGGAATGCAGGCGTTTTGGTAAGGACAAGATACTCTGCAGGGCATGCATAGACCCGTGCCCGACCGAGGCTATTGAGTTCGTATGAGGGATGAAAATGACTGAACCGATCACATGGACCTGCACCGGTTGTGCCCTGCTTTGTGAGGACATCCGGGTATTTATCAAAGATAACAGGGTCGAAAAGGTGGAACATGCCTGCCTTAAGGGCAAAGCCAGGGTATATGGCTGCAAACATACTGCAATATCTACAGTGGATCAAAAAGAAGTTGATGTAAATAATGCTATTAGCCAGGCGGCTAAGATACTTGAAAGAGCCAAAAATCCGTTGCTCTACGGCTGGAGTAATTCCACTTCTGAGGCCCAGGTTGCAGGTATAGAACTGGCACAGACCCTGGGTGCCTGCATAGATTCCACTTCATCCTTTTGCCAGGGTATCACTATTAGCGAGATAATGAACAAAAGCCTCCCTTCCTGCACCCTGGAAGAAATAAAGGAAAAGGCAGATGTTGTTGTTTACTGGGGTGCTGACCCCATGAGTTCCCATCCCCGCCACCTTTCAAAGTATTCATATTTTCCCAGAGGTGAGTTAAGGCAGCGGGGATATGAAGAGGACAGGACAGCCATTTGCATTGATGTTACCGAGTCCAGGACCGCAAAGATATGTAAAGGTTTGTTCTTTAGCATCCCGCCAGGCGGTGATGCTGAGTTCATGCGGGCATTGATGGATGGGTTGGATGGTCGTGTACCTAAGTTATCCTATGATTTTGATGTTAAACGCATCCTGGAACTGGCTGCTGTATTAAAAAAAGCAGAATTCGGGGTTATTTTTGCCGGATTGGGGATGGTTTATTCCATTAAAGAAGAATTTAATCTCATTTCAAAATTTATGGATACATTGAACCTGTTCTCAAACTTCTTCCTTATCCCAATGGCAGGTCATTTTAATATGAGGGGTTTCAATCACAACCTGCATGATAAGACAGGTTTTATCCACAGGGTCGGTTTCACAAAAAATGGTCCGGTATCTGGTGTTGAATATTCTGTATTGGAGCAATTGAAGCATGGTACCGATGCCGTAATGGTTGTGGGTTCCGACCCCCTGGCAAGCTTACCCTTATCCATTAGCAGGAGGTTGAAAGATATTCCGTTAATCCTGGTGGACCCCTGTTCCAACCTGACATCAAGGGTAGCGGACGTGACCATTCCATGTGGGGCCTCCGGGATAGAAGTGGGGGGAACTGCCGTCAGGATGGATGGCAGGAAAATGGACATTTCTCCCATTGTACAGGGGGGTGGATTGTCTGATGAAATGGTAGTCAGACGTATCATGGAGGAGGTGAGCTGATGGCGCTGGATGTTGGTAAGTTCATCAAGGCCCCGGAATACGATGTCAAGATCATAACCCGCAGGGACGTGTTCCAGGCCAGTGCATGTGAAGAGGACCGTTTTGGTGATGAATGCCTGGAGCTGTCGGCCTTGATAGTGCTGGATGCTGCCGAAATGAAGCGTATGGGTCTCAAGGACGGGACAAACGTCAGGCTCACATCAAAATGGGGCAGTGTGGTGGTCAGGGCCGGGGTATCACCCAGGGAAGAACAAAAAGGTCTGGGGTTTATGGTTAATGGGCCGTGGGTAAATGCATTGGTTTCAGGTGAAACGCCTGATGGGATACCGGCATTCAAGGATATTGAGGCAAATATCACAATATCGAAAGATGGAATAACCGGTATTCAGGAACTTCTTTTATTATGAAGTGCACATGGATGCAAGATAAATTCCCACTAACTCGAGACTTTTTAATAAATTCTAAAAATGCAATGCTTACTTATATAGTTAGCGAAATACTTAAGCAGCCACCAATAGATAATATAAAATATATAAAATTATCTAAATAGTACAAAAATCAGCAAAATGCTTTTGTAAAGACGGAAATATGTAGTGAATCAAGCTTTAGTACGTGAGAATGACGGACTAAAACGACAATCTCGTTGGAACAATAAATGAAGGATTGAAAATATGAAATTTGTTAGAATAATAATGTTATTATCTGTGATGATTTATTTAACTTGTAATGTTAGTGCTTTTGATAATGAATTTGTCAATGGTTCAGTATATTTTAATGATAAAAAATGTACTGTCTATAATGCTGAATTAAAAGTTGGCGAGCCAGCCACAATTAAAGCAGTAGTATATCTAAAAAAAAATGTTGATGTTTCAACTGCCATAACAGCTTCAGGTTTCGGTTTTGAAAATGTAGATCAACCATTTGAAGTAATTGATGGTCCAAGTGAATTTACTGAGACTGCGAGGGAATTTAGCCATAACGCAGGCGAAACAGTCACTTTCGAGTGGATTGTGCGGCCAACAGACAAAGCCGCAGGATGGACTATTCCTTTAAATATTGCATTTACTTTCTATGATCGAGATGAGAATGAAGGATATCCAATGGAATTTACAGCAGCCAACATCATGGTCCATGATGTACACTACTCAGTCCCCGCCTCCACCATACTAATTTGTGATGCCACAGCAGCGCCAAACGGCTATGCTTTTACATCAATAACGGTTAATAATGTGACTGGCCTGGGTTCAGGCAACATCACTGTTACATACAACCCATCAGTAGTTCATGTAACAAATGTAACCTCAGGAGATGGAAATGCTCTTGCTGTACAGGACTGGAACATCGATAACACAACCGGCTCAGTCCAGATATTTGCACAGGATGCAGATGAATCGCATAATGGTGATGTGGTTTTTGCCATTGTTAACTTCCATGCCGTAGGAGAATACCCGGATTCAACAGCACTTGCCATCAGTTCCTCGGAATTGATAGATTATACCAGCTATGGTATTATCGGACACAGTGTAACCAATGGAATATTCAGTATAATTGACGATGAACCACCGGTCATAACAGATGCAATTCCCACTCCGGATGTAATCCTGAATGACAACGGCAGACCCAGAACACCGGGCACGGATGTCACTGTATTGAATGCAACTGTACTCAATGGCGGATCTGGTGTAGTAAATGTCACTATTAATCTCTCTAGAATCGGAGGTTCGGATGACCAGGTCATGGAGAGAATAGCAGGCACAGATGTTTGGACTATAGCGACAAATGCTACCGGTGGTATTAACCTGACCCATGAACTGATTGTTACTGCTTCGGACGGGGCCAACAATACAGACGCTTCGGTGATCGGACTTACTGTACTCTTGCGAGGCGATGTTGTTCGGGATGGAGATCTGAATTCTGCAGATGCACTATACATAGCAAAGTACTTGGTAGGTAAAGAACCCAGGCCCTCATTGCTTGTAGGTGATATGCAGCCTGCCGAAGGTGATGGAGTGATAACTTCTGCGGATGCACTATATTTGGTAAAATACCTGGTAGGAAAGGAGGTACCACCATAAGGCATCCTCAGGGATGCCCTTTTTTACTGATGCAAACTTAAAATCCCTGAAATCATTTCATCTCAAAGGACAAATCCACAAAAAACCTACAATCTAACACAAAACAGTATCCGCTTCAAATCTAAGGGTAACCGACTCTTTTTTGAAACCGAAAGGCTGCTAAGGTACTTGATTTAGATATTCAGAATGTGCATTTCACCCTGATTTTTGAAGTTGACATAAATTTAGATCAATCTGACAAGGTACTACAAAACTCTTTATCTTTTATGGGCCTTGGGGCAAAATTCACTTGTCCTCCCTTTCGGGCCCAAATGTGAATATAGTAACAGTGTATAAACACTACCTACTTTTACTTACTGTTCCACCTACTGAAAATATCCACATCTTTTAGTATTTTTACACTTACTACGCCGCCTATCACAAGATTCAGGTAGTAAGTAATTAACCGCCATGCTGCCACCACTACCCCCAATATGGAAACCGGGACCAATATCCCGAAAAGTGCGGCCCCGCCAAGTTCTGCGATGCCACTGGCTCCCGGTGTAACCGGCACTACCATAATAAATGTCAGGAACACCTGCAGTGCCATAGCCACCATTATTGATGGCGGCTGGTTCAATCCCAGCAGTATCAGTGGCAATACCATGAATTCCACAATCCAGTATATCACGGTAAATATACATCCGAAAAACAAACCCCGCTTGCCTGTTCTCATAAGGGCCCACAGGCTGTTATGGAAATTCAATAATTCTTCATCAATGGACTCTATCAGGTGTTCTGTTTTGCTAAATCTTCCAAATCTGTGTAGACCCCGGGTGATAAGTGATGAAAGCCAGTATATGAACGCCGGGTTCAACAAGCTGCCAATAGCCAAAAACACCATTAACAGGACAAATAACCCTGCACCTATTATTGCCAGGTCCATCTCCTGGCTTATCAGTGAACCACTTAACACCCACAACGCAAACGGAGTGGCAATTAATAGCAGCAGGGCATCCAGTACACGCTCACCAATAACCACAGCCGAGGCATCGCCCACCGGTACATTTTCATTGCGGTTCAGCATATGTATCCTGACAGCTTCACCGCCTGCCATTGATGGTGTCACTGATGCAGCGAACAGGTTTACTATTACAATCTCAGTAGCATCTTTGATCCCGATCCTATATCCCAGGGCCTCAGTCATCACTTTCATGCGCAGCCCCCATATAAAGTATGAACCTACATGCAGGGCAACAGCCGCAAGAAGATATACTGGTTCCATTCTCTGCAGGATGGGAAGGGTATCCGGGCCTATGGTAAAAACTGTGACAAGTACCAGAACGATGATACTTATTATTAATGAAATGATAAACAGTTTTTTCAGTCGTTCCATATTACCATAGAGAGATAATTATTATGTTATTTATACCTTGATAGCTTACATAATATGTTGAACAACGAAGAAATTGACACATACTGCTGAGTAATGTATCCTGACGAAGGAACATACCCTGATGAAGTGATAAAACCTGATGAAGTGATATATTGGTCTCAATAATCCTGCCAACTAAAAATGAAGAGTCCTGCATAGGCCACACCATTACAAGAGTCAACGAGATATGTCACAATCCCAGGATAGTAGTGGTTGATGGGAATTCCACAGACAGGACCGTTGAGATTGCAAAGAAGTACGGCGTAGAGGTCATATTTGACCACGGTCTTGGTAAAGGCGAAGCCTTGAGGTATGCATTCGACCATGTGCAGGATGATGTGGTATTTTTAGATGTGGACGGCACGTATCCGCTGGAATCGATCCCTGATTTTATCGAAGCACTTGCCGAATATGACCTGGTGGTAGGTGAGAGAGTAAGCTTTGATGGTGATGCCCTGCCAAAGTTATTCCTGATAGGTGATGCCCTGTCCAGGGGATTGTTCCGGCTGCTTTATTCATCAAGGGTGGATAACCTTTCAGGACTAAGAGGTCTCAGGAGGCAAGCCATACAGAGAATGTCACTGGAATCGGATGATTTCGGGATAGAGACTGAGATAACAGGCAAAGCTGTGCGACTGGGATTCAAGATAAAGAAGATACCCATAACCTATACAGCCCGCACCGGCAATTCCAAGTTCAGGCCAATACGAGATGGCATTGTCGTACTCAGGGCCATGTTCAGGTACAGGTTCAAGGACCTTTCATGAATTATTAATCCAGGCCGTTATTCGTTATACTCAGGGTTTAGCTGGTCTTCGGTAATACTGGTCCCTTCAGATATGACAAGTTCCGGCCACAGGACAACATTAGAATGAACTGTGACATTATCCCTGATCACATCCCTTGGTCCGATCACAGTTCCAGTCTCCAGAATGCAATTATTCCCTATCTTTGTGCAATTGTCAATGATGGCTCCTGAGACACAGGTATCCCTTCCGATTTCCACGTCATCGAACACAATGGCAGATAATAATCTGGCACCGTCCTTGATCACACAGTTCGAGCCTATTGATGTATAGGGCCCGATAAGTACCTGGTTACCGATCGTAGTGTTCTCCCCTATCATGATCGGACCCACAAGGGCAGACTCGGAACCCACCGATACCCCGTTATCCACATTGATAGGGCCCGCCACGCTTGCGTTTTTAATGTTGAAATGGCCTTTGATTATTGTACCAGGGAGTTTCTCCAGTTTCCACTTACAGGCCTGCCTGTATGCTCCTGCATTGCCGATATCTGTCCAGTGACCCCTGACCAGGTATCCGTTTATTCGTTCGCCCTGCTCCATCATCTTTGGGAACAGGTTCCTGGCAAAATCGAATAACGTATTTTGTGGTATCATTTCAAGTACGTCCGGGTCGCAGACATATATCCCTGTACTTGCAAGATTACTGAATATCTCTCCGGCACCTGGCTTTTCTGAAAACCTGTGTATCTCATTAAACACATCCATATCTGCAATACCATAATCCTTTGGGTCTTCAATAGGCAGGAGCGCGATTGTTACTTTTGCAGCAGTTTTTTCATGGAAGCGGTAGAACTCGCGAAGGTCCAGGTCCATTACATGATCCCCGCCGATCACAATGAAGGGTTCGTTCTTTAACAGGGACTCTGCATTTTTGATACTGCCTGCTGTTCCGAGTTTGATGTGGTCCCGTACGTATTCGATATGGGCTCCGAATAGCCGTCCATCTCCCAATGCATCTTCAATCTCATTGCCCAGGTAACCTATGGTTATGACCATCTCATTGAACCCTTCTGTAACCAGGTGTTCCACAAGGTGTACCACTGAGGGTTTATTCAGTATGGGTATTGTAGGTTTGGGACGGTCAAAAGTCAGCGGGCGAAGGCGTGTGCCCTCACCGCCACACATAATACATGCCTTCATTTTTTCACCATATTTTATATAGAAATGAGACTATATGAGACTTTTTATTTTCTTCTGATTGAATTAGAAATTAGCCAGAATAACTCATTCAATGCATAAATATTTCAATTGTTGAGATTCAATTTCCTGCAAGAATCAATAATTCAGAATAAAAAGTATGACCTTTGAGATTTTTCAGAGTGTTGCCACTATGACATTTTACACAATAAAATATAATGTATTATCCGTATTTGATTTTAGCCCGATCTATAGGGGAAAAACCTTTCCATTCACCTGTATTAAAACAACTTCTGTTGAAATATGCAAATATATTGCTACTGAAATTATATAAACTGTCATTGATTTTAAAAGATCTAGCTCTATAGCGTCAAAAAATAGTTGGTTTGATGCTAATCATGAAAGTTTTTTTTAATATTTTCATTCTACCGATTTTGTTTTCT
>Ga0255431_1202_pt1 | contig 11068 bp, 10 predicted proteins | sample ANMaggSeSYBR02J5_FD_182633 | JGI IMG/M metagenome (GOLD analysis project Ga0255431, IMG submission 182633) | Sediment cell enrichment communities from methane seep in Santa Monica Basin, California, United Staets - ANME aggregate JGI... | ecosystem: Environmental > Aquatic > Marine > Cold seeps >... | reverse complement strand
AAGACGAGTGGTTGGAACCTTTGCCTCTGGAAATGAAAGATGCTCCGGTGATTCCTGTTGAAGAAACTACTTTAGACAGGATAAAAAAAGCACGGTTGCAGCACGGAGGCATCTGGGAGATCGATTTTTTCTATGTACCAGCGGCCCTAGGGGAAAAGGAAGAAAGACCGTATTATCCTTACATGAGTCTGCTGGTCGACCACAATTCTACCTTTATTCTTAACTTACAGTTAGAAAAAGATGCTGATTGTAAATCGACATTCCCTGTGAAGTTCGCTGATTTTATCGAGCATGTAAAAGTCATGCCAGATGAACTGCTTGTTAAACGCTATGATGTATATAGGATCATGAAGCCTTTATCTGCTGAATTGGGAATTGAAATAAACATGGTCGAAAACCTTCCTGCGCTGGAGTATGCCCGGGAAAGCATGATGGACTTCATTTGAACGTTGTAGATGAACAAGAGATGTCAGGAAAATGAAAAATTCAGACCGGATAAACGCCGAATAAAGAAGAGAGATTACTCGCTCTTCCTTATTCGGCGTGTTTTGCGACATAGTATTTCATAAATTTTATATTTCAACAGCCATGCCTGCTACGGGCAGCACCCACCAACAAACGAAGCCACCGCCGCACACCCCCCCCTAACCCATGCTCAACGCATGTGCAGAAGATAAACTGGATGGAATTATTTCAATTTTAGTATTAACCGCAGATAAACACAGATGAACGCAGATAACGGGTAGTATTGTTTTTAATTTTGATTATATGTTCCAAATTTGAGTATAATTAAATTTCAGCCACAATATCTGTGTTTATCTGTGTTTATCTGTGTTCATCTCTGGTTCGAAACTCAAAAGAATCCACATGGCTGGCTGCCACACTGCCGCCCTAGCGGGCTGCGGTGGCCGGGTGATTGAAGGAACCAATAAGGGCTGGAATCAATTCGATAGTAACCGCAGAGTACGCGGGGGTACGCAGAGAAAAACAAAAATGCTCTGCGAACCTCTGCGGCTATATCATCATATAAATTATATACTTCAACAGCCATACCCCCCTCCGGCAGCACACACCACTTCCTGACCCACGCTCTGCGCATGAGCACCCACACACGGTCCGAAGCGCCAGGGAGGAGCGGTCGGGCGAGTGCAGGTGAGTGGAGAATGGCGGGGCGGCGGGAAAGTATATAGTAGTGAGAACGGGGTGGGCGCTGGACAGCATTTTAATACAAGCCACAGAGGGCACCGAGATCACAGAGAAATGTAAAAACGCTCTGTGCACTCGTTGTCCTCTGTGGCTTAAAATTACATTGATAATATAGTTCAACAGCCATTCCCGCCTCCGGCAGCAACCACCAACACCCGCGGCCACCGCCTGTACACACCACTTCCCGACCCACGCTCAGCGCATGAGTACCCGCACCCGGTCCGCAGCGCCAGGGATGAGCGGGCGGGAGAGTGGGAGAAGGAAGGGGGCTGGACAGCGATTCGATATAAAACGCAGGTGGACGCTGATATACGCAGATTGACGGCTGCCGTTAAGTGTTTCACCGCAAAGAGCGCAAAGTTCGCAAAGACAATGTTACCTTAACTTTGCGGTCTTTGCGTGCTATGCAGTGCAGTATTTCATACAAATTATATTTTAATATATATGGCCGCCGCCGGCAGCAACCACCAACAGCCGATGCCACCACCTGCACACACCACTTCCCAATCCACGCTCTGCGCATGTGCACTCACAGCCGGTCCGCAGCGCTAGGAATGGCGGTCGGTTGAGTGCAGGAAGGGCAGCGCAGGTGAGTGGAGAAAGACGGTCGGCAGGAGAGTGGGAGAAGGAGGGGGGCTGGATATCATTTCAATATGAAATGCATATATACGCAGATTGAAGGCTGCCGTTAGGTATTTCACCGCAAAGAGCGCAAAGTTCGCAAAGACAATCTTACCTTAACTTTGCGCTCTTTGCGTGCTTTGCGGTGCAGTATTTCATAAAAAATATATTTTAATATATATGGTCACCGCCGGTAGCCCCCACTAACACCCGAGGCCACAGTCCGCACACACCACTTCCCGACCCATGTTCCACGCATGAGCACCTGCATCCGGTCCAGAGCGCCAGGGATGGGCGGTCGGGCGAGCGGAGGAAGGGCAGCGCAGGTGAGTGGAGAATGGCAGGCGGCGGGGTTCTTTATTGACCGATCAGTTATCAACACTGCAGAGGTTACTTATTTCATGGTTGGGTAAAGGATTAAGATATTGATTAAGGCGTCTATTCTATGTATTTTTGATTTATTTTTTCATTATGAAACATTAGAGTGGTTCTGTAGTTGTCTTTTCTTCCCACAACAGTTGAAGGAGAATACCAATTAGAAATGCAAATAGAGCATAAAATACAATATCTGCAAGATGCAAATCTGTTCCAAAAAGATCAATTTCGGCAAACATCAGTGAAAAAATCAATGAGTATATGATCCCTATTGCAAAAACAAGTGCACTTCTTTTTCCACTAGCAACATGAGTATCGCGGGTTGTTTTACGACATTCAAATGAAATATATACGAATGATAAAATTGCCATGCATGAGGAATAAAGCCAGAGATTTGAAATTGTCGAGTCAAAAAAAATAGATGAATTCCGAGACACAAAATCTTTAATGTCACTCGATGTAACAATTGGAATAAAACCAATAAGTATCGCAGAAAACATCCTTGGCAAGAGTAGTTTTATAAAATTAATATTCCACTTAGAAGGGTATCTATTAAATAAACCACATGCCCCCCCTGACATTATATCGCTTGAGAAAGAAATCTATACCCGCATCAAGGTATCCTTTCATCATATCGTCATCCAATTTATCTCGGATTTTACTTTCAGCTGGATTGCATATTTTTGCTAAATCATCTTCTCTATTTATCCCGTCATCTCCACATATTTTTTTTGAACTCAAAATAGAAAATATAAAATTGCATTTATCACTAATACAACATCTGAACCAATAATTTTGCCATTTTATCTGTTCATCTGATGAAATTTCATTTAAAAAAGCAAGTTTTCTTGCTAAATATGCATGTTGAGGACTTGGGGGGACACCCATTGGAGTTTTATCCGTATAGTAATAATTAGAGCGATAATCTTTATCCAAATCCTCCATTATGGCCTCAATAGAATCCTGATCTGCTTTATATATTTCAGTATAAATATCACACATAATTTTCGGAACCTATATACTTAGCTTATCATGCCAGTTTTTAACTTTAGCTTTAAATTGGGTCAATCCTACCAGGCGACCAGCTTCTTTTATTCTTAGGAGGGTAAGAAACGTCAAAAGTAGATGCATTAAACCTTCCTGCAATTTCGCCAGTTTTGGAAAATTTCATCATACAAATCCTCTCAAAGTTTGTCTCTTCGTGGACAGAAAATATCTGCACATTATCAATGAAGTAAGCTGCACCTCCAAAAAATGTAGCAACGCTTTTATAACCACCTGTAAGATTAAATATATAGTCGGTCTTGTTGTTGCTACCAAATATTTCAACGCATCTGGTCCAAATATTTTGTAAAGCCGTTATAAATTTATCATCATCGCTGGGATCCAACCCTTCCACTGGCAATAGTTCCACATTAACATCGGAGAGTAAATTTTTACTTACTATAACTTCGCGGAGCAATGTTGCACAATATGTTCCACAAGCATTAGTAGAATGGAGTAGTCTGATTTTATCATCTTTGCCAAGCGGTTGCAATCCTTTTTTTTTTTCAAAATAAATTTCTATTGCCCTGAGAGATGCAAGTTCTGCAGGCAAGTACCTCAAATATTTAACCTCTTCCCAAAATAGCGTGTCGAAATCGTCATAAAGATCAGGTTTATTGACTATTGCATCTTCATGAACATCCATACATTCCAATTCATGTGCTCTTTTTTTAGTTATAGTCATCTCTGATAGGTCTTTTTTATTAAGATCCTTATATTCCCAGCAGCTTGATTGTAAAATACTTGTTCCGCAGGTTGTAAGTATTGTTCTTGTCATTGTAATACCTCATCTATTTAAAATAACCATAATTTGATCCGGTCTTTGCTCCAATGCCAAAAGTCTTCAATGCTTCAGTGATATACATTTGTGCATCGTTTAGAAGTTTCTGTTTATCCTCTACCCTACATTTCGACGACGGTGCAATTGCAAACTCGAATTTTATCCCCCTCTTTACAGCAAGAAAGTTCACTGGATTCGGATCCTGATTATCTTTTGGCAATTCATTCTCTTGATAATACTTTCTATAATGTAGAGTGAATACATCAGTTTCAAATAATTCACCATCCAAATTAACTGGCCACGCATCCAAAAAAACGATACATCCTTTTCTTGATTCCCCATCACTGGAGGAAATTCCGAATATATTATCTAAATTTTCACCAAGCGCTTTATCAAGCTTTATAAATTCATTGCAAAAATGTCGAGTAATCCCTTTTATAGCAGAACCTGGGATAACCGGAAATCCATAATATGGATGAATGGAAATCGAATTTTCCAGAACAGATTCATTTCCATGGTTGACGATTACTCTCGTTCTGGTACTAAGACTGAATGAGATCGTATCAGGAAGTGAATTCTTTCTACTTTTTAGCTGTTCATACTGCTCCGATTCAATAGGATGGTTTTTTTCAGTGACAATTTTAAAGTGTTCAAATTTACAAAAATTCCGATCCCATCCATCTCTATCATTTTTTTTCAGATCTAGAGTCGGACCAAAATCATAATTTTCCCAAAAAAGATATTTATCAAAAATTAGAGATCGATTTACTTTTTCACTATTTGGTTTGTTGATGTAGTTATATATAGTAGTTGCATTTTCCATCATCCAGTGAGTGTTTGGCAGTAGTATCAAGTATGTTCACCTTTTAGCATAGTATCAGCAAATCTCTTGAGCCATACCGAGAGTAACTTGACTTCCTGAGTTTTACAAAGAATATTTTGAACGTTTTCATCTGATAATTGTAACAGTTTTCGATAAAATTCTAATCTATTTTCATTTACATAATCTTCATACATCCAATGTAGAATATGGTCCGCAAGCAGTTCATAGTGAGTTGGTCCATTTTCAGGTTTACTGTTTTTTTTACTAATATAAAATGAAAGTGTCTGCATTAATCCAGATCTTTGGATCAAAACACCAGATGACATAACCGCACTGCGATATTTCTTTTCTGAATCTGGATGATTAACTTCGATATCTTTTATGCAGGTATAAGCATACGATGCCCTTTTGTGATCAATATTTTTATCAATCATTTGAATTATTTCCTCCTGCTAATGTAAGTTTGACGATACCTTTACCTGTAGTCTCGTTTCCACCAATTTGAATATTCTGAATATTATTTTGAAAAAACTCAACAAATTTTTCTTTTACTTTATTTGGATCAACCAAGTGACGATCTCTATTTTTTGCTTTGTCAAATGTGAGGGTGCTGTACATGATTGTTTCCGATGGGAGATACTCTGTATATCGCAATGTTCCATCCACTGTTGTGCCATTTTCTCCAATTTCTATATTTGGGATTATCTCTGTAGCATTGGTAACGAAATATCTGAAGGCATCATCATCTAGAACTACAAGTTTTTTTATAAAATTTTTAAAAAAACATTCGTTTTCATCTCTAAATATTACATCACCCATTTTTTTTGCAAATACTTCCAATACAGCAGATCCTTCACAACTAATTGGAAATTCCTCTAGCAAAAGTTTCTTATCAGCAGCAGCAACTTCAAACAAAATTTCATCAGCCCCTAATGGACATATCTTTGCGGTAGCAGCTGGAGAATGGATATTTTCAATCAAATCTTTGAGCGATTGAAGCAAAATGCTCATACTCTCACCCACAATACTAATTTTTTGATATAAACGCCAAAGTACTAATGGTGATGTAACCCATACGAAACATCCTTTTACAGATCGAACAGGAAAAGCAAATATATTCCCATCGCCGAATGAGATTGCTCCTGCGTGAACAGATGCTCTATTGCCCTCGGGACCAAACATTGGTATAACATCACTACTTGATTTGTATTCATCTCTCAGTACCCCTTTTATAGAAGTTGACTGAATCACCGGGAACTGAGTGGTTCTCTCACGCATAATCGAGTTGTCCACTATGCCGACACCCTCTCCAGAACCATTGTGGAGGGGTGTAATAATATTCATAAACATCATATCATATTCTTTCATGTGTATCGCCTTTTATTCATTGTCACCAACATCCTAGTAATCCAATACCAAATCCTGCTGACGGATATTCGTCAGAAAAACTCTTTCCAAAATGGTATTCGTCATATATTTGTTTAAATCGATTGTCGTCCCATTTTTTAGCTTCAAAAAAATAAACGCTTCCGGCTGGCACTGCCCTTTTTATTTTGCGTGGCATGCCTCTAAAACTATATTTATTTTTTTTCCAACCACTTACATATAGTGGTTTGTTTACGGCTGCCCCGACCAGATCAGCGCCATCAAAATCCGTTATCCGATCTGTGAACCAGCCGTTTTTGAATATTGTTGGTGTTGCAAAATATATTAAAAATCGTTTAGAAGATTGGATATTTTTTAAATCACCAGCCTGTTTTTGAATAATTTCATCATCATCAAATACTTGTATCATTGCTGTCCTTCTTTCACCACCAAGATAGAGTGTTTCGTCTGGAAGATCAGTCTTCTCTATACCTTCTGCAAGCAGAGCGAATCCTGTGTTATGATAATTTTTCAAAGAAACATTATCTTTAAACCGCGTACGTGGCGCAGTATATAAATATTTTTCTTCCACAGTCATCGAATCACTTGAACGAAAATGTCCATATCTTGTTTCTGTTACATAGAAATCATCAGAGGATTTCGAATTGATTGTTTTAAGATTGTTTGAAAGGTATTGAGTTAACACATCAATAGAAATATATTCATCTAATTGTTTTATCTTTGGATGGGGTTCATCTGGAATTTGTAATGGCATAAGCCCTTCTTGTTTTATATCCCACACCCAATCTTTTTTATATGGAAGGGCAGGAAGTGATTTACGACTACGCTTACTATCTGTGATCCAAAGATTTGCCGGGGGGTGGAAGAATAATTCACCTCTGTTATCAAAAATTCCTTTGCGCAAAAAAGGACCTTTGAGTTTTAGGTTAGTATCTTCAAGATCTGCATCATATTTTCCAAGTTTTGGATGCACCCAATCCCCCGCCATAAATTTTTTCAGATTATTTTCTTCTGTATTACTCAACACTGCGGTGCCTAAGGCTCCAAAAAAGGTCAATGGTGTAGGAAAGGTGAACTCTGCGGTGGTGTCATCGCCAGCAATGAACGATCGGGCATCTCTGAAGAAAAAGGTATCCATTGGTTCAATATTTATCTGGATCATTATTAATTACAATCCCTAGTAAGTTCTTTTGCTAAAAACAAAGATATTTGAAGAAATTGTTCGAAATTATCTTTTGTGAAATCATTTGTATTATGGATTTGCTCATTTTTATCTGGGTCTGCCATATATGCAAAAATTTCTGTCGTGAGTTCCAACAACGTTATTTTTTCAGGTTTCCATAAATCGGATTTTGCTGGAATATGACGTTTGAGCAATCGTTTAAATTCAGCCTTGAACATTTCACTGTTGAAAGACCACTTTGAATAATATTTATTCCATTTATAAAATACAGGAAGTTCTTTCATGAGATCACGCACGAAATTCGAGCTCAACCTATTTTTTTGATCCATTGTCATAAAAGAGACGAACGTTTTTACTACATCAAGCACCTGGATTGGATCGACGATGTCCTTTTTAAATGCAAAATTTTTAATTGTCCATTGGGAACCCCAGGTTATAACAGTTCCAGAGAATATTCTCAATGTTATAAAAAAAGCATCTTTTTGTCTGAACAATTCCTTTGCTTTTTTAACATTATCATTAGCTTCTTTCAAGCCCCTGCGAAGGGGATCGTGGTAGTGAAGGAGAACGATTCCTGCGCTCGACGTTAATGTTTCATCAATAAGTTTAAATTCATCACTGAAAGAAAATCTGGCTTCATTGATTGTTGGCAGAAATTCCTCAATCGGTAGGAAAGCAAGAAGATCATCACCTCCAGAATAAACACAAAGTCCGTTTCCCTTGTCCTTTATCAAATCGGATGTTGTTGCAGCGGTTTTTGCTAATGTTTTGCTGAGTGTGTTGTGATAATCAACGGTAAAGGTATTATCATCAAGGGATTTCCCGGACATGACTTTGCCCATATCGTCGCCATCCATGTTCACGATGGCATAGTACTTGCTTGGTGTTCTTTTAATAAGTTTATAAACTTCATCTAATGTTTTCTGAGCTTTTGTAGACAATCCAAGAAGTTCAGATTTATCTACTCCATATTCTTTTTGCAAAAATTCAATGCTCAAATTATCTTTGTAGTACCATTCTCCACTTAACTCTTCAATTTTATCTACTGTCTTTTCTTCTAACAACGATTTTATTTTATTTACATCTTTTAAGAAATCCCATACCACTTCTTGCGTTTTGTTGCGATTGATCAATTGTTTAAACGTTCCCGCTGAAACGTCAACTACAGATTCGAAGCCAGGCTCTGTGAAATTGATATTCACATTTTTTGTTTTTACTAATCTTTTTAGTAAACAAACCCCACATAATATTTCATTTTCTTTGATTTTCGTATTGAATTCTTTTTTTCTTCGTAATTTAGAAAAAAAGTCCCCTGACATACCTTCTCTGTGGGCACACTGGACACATTTTTGGGCGTTTTCCCCCTTCCATGCATCAAAGGTTCGAGTCATTTTTCTTTCATCGAGAAAACGCTGGATATCCTGTACTTTTGGTCTGTATGATTTTTCTAATTCTCCACTTGTAATTGGAACAGCAACCCAGTTCATGTAAAAGTGGTTACCAATTTGTCTCATCCAATGTTCGTACTCCTTAGTGCAACCACTGGGAAGTTTTTTACTAACTTCTTTTACCACATTATTCCATAAACCAAGTATATGGCATTCCATCTCTTTAATTGTTAAATTCAAATCATTTTTTGGAATAACGGCCATGTACATATTTGGAATGGAAACGGAATGCGAGCTTGAATCACCCATATAAGGATAAATTATGGCTTCAGGCCCATAGGCATCACAAATCGGTCTCATGGATTCCGATGTTATCTGGGAAAGCAAAAGACTCCCCATATAAAGATCTCTGGTTTTTCGTGCTTCGCTGATAAATTCCTGAACAGGGCCTATAGACACTTTAAGGAGATAAAACTCATCTCCTTGAACATTGGATAGTAGTTTTTCAATTAATGTATGGCTCATAAAGAATCTCCGTTCAGGTACGTGGTGAATACAGGTCTACTCTTACTGTTAATATCAGTAAGATAATCTCTTGCTAAATTTCCATTTCTATCTTTGACCCCACTTTGTTTACACCATGTGAATATTGGTAAAAATTCAACAATACCGTTGGCTTTTAATTTATGAAATCTGATATATACAGGAGAAGACATTCGTTTATTCCCATGTGCCCATCCCAGTTCTTTGCACCCACTTCTTCCATGAACAGCCTTAATAGCATGATTTAGATTTGCAAAACCACGATTACCTACTGCAATTTGTCCACAACTTTGCAGAATAAAATAACGTGCTTCAATTGGTGCGGGAAGAGTAGATATATCATCTTCAACTAAACTACAGGTGGATATGTCACCTTCAACAGTAATCTTTGTGCTTATCCATTGTTTATAGGCTGACCAGACGTTCTGCAGACCTGTGCGAAGATGATTTTTAAGTTTATTTACACTGTTGAATTCTTCCTCAAGAGGAAGGATTATATTTGTTCCATTCTCATTTTGAAAGCTAGAAAGGTCATGATAAAGTATAGGTGACCCAAATCCTCTTCGCCCTCTTTTTCCAACAGATCCAAGATTTCCCCACAGCCAGATGGTGCTAAATAAAATATTTATGAGATTATCGTTGTTGGACATAGTAGCGCGGGGAATGATTGTAATAGAATATGATGCACCTTCAACAAAACCTTCCGAACATACCCAATTACCATATTTATTTCTAAATCCTAAATTTATTTTATCAATTTCTTCTTGTTCTTTATTTTTTTCAATTATGAGTCTAAATTTTGCACCGTTTTCACTTTTTGCAGAGCCAAATATCTCACTTTCTAATTTATATAAATCTTTTTTATCAATATTTGGTATCATTCCCCCAATGATCGCCCGACACCAGAAACGCCAGCATCCCCGAAGTGCTTTGCCGGAAAGACCGTCATCGTCGCGAAGTATCTTTCCATATTTATCTTTATCCCCTCCACCGATTAGAAGTGGGGTAATGAACTTAACATTAAATGTATATCGTTTCACAGATTTTCGAAGTGTACTCTCAAATTTATACTCATCACTACTTCTTAATAATTCAACACCCATATTACCACTGCTAAATAATATGTCATGGTATATATAACAGGTATACACCCTTTTGGAAACTTTTCCATAGCGTCAAGATTGGCTTGGATTTACAATTATAAACACCGTTAAACTGCTTTCATGTATCCACTTCAAAAAGCAGGGTATTTTCACCAGATTTACAGGATGTTGACAATGCGGTATATCCTGTCGATCCTGTCTAATAATTTTGAAATTACACTTGGATTTGAAGTTGATGCCATAATATGTTCAATAGATGGATTATTGGACAAAATGTTTCAATCCCCTATAACGGGTCACTACTTTTACACTGGACAGAACCGAAATAGAACCAAATAAACAGTCATAGTTTCAATCCCCTAAAACGGGCCTATGCTTTTCTCACCAGAAATTGAAATCGTTAAGTTGACAGATAGAATCAACTGTTTCAATCCCCTAAAACGGGTCTATGCTTTTCTCACTGAAAATCGTGATGATTTATAGTTTAGAGAAAATAAAAGTTTCAATCCCCTAAAACGGGTCTATGCTTTTCTCACCGCAAGCCTACTGATAGCGAAAAATAAAAACCAGAAAAATAGCTTTTATTTCCCATTTAACAACCGAATATTGCCCCTT
>Ga0255431_1201_pt1 | contig 11271 bp, 12 predicted proteins | sample ANMaggSeSYBR02J5_FD_182633 | JGI IMG/M metagenome (GOLD analysis project Ga0255431, IMG submission 182633) | Sediment cell enrichment communities from methane seep in Santa Monica Basin, California, United Staets - ANME aggregate JGI... | ecosystem: Environmental > Aquatic > Marine > Cold seeps >... | reverse complement strand
ATATCTTTTTAAAGATATTTCTTAACGATGAAGACTTTAAGATTTCGCTATCTACGGGAACTTATATATTCAATACGCTCTTCTTATGAATTGTTTCTTTTGCATCATGGACATTATATTACCCATACTAAATAGCGAAGAGCCATATTTTATGATACTTGATCACGTTGGAACGCATAGAGTCATCCAACGGTTTATTGATGCTATAGGTTATTGTTTTGGTTTCACCGCTTCCGCTTCTTGCACGGTAGGCTAAGATAATAATAGAAATATAATATAAGTGATAACATGACACAGAAATTGTTTGGATTGGCCATATTGCTATGTGTTATACTCGGGACGCCTTCGTCTCTGGCGAATGAAAATGTAACCCAACTGACCAGCAGTTCAACGCTTGATTTTTTTTGGTCATGGAGTCCGGATGGAACAAAGATTGTTTTTACTTCCAACCAATTTGGTATTTCCGATATCTGGGTAATGGACTGCGATGGGAGTAACAGGGTTCAACTTACCAGCGCAGGAGGGACTTTCAATCCAATATGGAGTCCAGATGGAACAAAGATTGCTTTTACATCCAATCGTTCTGGTAACTGGGACGTTTGGGTGATGGATAGCGATGGAAGCAATCAAGTACATCTAACCACCAGTTCTGCAAAAGATCTTTTTTCATCATGGAGCCCGGATGGAACAACGATAGCTTTTATTTCCAATCGAACTGGAAATGAGGATATTTACATGATTGATAGCGATGGGCGCAATGAGATTCAACTCACTACCAGTTCGGCATACGATGGTCTTCCGACATGGAGTCCAGATGGGACAATGATTGTTTTTCACTCCAATCAAACTGGAAATATGGATATCTGGATAATGGATAGCGATGGTGACAATAAGAAGCAATTAACCACAGATAGAGCTTGGCTTCCGGAATGGAGTCCGGATGGTAAGAAAATCGCTTTCGTTTCGGATCGTTCTGGCGATTTAAATATTTGGGTGATGAATGATGATGGTAGTAACAAGGTGCAGCTCACCACCGATTTCACGTTTACTGGAATACCAAAGTGGAGTCCGGATGGAAAGAGGATTGCAGTCGGTGCACTCTCTTCTGCTTGGGTATCACATATCTGGATTATGAATAGTGATGGCAGCAACAGGAAGCAACTAACCACAGGCAAAGAATGCAATCTCTCCCCAAGGTGGAGTCCGGATGGAAAAAATATCGCATTTACATCGGATCCGGATGGCACCATCTGGGTGATAACGATTGAGGAAATAACAACACCCACAAAGCCAGTAACCCCAACATCAACTTCGATGGAAAATATACCTGCATTCGAGTCGGTAATCACAATATTTGGATTGTTTATTGTGATATTTATTCTGAGACGAAGAAGATGATCTTGGTACGAAAGACTCACTCATGCCACAAAACTTCCTTGATCTTCACATCGTAGATTTCTGCACACTAAATTGTAGACACTGCTATCTCAAGAAAGTATATACTTTCCTACAGGTCAAGAAAGCCCCTTAGGGGAAAATAGAAGTGGATGTTTTTCTCATCATGTATCTAATTTCAGTAGCAAGATAAACAAATGCGTTTATACTTTCCTATACGTCTAGTGTCAAGTCAACCCTATAATGTATCCAAATACGCTATCAATACACCTTATAATCAGACACTTTAATGTTGACTTAACACTAGCATCTGTGGAATCCTTTATTCAACCGAGATTGTCGGAAAAGTACCTAAAAAGCGCCTAAATCGAAACTTCCAGAAATATTGTTAAAACTAAATCACTATGCTGCGCCCGGTCAAGTTTAGACAGCAAAGCTGAAATATTCGAAAAGTAGGCTTTTCCGACAATCTCCAACCATTATCAGACTTGTCCTGTAATTTATTTATATAATGGGATTTCTATCAATGTATCCATATCAGGAGCGTGACAGCATTGGACCTGCAAAAAAAACTCGACGAACACAGACAATCCTTCAAAACCAGGCTGGTAGAATCACTTGCCGCTAAGCATTCCATATCCTGCAATGAGGTCATGGAACAGTTAGGGGACAGTGTAGATAATCTGGTCGATTCGCGATATGCACCCGTTAAGCAGGTAGTAAAAACCATATGCGCAGTTCCAAAACCGGTTTTACTCAACATCATGCGCGATCGCCTGCGGGAAGATACCTGCAAGATATGCCTCGCCAATGAAGCCAACATCAGGGCCGTGGATGAAAAGTACGGTGATTCCATATCCATATTTGAGATAAGCGAGAATAACCCGGCAGGAGCCCTTTACCACATACTATTCCAGGGTGAACCGGATGAGGATAAAAAAATGCCCCTGACCGCTATTATCCACAACTGCGATGTGAAACGGGTATGGGCCGGAAAGTCAGTAGACAGTTCAGTATATGTCAGCCTGATCAAAAAAGCTCTTCGTTAACGTCACGGTTTATTTGAGACTTTTCCTGAAATAGATAGGATCCACGCCTGGGCCACGGTGGTCTTCCAAGATCTTTGATACAACATAACCAAGCTGCTGGTACATCCGGTATGCAACAGGATTTGTGGACCATGTAGTGACGTTGATATGTGTCATCCCGTCAGACCATAGTTTTTGTACGAGTGCCCGGTCCAGCAACCTTGCGATATTCTGCCCCCTGTACCCGGGATGAACAGCAATGAACGAAATATATGCCTCCCTCATTACTTCTTCCATCCCGTTCCAGTTCTTCTGGTACCCCACGGCACCAACCACTCTTCCATTTGACTCACCAATAAGAAAAATAGAATCCACCTTAGCAAGAGTACCTGATACCCTTTCACATATACCGCCTGGCCGCAAGGACAGTGGCGGAACAAACTCATGGTCGACCAGTTCCATGAAATCGATCAATCTTCCAAGATCGTCTGCCAAACCATCCCGAATTTCCATATAAGAACTACAGTCGGGTCATATTCTTATAATTAGCCATCCTGGATATAGGGAATACCGACACATCAATACCACTTTCTTCCATTGCCACAATACAGTTCAGGCCAGCATATATTGGTAATCCTATCTTTCCAGGGGAGACAGGGGCCTTAAATATTGGACTGCCGGGCTTACCAATTCCGATCAGGCCGTCGATATCTATGCCTTTAGCCTTGTCAAGGATCTCAATGGCATGCTCTTTGGCTGAAGCAGGTATCTCCCTCAAGTTTGCAAGGAGTTTACCGTTTCCTGTCTCAAGTACGTCCAGTACCGATGTCATTCTCCTGTTGATGAATATTTTCATCGGATCGATAGTTGTACCACTGTATAACAGCAGATCTGAAAAAGTGGCAGGGGCCCCGTTTTCAATCTGTATAAGGCCTCCGTATTTAGTATTTACAGGTATCCCGTTCTTTGCCAGTATCCCATCAATTGTTATGCTGCACACGGTAGTAATGCCTACCTTTCCTTCCGGCACCCTGTAATCAACAGCGTCCTCTTCAATAACCTGGACATATGGGCTTATGGAGTACGGGGTTTCGTTCATAGCCGCAATAATCTCAATACCATCATCAAAATCATCCTTGTCGATCAGCGCCATGTTCACTATTACGTTGCCTTCCCCCGTATCCACACCCAGGTCAGTGTTATAGACCAGTTCATCAATGGAAGTAATAATAAATCCCACCCTGTGACCGATGAGACCGTCTTCCAGTTCCTGCAATCCGCTCTTGGTAATAACCCGTCCGGAATATCCTTCCCTTGCTGTTAGCCCCCTTTCATCCAGTATCCTCAGATGGTACCTTACACCCCTCTCACCTATCTGGTACCCTCTTTCCCTCATTTTGTCAGCAATGATGCGAGCACCGATAGCACCATTACTTTCAGTGATAATCCTTAAAATCTCTATAAGTTTTCGCTGCACCTGTGGGTCAGGAGTTGAGGTGTTCATAACTTAGACCTTATTTACATGATATTGATATACCTCTGGATTTCCCAGTCATGTACCTGTATCCTGTATAATTCCCATTCGGCACGGCCCAGCCTCATGAAGTTATTAAAAACATGGGGACCCAGGGATTTAATTAATATTTCATCACTTTCCAGTTCGTTCAGTGCATCCCTGATAGTCCCTGGCAGTGAATCAATGTTGTATTCCAGGCGTTCCTTAGCCGTCATCTTGTAAATATTATCATTTACCGGATCACCGGGGTCTATCTTATTCCTGATACCATCCAGTCCTGTCATGAGTATGACCGCAAAGGACAGGTATGGATTACAGGAAGGGTCAGGACTGCGCAATTCTATCCTTGTGCTCGACCCCCTGGCCATAGGTATCCTGATAAGCGAACTCCTGTTTGCCCCGGACCATGAAACATATACGGGTGCTTCATACCCTGGCACCAATCTCTTATATGAGTTGACAATTGGATTGGTGATCGCAGTAATGGCTTTAATATGTTTCAATATTCCGCCAATAAAGTATCTCAAAGTATCACTGATGCCATATTTGCTGTCAGGGTCAAAAAAAGCGTTCTGTCCATCCTTGAACAGGGAAACGTTGATGTGCATGCCGCTGCCGTTCTCACTGAACAGGGGTTTGGGCATAAATGTGGCATGTAATCCCATATTATTGGCAATTGTCCTGGTGACATATTTAAAGGTCACCACATTGTCAGCTGTGATAAGGGCATCATCGTATTTGAAATCGATCTCATGCTGGCCTGATGCAACCTCGTGATGTGAAGCCTCTATCTCAAATCCCATACCTTCCAGGGCGACTACGATCTCCCTTCGAATATTTTCTGCCAGATCCACAGGTCCGAAGTCAAAATACCCTGCAGAGTCATGTGGAATAGTGGTAGGGCGTCCGTCCATTTTTTCAAAAAGGAAAAATTCAAGTTCAGGTCCGGTATTCATCTTAAAACCCATTATAGCTGCTTCTTCCATGGCACGCCTGAGTACATACCTGGGGTCACCTTCGAAAGGTTCACCGTTCGGCAGGTGGACATCACATATCATCCTGGCACTGTTACCTCCGTTATGGCTCCATGGTAGTATCTGGAATGTATTAATATCCGGTTTTAAGACCATATCTGATTCTTCTATCCTGACGAAGCCTTCAATGGACGAACCATCAAAGGATATTCCCTGATCCAGCGCTTTATCTATCTGGGACACTGGTATGGCCACGTTCTTGACGATACCCTGTATATCCACGAACTGCAGCCTTACGAACCTGACATCCTTTTCACTGATTTTTTTAAGAATTTCCTCAACAGATTTCATTATTTCACCTGGTATGCGGGATGCTATGTAGCTTTTTTTAACATATAGGATAGTATATACTTTCCTGCAGGCTTAGAAAATGCGAATGAAGTGAGCATTGTCTTTATTTAAAGATGTATGATTAAAGATGCATGATAAAATATTAAATGTTTGTTTTTATTTACCTATTCATACTCTGCGAAGTACCCCTATCCTGGGCTCGTAACACCTGCCTTCCGACATCAATGTCTTCACAGCATCATCAACCTGTTCATCGGTAAGACCACTGCGTTTTGATTCATCAACCAGTTCAGTGAAAGGCACGCCGTTCCCTTTATCCATTATACCCATCAGTTCATATACTATCTCGTCAGGTTCAGGCTTATCTTTTTCCGGCCTTGAAGGCTCACTACCGATTGTTCCATCGTCGATCTCTTCTCCCCCCACCGGGACAGTTTCAGGCTGTGTGAACTGGGCAGATTGTACAGGTTCTGTGGACTGGCCAGAGTATGGGGACTGTGTGGGTTGTGCAGGTTCTGTGGACCGGCCAGGCTGTGTGGGCTGTGTATCCTCTATAGAATACCTGGCAGGTGTCTCTTTCACCATAGCATCTGCCTGCTTGCTTGTGGCAACCTCTTTCATGGCGTACGAAACACCGGCCCCAGGTGCCGGTTGGTGGTCAGTTGACGTCAGGTTCTTCAATGCATCAACAATCACACCTGATAGAGTATTAAGGTATTTGTCCAGGTCAGTATAATGAGATACGGCCCTTAGAATGCCATCGGCAAGTTCGGGACTGGCACCGGATTGAACAAGCATGGCTGTCAGTTCATCACCCTTAAGACCTGAATCTATAGCAGACCTGGCTAATCCTATGCGCTCATGGGTCAGCCTGGCAGTGTCAATTATCCACCTGTCCCTTATATGATCGCTTGCAGTGTTCAGTTCTTCCGGCCTTACAGAAGTATATATGGTTCCGTCCTCTGGCTCATAGGTCCTGGCCTTGCCTGTTATAGCCACAAAAGAGGGGACATCCAGTCCTGCCAGGAATACTGATGCTTGCGGCTGGTACTGTCCTGCATATACTGAAAATGCACCGGTTGGGTCAGATACTCTTACTCTCCACATATCCTCCCCTGCACCAAGATTATCAATTTCGGTCAGTACACCCACAAAGTACAACCGGTTCACCCTGGCACCGGTGGGAGTGACCAGGTAATTGGGGGAGCGCTCATCCCCGTCATGAAAGAAATAATCCGAATGAATGAATTCGTGGGCAAAGACCCTCCAGGCAACTTCTCTTTCTACCATAGACTGCCATCCCCCGGCCGGGGTGAATGATTACCTGCACCCTCTATTTCTTTGACCAGGTCTGCAGCGGTGGCAGTATGGTCGATCTCAGTAAACTCTGCATCGGACGCCACCAGTGTGATCCCGTATTCACCTTTGGTCATGTTACCCCTTAATCGCATACTCTGTCCCATAAGCTTGTTCCTGATCTTTTCCTCAACAGCAGACGGGTTCTTGTTGACAGCAGCAACTTCACTGGCTTTTTCAATGGAGTAGCCGGTGACCTTTCTGGTAAGGTCTGCATCCAGTACTACGGTCAAGGCACCGGTACCGTCGTCCAGTATGGACTTTATCCTCATATCGTTCCTGCCTTCTATCAAACCGTGGACACGGCAGATGTTCTTTTGTATCACCCTGTTACATTCAGGACACCTGGTAATAAGCCCTGAACCAGGCCTGACCGAGATTATGTTGCCTTCTATGCTCACGTCAAAAGCTCCGTCCCGGTCAGTTATTTTATCCAGACTGATTGGGATGGGGTCCATTACTCTTGCAATATCACTATCATCTATTGGAGTTTTTGAATGACTGATCGAAGTGAATTCTCCCATATTGATGGTAGGAATACCCTGCCATGATCTCATATATGCATTTTTGATCTCTACTGTGTTACCTGTCCTGAGTTCGGGAGAGAGCACCCATGATGTGAAGGGGAGTTTGGCAGTGCTATCGACTGCTATCCCTGTTATTATGGTCCTGGGCCCGTTCTTTGTGTTGATATCCTTATTATGGGATTCCATTATCTTTACTACAGTATGAACGGCAGGTTCGCCCTCTTTTAATTCTGCCAGCAGGACAGGGCTTTCAAGGTCTTTTGACAGGAGCGGTTCCAGGGCGGTGGAGTCTAATTTCTCAACTTTCGATCTGGCACCGAAATTAATCTCGGGCATGCCCTGCCACATCCTGATATAGGCGTTAATGACCTTGACCACATCTCCTTTTTCTAGCCCGAAATCATCCCATGCCGTAAAACTCCGTGCCCCGGTCTCGTCTACCATGGTGCCCATGAAGATGGTACGCTCCTGGCCCTTGATTCCAACGACTTTGGTATTGATCTCAAGTATCCGGGCAGTGACCTCAATATTTCGCTCCCCTGTGCCAAGCTCGGAAAGTTTTTTCACTGATGGCAGATCGATATTCCCGTATTTCTTTAGCAAGCTCCTTTTTGCCTCTTCCACAGGCACCTTGAACTCCAGGAGCCTTGTAAGTTCTTCTTTAATAGTAGCCTGATTTACTGTTATGCCTGTTGTACCAAGCGCCCTAATTATTTCGTCCACATGGGGCGCGATTATTATATCCATTGTCTGCCTCCTTTGTTCCAGACAGTCTCTTTTTATTATGGTTACAAAGGATAAAAAAACATCGATACTGTTAATTTGATTGATCCGGAATATTGTGCAATGTATCCTGGAAGTATAACTGGCTTTTCGAAACGTGCCCTTGACTGGCTGGAAGGTGTGTAAATTACCAGTGTTAAAGAGGCATCACAGATAGCGAAGGCACTTTGCCTGTGGGAACGGGATGCCAGAAAGGCAATTGAGTGGCTGCAGCATACTATATCAGGAAATTATATCATATTGCCGGAACCATAAGAAAACCATAATTCCCATTTAACAACGGAGACAATCCCATGAACAGCACAAAACCCGGCAAGGTATATCTCGTAGGCAGCGGTCCCGGAGACCCCGAACTCCTGACACTAAAAGCCCGCAGGCTAATAGACGAAGCCGACGTTGTGGTATACGACCAGCTTCCCGGCGAGCAGATACTGGCAAGCATACCAGAGGGGACAGAGAAGATAGATGCCGGTAAAAATGCAGGCAGCCAGACCCTCAAACAAGAACAGATCAATCAGGTATTAGTGGATAAGGCCAGAGAAGGGAATAAAGTAGTCAGGTCAAAAAGCGGCAGCAACCTGTTCCTGAAGATATCGATCTCGATTTAGAAAATTTTGAAGAATTATATACTGAATGAATGAAAATACTAAAAGATAAAATCGTAAATGTACTGGATGTAAAAATACCAGAAAAAAAGAGTGAACCTGAATAATGTCCATCCAAGACCTCCTCTCATCCCCGGAAAGTAAAACCCTGGAATTCAAAGAGACCATGCCGACCCCCCTGGCAATAGCAAAAACAGCCTGCGCATTCTCAAATGCCGGAGGGGGCACGATCCTGATAGGAGTGGAAGACAAGAATAAAACTATTACAGGAATAGACGAGCAGGAAATTCACATACTGGAAGAGAAAATAGCCAATATAGTATATACCATAGTTGAGCCCACACCATCAAATCACATTACAATCCATAACGTCGATGGAAAATTAATCTTAAAAATCGATGTATTCCCTGGAAGTCTCAAACCATATCATCTCAAGAGTAAAGGAGAACTTGAAGGTACTTTCATCAGAGTAGGTTCTACTAACAGAAAGGCAGATATCGAAACAATTGAAGAGCTCAGGCGCCAGAGAATGAACATCAATTTCGATGAAACAAGCGTTATTGATGCATCATTAGAAGATCTCCATACCAGAAATATAGAGTTCTATCTCAAGAAAAGAGAAGAGGTCCGGGATATACCAAGGGTTGAACCACACACCAAATTCCTGATAAAGATCAAAGCCATCCAGCAGCAAAACGGCAGCATTCATCCCACTGCTGCAGGAATACTCTTATTTTCAAGCGAACCTGAAAAATACATTCCGGGTGCGATCATAAAATGTGCCAGATTCAAAGGCACAGAGATGGATGAATTCCTTGACCAGAAGATAATCAAAGGCTCCCTTTTTTTGCAGATCGAGGAAACAATCGCATTCTTTAAGAAGAATGTAAAAAGAGGAGCAAAGATTGAAGGTATATACAGAAAAGAAGAATACGAGTATCCTGAAACTGCCATACGGGAAGCTGTGGTTAATGCCATATGTCACAGGGACTACAGCCGCAAAGGTGCAGATATAAAGTTTGCAATTTTCGATGACAGGATTGAAATTACAAGTCCTGGTGGGCTTCTTCCCCAGATATCACTTTCAGATTTAGGTACCGGAGTATCAGAACTCAGGAATAAAATAATCGGGAGAATCTTTAATGAAACGGGTTTAATCGAAGGCTGGGGAACAGGAATCAGGCGGATCAGAAAACAAATTGAAGAGAAAGGGTTAGTGCCACCTGAATTTAGAGAAAATAACGGTTTCTTCAAAGTGATTATTTACAATGAACCATTACAAGAGCATTTTGAAATCGATAAGGATGAAAAAGAGATTATAGTATATATTCAAAAACATGGAAAAGCAGGCACAAAGGATCTGGAAAAGGTATTAGGAATAAGCAAAGCAACGATAAAAAGAAAGATCAGAACCCTTACAGAAAACGGATATCTTATTTGGAAAGGCAAGAGTAAAAAAGACCCCAATGGACATTATGAACTTACTGGCTCAACGATGGGCCAGTTGTGAGCTAGTATGAGCTAGTATGAGCTAGTAAGAGCTAGTAACATCCCACATGAGCTAGCATAAACATAGTAATGGATTATTCAACAAAAAGGAACCACAGGAGCTTAATTTCCACCATTTCATTTCCCCTCGGTAAGAACCCATTCACCTCCTCATCAGGAAATTATATCATATTTCCATAACCATAAGAAAACCATAAATCCCATTAAACAACGAAGACAATCCCATGAACAGCACAAAACCCGGCAAGGTATATCTCGTAGGCAGCGGTCCCGGAGACCCCGAACTCCTCACATTAAAAGCCCGCAGGCTAATAGACGAAGCCGACGTTGTAGTATACGACCAGCTTCCCGGCGAGCAGATACTGTCAAGTATACCAGAAGGGACCGAGAAGATAGATGCTGGTAAATATGCAGGCAGCCACACCCTCAAACAGGAGCAGATCAATTAGGTGCTGGTGTGCGACAGCATCGAAGTGGAAGCGGTAGAGAATCTATAGGGAACTTAGAAAATCCGGCAATCGTAAGGATTAACCCGTTTTTCCATTATTTGCATATCTTTTTCCTATGCCCTATCTTTATGACAAGAATAACCAGATTTCCCTCATCGATATCTAGAATAACCGTATAGTCACCCACCCGCAACCGGTATCCGGGATCACCAATAAGCTTGGTCACATGGGCCTGTGGCCGGATCTTTATTCGTTCTAATGTTGAAATAATTCTTTCCTGAACGTTTTTTTCAAGTTTTTTTAATTGTTTTAATGCACGATCTGAGAATATGATCCCGTATGTCATAATCCCAGCTCTTTCTTGACCTGTGCAAGTGTGTGGACCTTTCCTGCTTTTATGTCATCACGAGCTTTTTCGATATCTCTTTTTGTCTGATCGTTCAATTCCCTTGTGTCTTCTATCAGGTCCCAGATAACTTCTTCGTATGTTTCCCTGTCAAAGAGTTTTCTCTTGATTAGTTCATTGTGAAGGACGTTGCTTACCTGTATTGTGGTCATAGTGGATTATAATGCATTATAGCCCATCTTCGCCAGTTTAAAATCAAAACGCTATCAGTAAACCTCCTCATTTTTCGAGTCTGTACTACAACTATTTGACTCCGATTGATTTTAAATGTCCACTCTCTACCAAATACTTACAATTGAACAGCTCCATAATGTTTTTTTGCCCATCCGTCACATGCATAAGCTTTCTACCTTCACATTTAGTCCCCCTCAC
>Ga0255431_1200_pt1 | contig 11275 bp, 7 predicted proteins | sample ANMaggSeSYBR02J5_FD_182633 | JGI IMG/M metagenome (GOLD analysis project Ga0255431, IMG submission 182633) | Sediment cell enrichment communities from methane seep in Santa Monica Basin, California, United Staets - ANME aggregate JGI... | ecosystem: Environmental > Aquatic > Marine > Cold seeps >... | reverse complement strand
CGTTTGGTGTTGCTATGGCATTACCAATTAGTATAGTGGTGGTGTCATGGATAGCTCCTGTGATGAAACTGTACTCACTGCTCTCATCTGCATTATCGCTTGCATCAGTGCTGTTGACCACATAGTAATATGTTATCTCTGCACTTAATCCGGTCAGTGAAATGCTGTGCGAGCTAACCATTGCAGTATCGTTTTTAACGATCGTATAGTTACCTGACGTTGTACCGTACTTGACAACGCTGTCACTGTCTTCATCAGTATCCCATGAAATGGTTACTGACTCGGTTGTCAACTCAGTGTTTGTGACATTGCTGATGACCGGTGGTGTTATGTCAGAGATAGCTCCCGTGGTGAAATTATATTCACTGCTCTCATCTGCATTATCGCTTGCATCAGTGCTGTTGACCACATAGTAATATGTTGTCTCTGCACTCAATCCAGTTAGTGAAATGCTGTGTGAGCTAACCATTGCAGTATCGTTTTCAACGATCGTATAGTTACCTGACGTTGTACCGTACTTGACAACACTGTCACTATCTTCATCAGTATCCCATGAAATGGTTACTGACTCGGTTGTCAACTCAGTGTTTGTGACATTGCTGATGACCGGTGGTGTTATGTCAGCAGTGGCTTCTGTGGTGAAATTATATTCACTGCTCTCACCTGCATTGTCGCTTGCATCAGTGCTGTTAACCACATAGTAATATGTTGTTTCCGCACTCAATCCGGTTAGTGAAATGCTGTGCGAGCTAACCATTGCAGTATCGGATTGATTGTTCAAGTAATTACCGGGTGTTGTACCGTACTTGACAACACTGTTACTGTCTTCGTCAGTATCCCATGAAATGGTTACTGAATCGGTTGTTGGCTCAGTGTTTGTGACATTGCTGATGACTGGTGGTGTTATATCCGGAGTCTGCTCCGCCCCTAATGTTGAGAACGTTAACGGTGAATTAGTATTGTTGTATCGGGTGCCGACTTCTTCAACGGAGAGGGCGCGGTCATATATGCAAACATTCTCCATATAACCATCAAAATAATCAGAATCGTAGTGTCCGATATACAGTTTTGCATCGGTTGTTGAAGATTGATCAGTATATGAAGTTACTTGGTAATCCAATATACCATCTACATAAACGCAGATGATTTCATTAACCTGATCAAAAACTGTAACAACTGTATGGGGTTGCCCATCGTTGATAGATGTTCCTTCATCAGATTCTGTTAAAGTATTACCTCCTATAGTGTATACAACTATTTTTCCATTTTCATCATGTACGGTGCCTAAGCCATCAGTTCCATCAAAGAAAAACACTTCTCGGGATTTCCATAGATCAGCCGATTCAATAGTATTCAAACTATACATAATAGTATATGCTTTTGTAGTGACCATATCAGGTGAAAATGTGCTGACTTCTACAGAATCACTTATCCCATCGAAATCCAGCCCACCGGCTATCCAATCAGCACCACTATTAACACCATGATTATTATTCCCGCTTGAATCATTGACAGCAGTTCCTGTTTCTTCATCCATCAACCATATTCCTAACGCATTCAAACCCCATACACCATCTGGATTTTCAGTATTCGTAGCATCCGAATTGTTATAGTACATGTAGATAACAGTCTCAGTGGTATTAGAAAGAGTGGGTATCCGTATCCACGCTTTCAGATGACCAGTTGTAGAATCAAATGTGCCTTCTATCTGGTGGTCAAGCTGAGTAGTATTATCAGAAGTGACAAAAATGATATCATCACCATCTTCCTGTGCTTTCAATGCTAAATCCGGGTCGGTTATGTCGATCAACATAGAGAAGTCAGTTTGCTCATCACTGACATAGGTATGATTTATTATAATCGGTTTATAGCAATTCCAGTCAGAATTCCACGGAGCTGCAGTTACACTATTCATCATTAACATCAAACAAAACACAAACAAACCAATCGCTATTTTTCTCATAATAATTTTCTCCTCATCTATATTATTTATTTATTTATTTTTATTCTATTCTATTCTATATACTTCAAAATATAATTCACTACCATTCCAGGTCTCGAAAGACCAGATTTCTTCACCCACTTCACTATATATCCAAACCACGGGCTTTATCGAATAATCGATGTAATCTTTCGTGGCATAATAACCACAGTGATTTCCTGGGTACCTGGTGCTGCGGTTTATCCCTATGGTCTCTATGTCTCCATCTGTAGTAACCTCAGCCAGATGTGAAGATGGAGATAAATAAGGGATCGTTAAATTATTACCCTGGAATTGGAAGGTTTCACTGGAATTTAGATGCAGAAATAGTTGTTTAGGTGCAGGCGAAATTGTAGAATCTGTTTGAAATGGAGTTAAAGATGGGGTGAGATTTTCATTCATACCTTCCTTTTCTTCTTTATGGATGCATCCGCTAATCGCAGCCGTTATTGAACATAAAGTAACTCCTATAAACATAATTTGGGATACGACTCCCATAATTCCCAACCACCTTTAACCAGTATATCAATTAATCTACAAATACACAATTAAACCATAAATACTTATCGGCATCATAAAAAAGTCCAGCCAACCAACCAAAAAATTACATCACAACCTTCCCACCTGTTATGCAATCCTAAAATACTCCCATTTGACCTATAGGTTAACTTGCCTTGTCACCAAACCAGCACTGGTGGCACTAATATTTCTATAAATTCCTAAAGAATATCTATCAACTTTCAGAAGCTGTCCAACAATCACTGCCAATAAGATTTATCTTGCTTCCTTTTAGATTTAAAGCCCTAATCCATCTTCTTTTCATTCGGATTTTGAATTACCGGACACCCTCTATACATTTGGGGTGTCTATAGTAAAAGTGTTCACGATATATCGAGGATCTCAAATTAATGTTTTTACATTCGCATCAGAAAAAAAAGGCATCCGTTAGGATGCCTTATGGTGCTGCCTCTTTTCCTACCAGGTATTTTGCCAGATAGAGTGCATCTGCAGAAGTTACTCTATCATCACCTTCGGCAGGTGACATATCACCTACAATCAATGAGGGCCTGGGTTCTTTTCCTACCAGGTGCTTTGCTATGTATAGTGCATCAGCAGAATTCAGGTCTCCATCCCGGACAACATCGCCTCGCAAGAGTATAGTCAGTCCGATCACCGAAGTGTTTGTATTATCTGCTCCATCTGTTGCGGTAACAACCAGTTCATGGGTCAGGTTAATACCACCGGTAGCAGTTGTTGCTACTGTCCAGACATCTGTGCCGGCTATTCTCTCCATGATCTGGTCATCCGGACCTCCGATTGACGAAAGATTAATAGTGACGTTCACCACACCAGATCCGCCATTGAGTACAGTTGCATTCAATACAGTGACATTCGTGCCTGGTATTCTAGGTCTGCCATTGTCATTCAGGATTACATCCGGAGTGGCAATTGCATCTGTTATCACCAGCGGTCTAATGTCAATTATACTAAATGTTCCATTAGTTACACTGTGTCCGATAACACCATAGCTGGTATAATTGATCAATTCCGAGGAACTGATGGCCAGTGCTGTTGAATCCGGGTATTCTCCTACGGTATGGAAGTTAACAATAGCAAAAACCACATCACCATTATGCGATTTATCTGCATCCTGTACAAATATCCGGACTGAGCCAGTTGTGTTATCGACGTTCCAGTCCTGTACAGGAAGAGCATTTCCATCTCCTGAGGTTACATTTGTTACATGAACTACTGATGGGTTGTATGTAACAGTGATGTTACCTGAACCCAGCCCAGTCACATTATTAACCATTATTGATGTAGACGCATAGCCGTTTGGTGTTGCTATGGCATTACCAATTAGTACAACTGTGGCGTTGTCAGCGATGGTTGCAGTCGTGAAACTGTACTCACTGCATTGACCTGCATTACCGCTTGCATCAGTGCTGTTAACCACATAGTAGTAAGTTGTATCTGCACTCAATTGGCTAAATGGGATGTTGTGTAAGGTTACCAGTGTAGTATTGGATTCCTCGTTCGTGTAGTTACCAGGCGTTGTACCGTACCTGACAACGCTGTCACTGTCTTCGTTAGTAATCCAGGAAATAGTTACTGAATCAGTTGTCGGATCTGTGTTTTCAACATTGCTGATGACTGGTGGTGTTATGTCAGAGGTGGCTGTTGTGGTAAAATTATATTCACTGCTCTCTCCTGTATTACCGCTGGCATCAGTGCTGTTAACCACATAGTAATATGTTGTTGTTGCATTCAATTCGGTCAGTGAAATGTTGTGTAAGGTTATCAGTGAAGTATCGAATTGCCCGTTCAAGTAAATACCGGGTGTTGTACCGTACTTGACAACGCTGTTACTGTTTTCGTCAGTATCCCAGGAAATGGTTACTGAATCGTTTGTCAGCTCAGTTTTTGTTACATTGCTGATGATTGGTGCTGTTGTGTCAGGGATGGTTGCGGTAAGGTTAAAGTTACCATTTGTCCCGCCGGATATTGCAGTATCTGTCCCCGGTGCAGGAATTGAGCAATTAATCTCATTTATCTTCCATGTTAATGCGTCCTCTCCATCAGCACCTTCATCTTCTGCTGTATCCGTGTCATTAAAAATAATGTCTAATGAATAGCCACCATTTGGATATTTCACAGTTGTGTTTCCAACCACCTCTCCACTACCGTAAACTTCCACGGTGATGAATGTACCGTCGGGCGCAGGTACTCCATTTAACGTTGCATATCCCCAATATGACTCCGGGATCGGTGGTGTTGCCGAAACAATTGGAATACAGGCAATAAGTACTATTGCCGATAGAATATGTTTGCAACTGATTTTATTTGTATTTTTCTTCATTTTCTAAACCTCACTTTATATCAATTACTAAATTAAATATATCAAACTCTAATTTTATGTTTCCAAAATATCATCAGATGTCATCATTATCCAATATCCTTTACCAGGTTCAACAATGATTAAGTCGTTTCCAAAAGGCACAGATGGATGATCATACTTTTTCCAGTGATCTGTAGTGTCGCTGGCATTATATGTCCAGATGATACTGTAATTACTACTTATTGAAGATATAGCCTCAGCTACTGGCTGACTATCAAGAGAATTGTAGCCGATAAGGTTCCATCCGGTCTTTAAAACAAAATCAGTTGATTCCGGCACAGTTCCACTAATGGGCAATGTGTCATCAGATGTCATCAATATCCAGTATCCTTTACCAGGTTCCATATTTATCAGGTCGTTTCCAAAGGGTACACTTGGATCGTACTTCTTCCAGTGATCAGAAGTGTTACTTGCATTATATTCCCAGATTATGCTGTAATTGCCGTTGATTAGAGACAGTACAGATGCAATGCTGTTTTCTCCGGGCATTAACGGTAAAGAAATTAGGTTCCAGCCAGTATATAAATCGATAGTAATGCCTATCGGCACTACTTGAGCATATCTGGTTGTTGAGTTTGTGGTACTTGAATTATCTGTTATCGCTAGACTTACGTCGTAATCACCTTCTAAAGTATAGGAGTGTGTTATTATCTTTTCTGTCGTGGATGTAATATTCCCATCACCAAAGTCCCATTTATAATTTATTATATTTCCATTCGGATCATACGAAGCTGTAGCATTGAAGATAATGACTTGGTTCACAACTGGATTTTTTGGTAAATATGTAAAGTTCGCAAACGGTGCTGATCCTGGATTGTTAAACCTCTGGATAAACAGGTTATAGCTACCGGTATATTCTATATTGTAGTCAAGGACTGAGATAATGTATTCCCCATTCTCAGGCAGGGTATTCTGCATTTCAAGGTTGTTATAGTTCCACTGGCTCGCTAGCAAGGTTCCGTTTGGTGCATAGAGCCTGATCTCAGTATTTAGAGCATTGTGAGCTGAAGGGCCATCTATCCTGATAGTAACCGTATCATTGGAATCAGCATAGAAGGTGTATGTGTCAATCTCAGGAGAAGTATCGATCGAGTCTGAAACCGTCTCACCGAATCCTATCGGTGTAGTATTGCTCGGATTGTTAAGCCTCTGGATAAACAAGTTATAGCTACCGGTATATTCTATATTGTAGTCAAGGACTGAGATAATGTATTCCCCATTCTCAGGCAGGGTATGCTGCATTTCAAGGTTGTTATAGTTCCACTGGCTCGTTAGCAAGGTTCCATTTGGTGCATAGAGCCTGATCTCAGTATTTAGAGCATTGTGAGCTGAAGGGCCATCTATCCTGATAGTAACCGTATCATTGGAATCAGCAGAGAAGGTGTATGTGTCAATCTCAGGAGAAGTATCGATCGAGTCTGAAACCGTCTCACCGAATCCTATCGGTGTAGTATTGCTCGGATTGTTAAGCCTCTGGATAAACAAGTTATAGCTACCGGTATATTCTATATTGTAGTCAAGGACTGAGATAATGTATTCCCCATTCTCAGGCAGGGTATGCTGCATTTCAAGGTTGTTATAGTTCCACTGGCTCGTTAGCAAGGTTCCATTTGGTGCATAGAGCCTGATCTCAGTATTTAGAGCATTGTGATCTGAAGGGCCGTCTATCCTGATAATAACCGTATCATTGGAATCAGCAAAGAAGGTGTATGTGTCAATCTCAGTAGAAATATCGATCGAGCCTGATATCGTTTCTCCATACTCTAAAGGTGTTACAGCCTGTGCAACTCCTATTACGCTAACTATAGCTGTTATTATAACTCCCAATACCAATATCCATCGGTTTATTTGATAAGACATACAATTCCTCCAATGGAAATAACTGTTGATAGTGCATGTTTATTATTCGATAACTGTTCCTTTTCAGTTTTAGCAAATTCCGGTATGTGGTTCAAGATATAGCTTCCTCCTTTTTGATTCTAAGATACTCAAGATTTATATTTTCAAAATACCCTCGGATGTCATCATTATCCAGTACCCACTTCCAGGTTCCACATTTATAAGGTCATTCCCAAAAGGTACACCTGGATCGTATTTCTTCCAGTGGTCTGTCGTCTCGCTTGCATCATATGCCCAAACGATACTGTAATTTCCATTAATAAAATAAAGAGCCTCAACTATTGGCTGACCATCAAGAGAATTGAAGCCAACAAGGTTCCAGCCAGTCTTTAAATCAAGATCAGTTGACTCCGGCACAGTTCCACTTATAGGCAATGTGTCATCAGATGTCATCATTATCCAGTATCCTTTACCAGATTCCATATTTGTTAGATCGTTTCCGAATGGTACACCCGGATCGTATTTCTTCCAGTGATCGGAAGTGTCGCTTGCGTTATATTCCCAGACTATGCTGTAATTATCATTGATTGGAGATAGTACAGATGCAATACTGGTTCCTTCGGGAATTAATGGTAAAGAAATTAGGTTCCAGCCAGTATATAGATCGATATTAATACCTATCGGCACTACTTGAATATATCTGGTTGTTGAGTTTGTGGTACTTGAATTATCTGTTATCGTTAGATTTACGTCGTAATCACCTTCCAAAGTGTAAGAGTGTGTTATTATCCTTTCTGTCGTGGATGTAATATTCCCATCACCAAAATCCCATTCATAATTCTTTATAATTCCATCCGGATCATACGAAGCTGTAGCATTAAAGATAATGACTTGGTTCACAACTTGATTTTTTGGTGAATATGTAAAGTTTGCAAACGGTGCTGATCCTGGATTGTTAAGCCTCTGGATAAATAGACTATAGTTACCGGTATATGCTATACTGCGGTCGCAGATCATGATGTTGTATTCCCCATTCTCAGGCAGGGTATGCAGCATTTCAAGGTTGTCATAACTCCACTGGCTCGTTAGCAAGGTTTTGTTTGGTGCATAGAGCCTGATCTCAGTATTTAGATCATAGCAAGATGAAGGGCCGTCTATCCTGATAGTAACCGTATCATTGGAATCAGCAGAGAAGGTGTATGTGTCAATCTCAGTAGAAGAATTGATCGACCCTGAAATCGTTTCACCAAATACGATCGGTGTCTTATTGCTTGGATTGTTAATTCTCTGGATAAACAGGTTGTAGCTACCGGTATATGCTATACTGTGGTCACAGATCATGACGTTGTATTCCCCATTCTCAGGCAGGGTATGCAGCATTTTAAGGTTGTTATAACTCCACTGGCTCGTTAGCAAGGTTCCGTTTGGTGCATAGAGCTTGATCTCAGTATTTAGATCAGAGTGAGATGAAGGCCCGTCTATCCTGATAGTAATCGTATCATTGGAATCAGCAGAGAAGGTATATGTGTCAATCTCAGTAGAAGAATTGATCGACCCTGAAATTGTTTCTCCATACTCTAACTCTAAAGGTGTTACAGCCTGTGCAACTCCTATTACGCTAACTATAGCTGTTATTAGAACTCCCAATGCCAATAGCCATCGGTTTATTTGATAAGACATACAATTCCTCCAATGGAAATAACTGTCGATAGTGCATGTTTATTATTCGATAACTGTTTCTTTTCAGTTTTGGCAAATGCCATTATGCGGTTCAAGATATAGCTTCCTCCTTTTTGATTCTCAGATACTCAAGATTTATATTATCAAAATGCCCTCGGATGTCATCATTATCCAGTACCCTCTTCCAGGTTCTATATTTATAAGGTCATTCCCAAAAGGTACACCTGGATCATATTTCTTCCAGTGGTCTGTCGTGTCGCTTGCGTCATATGTCCAAACGATACTGTAATTTCCATTAATAGAAGAAAGAGCCTCAGCTATTGGCTTATTATCAAGAGAATTGAAACCGACAAGGTTCCAGCTGGTCTTTAAAACAATATCAGTTGATTCCGGCACAGTTCCACTTATGGGCAATGTGTCATCAGATGTCATCATTATCCAGTATCCTTTACCCGGTTCCATATTTGTTAGATCGTTTCCGAATGGTACACCCGGATCGTATTTCTTCCAGTGATCGGAAGTGTCGCTTGCGTTATATTCCCAGACTATGCTGTAATTGCCGTTTATTGTAGACAGCAATGAAGTTATACTGGTATCTTCTGGCATCAAGGGTAGAGAGATCAGGTTCCAGCCAGTGTATAGATTAAGAGTTGTACCTGAAAATGAAGTGAAATTTTTAAGTGATTGATATGAAAAGGTATCAGCATATTTGACTACTATAACATCTGGTTCACCTGTAAGACAATCAATTGAAGTAGCATTTACAAGTGATTGATACGAAATAGCATCGGCATATTTTACAACTATAACATCGGGTTCACCATCAAGCCTGCCAACAGACGTGGCATTATCCAATGGTTGATACGAAATAGCATCAGCATATTTTACAACTATAACATCGGGTTCACCATCAAGCCTGCCAACAGACGTGGCATTATCCAATGGTTGATACGAAATTACATCAGCATACTTTACTACCAGAAGTTCGGGTTCACCATCAAGCCTGCCAACAATCGTGGCATTCTCTAAGGTTAAATTCAATGTCACTTCGGCGTCTATATCAATGATATTCTCAGCAACTGCTATGTTCGCACTTAATACTAATAGAAGAAGGAAAAGTAAAAGTTTATTCAGCATAAACCAGTACCAAACCAACAAAAACACTTTCTCCACTTGACGACACCGCTATTGAGTGTTCATTTCCTTTCGAAAATTCAGTTAAAGTATCAAAAATACCATATTTAAGATTAGCTCCACTGCTAAATGTTTCGCCATCAAGATTTGTAGAACCAACAGAATGAATGTATGGACTATAATGTGACCATCCAGCTTCATATAATGAGAAGGAATTTGGTACTGTTACATTGAAATAATTTGAACTTGTTGTAGATTCAGCGATCAACATAATTTTTGTAGCATCTGGAAAATTAAAGTTATAATACTTTAAACCGGCGTTGCTTCCTCCAACTTTATTTACTAATATATTGACTGCGTCAGACAATGTTGAATTACCATTTGGTATTGTATTATAGGAATACCATGGAATAATCCAGCTTGATGGTCTATTATTCGGATAATAAGCAACAATCCATCCATCTTTACTGACATATATGTGAGGTTGTTGCTCTTCTGTATGGCCCCACATTTCAACTGTCCCGATAATATAATCTGCTGTTTCACACTCAATAGAAGCGAACGCTGATTTTGTATCATTGATATCTATACTTGGCGATGCTTTTACATAAGCAGATATCCCTGCTTCATCTGCCGGAAAATCAACTGCCGCACTCGCACTTCCCGTAAGAAATAACATGCAAAGAAATGCAATCGATATAATTATTTTACTTCTCATTATCATATTTGTATTCTCCTTAATCAATAAATGGTGGCTTTTCAAGTGGAATTGAAACCGGACCTGCCGATTTATTAGTGGTATCGTTAAGACCCGCAGCCTGGTCACCGGTATTATTGCCACTGCTGTTCACAATGTTTTCATCCTCGATCTCCTGAGTGAGATCTGTTTCTGTAAAGGCTGGTACAGCAAAAATGAAAATAATGAGTATTAAAAGTACCAAACCAATCATCGCATTTTTGTTAACGTTAATACTAGCAATCTCCTGTTTTAATTTCATCCTTTATGTTATTTCACTGCACAACCTGCACTGCCACTCACCCACATCGCCGCCGCGCCCGCCGTTGCCGTACAAATGCCAGTAAGCAGCATAGATATCCAGCTGTGAATTATGCTATTCCCGCTACTTCTTACATTCTTTACAAGAATATACTTTACACTACCACATCGCTTATTTTTCATCTTGTATCCCACACTGGAATTTGAATGATGAAATTGCGTAAATCCTGAAATGATCCTTACACTTTCGTCCAAGATATTTTCTGAATATTGATAAGTCTTGAAAACCTATTGCATATTAATCTTGTGATATTGTTTTAACATATTTATATATTTTATACTTATACTCATAATTTTATGCATCTATAGATAAAATACCAACAATGCCCAAAGGCACAATCGTAAAAGAACGAACGCAGATTTGCTGCCTCATATCTGCGTTCATCTGGTGCGACAAGAAGTTATATCATGAATTGCAGTATTGCCACCCTTTCCATTTAGGGTGACCTTATTGTGGCATGCAACCACAGTAATGAAGTTGTGTGAAGCCCACAAGACAATGTGGAAACCTCCAAAAGTCTAATTTGGACAATCTGCTAAGGTAAAAATGCTATGAAGGGTGTAATGCGAACCGTCGTAAGAGTCGTAACGTAGGACAAGTGAAATTAGGATGTCACACTTGAACCAAAATGGTATGGAATCAGACTATAATAGCTCGGATGATGTTATAGGAAATGGACATATG
>Ga0255431_1199_pt1 | contig 11455 bp, 10 predicted proteins | sample ANMaggSeSYBR02J5_FD_182633 | JGI IMG/M metagenome (GOLD analysis project Ga0255431, IMG submission 182633) | Sediment cell enrichment communities from methane seep in Santa Monica Basin, California, United Staets - ANME aggregate JGI... | ecosystem: Environmental > Aquatic > Marine > Cold seeps >... | reverse complement strand
TCAGGTAATCTAATATGTAATGAAGAAGAAAAAAACTGTCTCTTTAATCAGCTATTGTTAAAATCCGGAGACTATATAAGTATTGAGGGACAGGAAGGTTCTGTTTATCAGGGTAAAGTAAAAGTGAAATAATTACTTGTCATTTATTTAAATATGTTAGAAACATGGACGAAATGACGAAGATTCCCGCAATACATCCTGGAGAAATCCTCTTGAAGGAATTTCTGGAGCCCATGCGCATCAGTCAGAATCAGCTTGGCAGGGATCTCGGCGTCTCCCCGCGACGTGCGAACGAAATCGTTCATGGCAATCGGAGCGTCACGGCAGATACTGCTCTGCGGCTTTCTGCCTACTTCGGCAATTCCGCCTTCTTCTGGCTTGGCCTTCAGATGGACTATAACCTTGATATTGCGGAAGACGCCCTCTCCAAGAGGATCCATAAGGAAGTCCATCAACTGGCAATTGCCTGAAGGCTGGCTAACGGATTCCTAAGCCTATTGATAGAATAGAAAGGTTAAAGAATATGGCAGATCGAAGTCGTAAAGTAATTGGCTATTTTGCTTTTGCTTCTCCTACTGAAGTTGTATGCACAGGTGCTAAAGGTGATGCATGTGTAATATCCGGTTCTGTACGAACTATGAAAGCATTCGTAAAAGAAATTGATCCGGGTGGATTAAAAAAACGGACGATTAAAAAGACTTTATTTGGAGAAATATTGAATGGCCTTAAATTAGGAGCCGCATATGCTTTTGATGAGGAATCGTACAAAAAGTTTTACCCACTTGCTCGAAAAGAAGGATTGCATGTTTCGGAAGCTAACTTCGAGGAAATGGAATCCAAAGGCTTTCGTTTTTTTACTGTTCAATTGAAAGGCTTATAACAATCGCTTCCACAGCCGACCGGGTTACGTCGGCATTTTTTCAAACGATTTAGTAATTTGTAATTCATCAATAATATTAAGGAGTTCGTGGTGCCCCGCCCGGCGGGTGAAGCGAAGCATTAGACCACAGGAGAAATTTTGTGTGGAGAATATGTTATGGAGAAAACAGTTCATTGTAAGTGCAAATCAGGATGCACAACAAGACGATGTATTTGCCTGAAACATATAATGAACCCTGTGATGATAAATGCAAGTGCATTGATTGTCACAATCCGCTAAATGGAGTCGACATCACCAAACTATCAGTTTGTGCTATTCAAAATATTGATGAGTATAAAAATTTATCAGAAGAAAAGTTACAAGAGAAATATGAACTACCTTGTGGGTGCGAAGAAGTACCTTTGCACAAACTCATTGGTGAATATAGTTGTTCCAAGTGTGGTGAGTCATATTGGTATTCTTTTTGTTGGGACGAAGTCGTACAAGACAACTGCACTTGGCATTGTGAAATATGTGGCACATGTAGAGATTGGCGGGAATGGCACTGCCCGAATTGTAATAAATGTACGTATGGAGTGAGTCTACCTTGTGAACACTGTGGCACAGGAAGCAAATATTCCGGCGCGTATTAAAAATATGTGATCAGCTTGAAGATGAAAACCTCTATAATCTATACTAACGACTGCAAAGAGGTCAGTACGTTGCAACACCGGTTAAGCGTATTTGGGTGGATAAAGAAGATGGTGGAAAGAGGCCAAGCGGTAATTTGAAAATCGCTGCTAATTCAATGTTTTTGGGTCTGTAGTTGTCGGGACAGTCTGTAGGTTTTTCTTTTATCTTCATGCCTGGGGTTTGGTGAGTTTAAGTTAGTATCAGCGTATAACAAGGCAAATACAAAAGAAATAGATAATACAAATCTAAAAGCCCATTCGAGATTTGTTTGATGACACAAAATACAAAGATATGCTTTTCCTGCTGCAATAACAAGAGGCTGTCGGAGGAGCATGTAATTCCACAAGCACTTGGTGGAAAATTATCTGCTTGGATTTATTGTGTAGATTGCAATAGCCAATTCGGGGCCGAAATAGATTCTGAACTAATAAAAAACATACAATTTTTTGGTACCGCATTAGACATCAAAAGAGTCAGAGGGAAAAATCAGCCATATGATGTAGCTTTGGCAAAAAATGGGACAAAACTAACGTTTGACGGGAGGGAATTTAAGCGGAAAAAACCAATAGTAAAAATCGAAAAAGATGGTGATAAAATTAAATACGTTGATGTAACCGCCCGCTCTGAAGGCGAGCTAAGGAAGATATGCTCGAATATTAAGAAAAAGTACGATCTGTCTGATGAGATAAAGTCTTTTGAGGAAAAACATCCTGGGCCAACAGATACAGTTACAGAATATGAATTTGATAATGAGCAAATACGACGGTGTGTGGCTAAAATCGCATATAGCCTTCTTTGCGTTAAACTCCCTTCTGATCAAGTACTCTCCAATGCTTTTGATGAAGTGAGAAACTACATCAGATTTGGAGCAAAAAATCATTTGTCGTCTGCGAACTATGTTAACACTGGCTTCATGACTGATGGTATTCGTCCCCTCCATAAAATCCATATACGTTTGAACAGAAGAAAAAATCTTGTCATTGGCTTTGTATGCCTTTTTGGTACATTTAGGTATACGACACTGCTTTCACGTGAGTTCAGGAGTGCTCTTGATTGGCCAGGCATAGATCATACTATTAATCCTATAACCTCAAAATTTATCGAAGGGAATCCATCTTTCAGGGCTCCAGAGCTTGATATTTCCGACGTGATATCACCGAAACATTCAAAACAACAGGTGTTAAGAGCGTTAGCAAAAGGGCATGAAATAATATCAAATTATTACAGTAGCCATAAATTTTTAAAAATTGAAACTGAATAAGAGATTTTATGTATAACAATTCAGTGCACTCGACCGGAAAAGCCGTGCCGTTTTTCGCATTAACGTAATTCTGTGTAAAACGTTGCATTTACAAATTTTATCTTTGGCTTTTTCCGGCCGGTGACTTCCACGTTCACGGCGGCTGCGCCGCCGTGAATCGCGGTGCTGACTACGTCCAACTCCTTGTCCCGTCGCTACGCGCCTGAACAAGGAGCTGGACCGGACACCGTGAACCGTACAATCAAACTGCGTTTGCTTGCACGGCCCCCGGCGCCGGTCAGCACCGCGATTATAACGAAAGGAAGGGGAAAGTAAGTCATGTTGAACACAGAAAATTTGCTTTCAAGGATCACGATCAATCCAAAAATAATGATAGGCAAGCCGACTATCCGGGGTATGAGAATCACCGTGGAACAGATTCTCCGGGCACTTTCGGGTGGTGTGTCGGAGCAGGAACTGCTTGAAGAGTATCCGGAACTTGAGAAAGAGGATTTTCAGGCGGTGTTCGCATATGTGACAGGGCTGGTCGAAGAGGAGCAAGTGTTTCCAGTCGAAGTGTTCGCATGAATTCATCTGAACTGAGATTTCTCGTTGATGTAGGCGTGGGCAAAGGAAAGGAGTAAGATAGGGATGAAACTTGGCGTAAATGGATTTGGAAGAATCGGAAAACTTACTGTATGGCATCATGTAGCCAGAAAATACTTTGATGAAATTATAGTTAATATTGGACGGAAGGTTGGCACATCCCTTGAGGATATTGCCCATTATGCAGGCAGGGATTCAAATTACGGTCTGCTGCATGGTTTTCTTTATGGTCAAAAAGCAGCGCCTGTTATTCAAAATCTGGATGAAAAAAGCGGCAGTATGACAATTGACGGTATAAGAGTCAAATTTTTAAGGTCTTCCCGGAATCCGATTGAACTCGCCTGGAAAGATCATGGCGTTAATCTAATAGTTGATACAACAGGGCAATTTGTTGATCCAACCCTTTCTCAGGATCACCATAGAGGAGCTTTAAGAGGACATCTTGAATCAGGAGCAGAAAAGGTTATAGTTTCAGCTCCATTCAAGATAAAAGATAAAAGCAAAAAAATGCCCGAAGATGCTGTAACTACAGTAATGGGAATAAATGATAATGACTATGATCCAAGACATCATAAAGTGATTTCAAATGCATCATGTACCACCACATGCCTTGCTCATATGATAAAACCTGTTCTCAACTTTTTTGGCTATAAAAAAATTCTTTTTGCTTCAATGGCGACAGTTCATGCAGTTACAGGATCACAGGAAGTTCTTGACCGCTTGCCACAAAAAGGAGCAACCGATCTGCGAAAAAACAGAAGCGTAATGAATAATATCATATTAACCACAACAGGGGCAGCTAAAACGCTTAGCCTCGTCATTCCTGAAATGGAACAAATCGGATTCATTGCTGAATCGGTAAGAATTCCAACTTCAACGGGTTCTCTTATTATTTTAGTAATAAATCTCCAGGAAGAATTGTCTGGAGAACCAATAAGAAGAAAATTAATAAACAACATATACATGCAGGCTGCTGCTGAAGATCCAAATGGATATCTGCACTATACAGACGAACAGAATGTTTCTTGTGATATTATAGGGATGCCGATTGCAGCAGCAATAATTGAAGGTCATGAAACTCATACCAGAACTGCTGATGTTAAAATAGATTTGAAAAAAGTGCCTGGATTAGACAAAAATGTTATTTCTTCATTAAATAACACAATTATAAGAATTCCCGTAACTCAGTGTGTTATATACGGCTGGTACGATAATGAAATGGGAAGCTATGTTAACATGCTCGGTGACAGGACTGTTTCGGTGGCAGAAAATATGTAGCTAAGTAATCGTTTACGGTTTACAGTTATCGGTTCACGGTTGAAAAAATAGAAGATAGAGAACAATCCGAGGGGGAGAAAGCGAAAGAAAGAGTATTTGGGGGAAACCGTGAACTGTGAACCGACAACCGTGAACGGTTATCTATCTTAGGTTCTATCCACCTTCAGTACATTGCTCAGCCTGATAAATTCTTTAACTGTAAGAGTTTCTGCGCGTCGGGTTGGATCTATGCCTGCATTTTCCAGCGCATGCTTAGACGTTTCAGCAGCAATATGAAGCTCGCTGCCTGTAAGAGCATTTTTAAGATTTTTTCTTCTCTGCCCGAATGCAGCTTTTATCACTTTATAAAGGAACTCTTCATCATCCGAATATTTCAGATTGTCTTTAAAAATTATTTCAAGAACTATGGAATCAACTTTTGGTTTCGGGAAAAATTGAGAGGCTTTAATAGTTGCAACTTTTTTTACGTTTGCACAATAATTGAGCATAACGGTAAGCCGTCCATATTCTTTGCAACCCGGCTGTGCGGTAATGCGTTGAGCAAGTTCTTTCTGAAACATAAGAACGGCACGGCTTACAGTACTTCTAACTTTTATAAGTTTAACAAGAACCTGGGAAGAAATGTTGTACGGAAGGTTTCCTAAAACTATTATTTTACGATTAGCTTCTTCGGCAAATTTCTCAATGTTAACTTTCAGTATATCTTTCTCAATTAAAACAACATTAAAAAGGCTGTTTAAAGCAAGTTCTGTTTTTAACAAAGAGATTATCTTACTATCCTTTTCAACCGCATAAACCTTTTTTGCTACCATAGCGGCAGGAATCGTAAGGGCTCCTAAACCGGCCCCTATTTCTAAAACAACATCTTCCGGCATGACCCCGCTGCGGGATACAATCATTTCCGAAGTAGCGGAATTTTCCAGAAAATGTTGGCCCAATTGCTTCCTGGCATGCATTTGCCAGGCGGCAAGTAGTGTTCTTGGAAATGTCATATTCAAGATTTTTTTCGCAATCTGAGTTTAGTAAATATTCTGCGGGTTATAAAATAGGCCGCTATACCGGGGAGAATGCCAAGAATAATCCCGCCCGTAACCATAGCAATAGTAACATTCGCTCCCAGTTTTAACAGTTCTAAAATTGACTCATATTCTGTACTGAAAGGAGCTGAATTGCCAAGAATAGACATCCCAAGATCGTAGCTGCCCTTGTAAAAAAAAGGTATAGTAAGAGGATTGCTGAACCATACACCGATCACGGCGGCTGCTTTGCTTCCCCGTATAACAAACGCCAGAAATAAAGCAAGAACTGTATGAAAAGGAATAGTGGGGGTTACGCTTATAAATACTCCTATAGCCATTCCAAGAGCAACATAATGCGGATCCCCATTAATCTTTTTGAATCTCATTATAAACTGACGGATTTTTTCTCTATAATTCATTCAATTTTACCATGTTTGACGGTATGTTAGGAACGGGGACGAATTAACTTCCGCAAGTAGGCGCACAGATTTGGGTCGAATTTGTTTGATCTCAGATCACAAAAATTGAAGGAATAGCGAGCTATTTCAAGGTTTTTGTGATTTGAGATCGGACAAAGGCGGCCTGAAGCTGTGATGCATAGTTGCGGAAGTTATTTCGTCCACGTTCCTTAGGAACAAAGTAAGTCTGAAAAGTTAATTATGCAGTCAAAGAAATCTTCTTCCTGTACTTTGTTTGACAGGTCGCCTTCGTAAATCAATACAGGTCTTATTGACAGCATACCGGGAAACGGAATGCGAGATATTTTTCCGTATACTTCGGCAATTATATTTTTCTCTATTTTTCTTTTGAATTTGATCTCACAAACATATACGGTATACTTTGTCCTGATCAACAGATCAACCTGACACGCTTTTTGAGTTGCGGAACTATTCTGAAAATATGGAGTGGCAGAGAGTACTGAATTGGGATTTATCGAAAGTAGTTTAAAGATTGTCGGAGGATCGCTGAGAACAAGATTCTCAAACTGAAATCCCATAATGCTTTCCCAATTCGTCAAATCTTCAATGCTGATATCTTTATAAGTGCCGATCTTGATTCTCTCTGCAAAGGGTTCTATATATTTAAGGTAAAAACGAAGATAGTTGTCTTTCAACCGGAAACGGGCACTGCGTGTTTCTTTACCGGTCTTTATAGAGTATACTTTGTCTTTGGAAATGAATCCTGATTCAACAAGATCATTCAGATATCCGGTCATATTTCCGCTTTTGCTAATAGCAATCACAGAACTGATTTCCGTTAGGGTTTTCGCACCGGTGACTAATGATTTTACTATTTCTTTATAGGTTGCGGCCCTGCGGTCAAACACATCATTAAAAATACGATCAAATTCATTGAATAATATGCCTTCTTTATAAAAACACAAACGCTTAATGTTTTCTTCTGCTGAAAGTGTAGGGTTGATCTCTTCTAAATATCTGGGAACACCACCGGTAATTGATAGTATTTTTAATTTTTCCGTTGCAGAAATCCTTGCTGCCCTGCCTTGCCAGAACATGTTGCAGTGATGTAATGGTAGCTCTGCCGGTGTCAATTCTAGCGAGATACGGCCCATGAAACCGGTATTATTTAAAACATTATCGTCAATCCAGGAAGAAACGGAACCGCACACTATAAGGATCAAATTGGGACATTTTTTGAATTTGGTATCCCAGACTATCTTTAATTGAGCAGAAAAACTACGGTCTTTAGCTGCCATCCAGGATATTTCGTCAAGCAAAATAACAGTTTTTTTATTCTTTTTTATGAACATCGCCATAAACAAAAAGATTTGCTGCCAACTTTCCGGCTGAAAACGCGGCATATTTGTCTGAAAGCACATCTGTTCAACGAAAATGTCCATTTGTTTCCGGTTGGTTATAGATTTATCAGGAACAGCGCCCTGAAATTCCAGAAATACATCCGCTGTTTTGCCGAATTGCTGAATTAATGTGCTTTTACCAATCCGCCTTCTGCCTTTACATACAACAAATGCAGCATGTTTTTTTATCCACAACTCATTTAATAATGATAATTCATGTTCCCGGCCAACAAACATTAGTTCCTCCAAATATGACATATGGAACGTGGACGAAATAACTTCCGCAACTATGCATCACAGCTTCAGGCCACCTTTGACCCAAATCTATGCACCTACTTACGGAAGTTATTTCGTCCACGTTCCTATTTTGTCACTAATATAACAAAAAGAGATTTTGGTGTCAAGCAAAGGTCGCAATTAAAATGTCACTAAAACAATAAATATACATTTTGGTGATACGATATAATAACGGTTTTATTAACACTAAATCGGTTTTTTTGTTGTTTAGTGACAGAACGAAGAGTCCTGTTTGGAGGTGGTGGACATGTACAAATTGACCTTTTATGAAATTTTGTCTTGACAATCCTTCAGACTTCTTGACTATTGCTATATCATTAAGTAGGTTTATATAGAATTTTTCTAAATGTTACTTACAATTTACTTATAGAGGATATTATGCAAAAAAAAAGGGGGAAACCGGTAAGCTTTGATGCAATGGTTAAATTTTTTATGCGTCAATATAATATCCCGACAAAACAAGATGTAACCAATCTTATGATAAAGATAGATCGTTTGGAAGCACTGATTAGGTCAATACCAGCACCCGGCAAAAGCAAACGTTCAGATAGAAAAACCGGTTTTAACTCTCCTTTAACAGCTTCCGATATAGTTCTGGGGGTTATTAAAAAATCCGGGCAAGGTGGTGTGGATTTTGCTGAAATGCAGGCTGAAACAGGCTTTGAGGAGAAAAAACTTAGAAACATCATATTCAGACTTAAGCATATAGAAAAGATTGAGCGCAAAAGCCGTGGTGTATATATAGTCTCATAGTCAGGCACAGTTTTAAGTTTTAAGTTAAAAAAAGAAGCAATCGCAGCGAGTTGGAAATCTATAAACAAAATTAAAAAAACCATATTTCGGATTTTTTGTTCAGGCAACTAAGGCATCAATATCAAATCTCAAACAAACACTCAGAAAAGTAGTTATATGGATAATACTTTGGATCAAAACAATCCCGATATTAAAAAAAATGACAATATCTGCGGCTATTTAATAAAAAAAATAGTAGAACTTAAAGAAATAAGATCAATTTTATATGATATAGAGCATCTTGCAACAGGTGCCAGACATATTCATTTAAGTAACAATGATAAGGAAAATACTTTTGGAGTAGCCTTTAAGACAGTGCCGGCTGATTCAACCGGTGTTGCACACATCCTGGAGCATACTGTTCTTTGTGGTTCCAGAAATTTTTCTGTGCGCGATCCTTTTTTTTCCATGCTGAAAAGAAGTCTGAGCACTTTTATGAACGCCTTTACTGCATCAGACTGGACAATGTATCCTTTCTCTACACAGAACAGGAAAGACTTCTATAACCTGATGGATGTGTATCTTGACTCTGTCTTTTATCCTGATATTAACGAACTCAGCTTTAAGCAGGAAGGACACCGCCTTGAAATTGAAAAGAATGTAAAAGAATCTGAGCCATCGCATCTGGTTTATAAGGGCGTAGTTTACAATGAAATGAAAGGCGCCATGTCTTCACCGGATGAAGTAATGGCCCATGCCCTGTTAAACAAGCTGTATCCTGACACAACATATAGTAATAATTCAGGTGGCGCTCCCGCTATAATACCGAGTTTATCCTATGCGCAGCTCAAAGCTTTCCACAAACGACATTATCATCCGAGCAATGCTTTTTTTTACACATATGGTAACCTGCCTTTAATCGACCATCTGTCTTTTATTCAATCTAAAATTTTAAAAGATTTTACAAAAATCAACCCTGAAACAGATGTGCTGCCACAATTCCGGTGGGATAAACCCCAAAAAGCAATTTATCCATATCCTGTCGGCAAAAATGAAGATCCATCAAAAAAATACCGGATTTGCGTTGCGTGGCTGACTGCAGATATAAAAGATTCTTTTGAAGTACTGGTGCTTACTCTACTTGAGCAAATCCTTCTTGGAAATTCAGCATCGCCGTTGCGCAAGGCATTGATAGATTCAAACCTTGGAACAGATCTTAGCGACGGAACAGGGTATGATTCGAATAACAAGGACACCATGTTTGTCTGCGGGCTTAAAGACGTTGAAAAATCCGTTTCAGGCAAAATCGAATCTATCATTTTTAATGTTTTAAATGAACTCGCAACCAAAGGAATTGATAATAAACTTATAGAGTCAGCTATTCATCAGGTTGAATTCCAGCGCAGGGAAATAACCAACAGCCCTTACCCTTATGGTCTTCGCTTACTTTTAACCTTTTCCGGAAACTGGCTTCATGGAGGCAAGCCTGAAAGGGTTTTGCAGTTTGATGCGGATCTTGGCAGACTTCGTGATGAACTTTCCAAAGGTTCCCTGTTCGAGAACCGCATAAAAAAATATTTTATAAATAATTCTCATAGAGTGCTTCTCACCCTTGCTCCTGACCGGATAATGGAGGAAAAAGAAAAAAAACGGGTTGCAGGGGAACTCGAAGTTATAATGGCCGGGTTAACACAATCAGAAATTACAAAAATAAATGAAGATGCTGAAGCCTTAAAGAAGCTGCAGGAAGAAAAAGAAGATGTTTCCTGTCTTCCAACGTTAGAAATTGAAGATATTCAGCCCTTTGTTCAAACCGTACATGAATCTAAAACATATTGCACCGCCGGTATTGCGTCTTGTTATAATCAGCCCACCTATGGCATTTTCTATTTCTCTGCAGCAGCAGGTGCGGGCGCTTTGCAAAATCAGATGCTTCATCTTGTACCTTTTTTCTGCTTTGCTTTCTCCAAAACCGGCACAAAATCAAAAAAATATACAGAGTTGGCGCGAATAATTGATGCGTATACCGGCGGCATTGGTTTATCAGCGAGTGCACGCACCAATTTTGAAGGAACAGGCGTAGCTGCCTGTATCCCTTTTATAACGTTCAACGGAAAATGCCTTGTCAGGAACCAGGACAGGATGTTTGAAATAATCAAAGAACTTTTATATGAATTTGATTTTTCTGATCTTGATAGATTGAAAAACCTTCTGCTTGAATACAAAGCAAAAATGGAATCCATGATAATTCATAATGGTCATGGATTGGCTATGTCTCTTGCCTCAAGAAATTTTTCAACTACCTGCGCTTTAAACGAAACCTGGCACGGTATCCACCAGTTACAGACCATAAAAAATATAACTGACAATCTTACCAATAATAAACTTGAATCTGTTTCTGATAATCTATCATCCATAGGAAAAAATCTTCTATCTAATAATAACTTCAAAATTGCGCTAATTGGAGAAGACAGCGCCCTTTCTAATGCGTCTTCTTGTGCTGCATCAATACAACGAAGGCTTGATGAAAGGTCGTCATCTGCAAAGCCGGCAAACGGTTTTATTTCTCCTGCAATATACCCTGATGATGAAATTATCAGAGAAGGCTGGAGTACTTATTCTGCTGTCTCATTTGTAGCTCGCGCATTTAAAACCGTGCGCATGGAACATGAAGATGCACCTGCTTTGTCGATAATCAGCAAGATGCTTAGATCTTTGTATCTGCACAGAGAAATTCGGGAAAAAGGCGGTGCATACGGCGGTTTTTCAACATACAACTCAGAAAACGGTATTTTCTGTTTCTGCTCTTACAGGGATCCGCACATAGTATCGACACTGAAAGTATATGATGACTCAATGATGTTTATTAAGTCAGGAGACTACAGTGAGGAGGATATCAAAGAAGCAATCCT
>Ga0255431_1198_pt1 | contig 11522 bp, 11 predicted proteins | sample ANMaggSeSYBR02J5_FD_182633 | JGI IMG/M metagenome (GOLD analysis project Ga0255431, IMG submission 182633) | Sediment cell enrichment communities from methane seep in Santa Monica Basin, California, United Staets - ANME aggregate JGI... | ecosystem: Environmental > Aquatic > Marine > Cold seeps >... | reverse complement strand
GGCCGTGATATTTGCGGCGTCCCAAGAGGGATCGGCCTGCAACTTGTTTACAGGTTTTAATCCGGAGGCAAAATGAAAACCCTGCCCAAAATTGACATTGATTGCAGCTAAAATAGAATATACAGGGATGATACCCATGGTAAATGCGATGTCCGACTTAATCACCTCGGGTCAGATTAAAAGCTTTGGATGCGCCTTTGTAGCCATTGCCTTGATAATGATCATGGTTTTGCGATCATTCAAACTGGGGCTTATCAGCATGGTTCCCAATCTCTTTCCTGTGTTAATTGCCATAGGATTTATGGGCTATGCGGGTATTTACCTTTCCATGGCGCTGGTGACCTTTGGCGCCATTATCATCGGAATCGCGGTAGATGATACCATTCATTTTTTTATGCGGTACCGCCGGGAGTTCAACCGCACCGGCACTTACGAAGAAGCGCTAAAGGATACACTTTTAACCGTGGGCCGCCCTATTACCTTCACCACCATTACGCTGGCAGCAGGATTTTCAGTTTTCGCTCTCTCCGACATAAGCAACATCGGTGATTTCGGATTGATGGCAGGTTTCGCTATAATATGGGCGCTTCTGGCGGATTTCTTTCTGGCTCCGGCTATGATGCTGCTGTTTAAGCCATTGGGGGCGGAAAGACAGTTGAGTAGTTGATTAGTCAAATGGTCGAAGAATGCCATACAAAGAGACTTTAACATGTTTACTTTAAAAGCAGGAAATCTACATGGAAAAAGAAATTCTTCCCCAGCCTGATAAAAACGGCATTATAAGAGCACTTCCCAGTGAACTATCCGAAGTGAACAGGCAGAGGCTTAAGCAGTTTGGAGCCTTTGTGTTTTTGTATGACTTTGTCCAATATTATTTTGTGCGGCCGCGCATTCATAAGGCCGACCCACAACGACACTGGGAAATACTGAAGAAGCTAATTGCATCGGTAAAAAAGTCCCATGTTCTTGATATTGCCTGTGGAACAGGAAACGCAATTCCCCACTTCGATAGCAGCAACGAATATACCGGTCTTGATCTGTCATATTCCATGCTTAAAGCAGCGGTGAAAAAAGCCAAAAAGAAAAAGTTTCAAAAAATGAGCTTTATTCAGGGAAACGCCGAAAAGCTTCATTTTGAAGATGAATCTTTTGACTTTGTTTTAATAGACACAGCCCTGCATATGATACCGAAATATCAACTGGCTATTGCAGAGACAGCGAGGGTGTTGAAAAAAGATGGTGTATTTCTATGCAGTACTCCTGTTGTCGGAATCAGCAAAAAATTTGATGCTACCTGGAAACATATTTCAGATAAGCACGGCCTTCATTCATTTACTGAAGAGAACATTAAAGAAGTTTGTTCTCGTAATGGTCTGTTCTATAGTCGTTACGATACAAATGGCGGCGTTCTTTATTTGCACGCACAAAAAGCGAGATGACATAATAAATATTAGAGGACAACAATGAAAATGATTCCAGTCTTCCTGGTTGTTTTAATGTTGGTCTTTGTTGGCGCCTCACCGATAGAAGCGGAACAACTCACCGGAAGGGATATTGCCTTTAAGATGGATACGGTGGATACGAGCCGGGATTCAAAGAGGACAGCGATCATGGTCATCAACCGCAAGGGGCAGAAGCTCGTGAGAAAGATGGAGAGCTGTAATAAGAAATACGGCCCAGATGAACGGGGCTTGATTAGGTTTATCGAACCTCCTGACGTTCGGGGGATCATGTATCTCACCTGGAGCTATGAAGACATTGAGCGGGATGATGATATGTGGGTCTTTCTTCCGGCTGAAAGTCTTGTGCGTCGGATCAGCGGCGGCGGCAAGAAGGGCTCGTTCATGCGAAGCGACTTTGCCAATGAGGATATAGAAAAAAGAGAGGTGGATGATGACGAACACAAGCTTTTAAGATCTGAGGAGTTTTCCGGTGTGTATTGCTACGTGGTGGAGAGGATAGCCAAGAAGCAGAAAGACACTAACTACTCAAAACGGGTTGTCTGGGTCAGAAAAGATACCTGGCTTCCAATAAAGGTGGAGTATTACAACAAAAGGGGAAAGCACTTTAAAACCGCGATCTATGGCGGATTCAAGGAGATCAAGGGTATCTGGACTGTTACAAAGATTATGGCGGAAACTCCCGGTAAAGGATCAAAGACCCTGATGCAGTATGATAATGTGGATTATAATATTGGATTATCGGATTCGCTCTTTGAGCAGAGCAATCTTAAAAGATGATAAATGTTCACCACGGAGACGCAGAGACCGCAGGGGAAATTATCTTTTCTTTTGCAGTTGAAAGGACGGCAAAAGAAAAACACCCATAAAATAGATATATAAAATACGCGTAAATTATAAGTGTGTATGCGGTATAGCAATTATCAATGCTAATGTTAATTGACCCGAGGTCTTAACATAAAATGAAGTTCGTAGCCCAAGACCCGCGCATATTCATTTAAAGTGTGAAGCGAAATGTGGTTATCTTTTGCGTTCTCTATTTTTGAAATACTTTGCTGGCTGAGAGACCATTTCTCGGCAACTTCACGCTGGGTCAATTTCAAGTTTTCCCTAGCTTCTCGCAGCCTTGCGGCGATAAGTAGTTCACCTTTTCGTTTTTCCACAGCGGCGGCAAACCCTGGTTTTTCATGTTCTTTTTTGGCTATTAAGCGGTCAAGATCATCCATTTTTGTCTCCTTTCTTACGCTCAAGGTAGTCTTTTTTCAATGCCCTGGCTTTTTTTATTTCCCTTGGAGATATTGCTTTGCTTTTCTTAATAAATCCGGTCAGGAGAAGAATTGTTCGTTTGCCGGCAAAGGTATACAAGACCCTGAATCGTTTTTTAAGGCGTCTGGCTCTCAATTCATAAATGCTATCTTCGAGATAATCGGCCAGTGGTCGCCGGGTCTTATTCCCAAGTTCTCTCAAAGCCGCTATTGAAGCAACAACTTCTTTGGCATCTTCATTTGGTAAGTTATCAATAAACTTTTCAAGAGGACATTGTCTGGAGACATTTCGATAAAATATGAGGCGCCAATTCATGTAAAATAAATACCACCATATAGTTGTTTTGTCAATTTAAAAGAATGTTAGCAAAAAAAAATCAGAAATAATCATATCGAAAAATATCATAAAAAACTGCTTAAACGGATTGTTGTTCTGTTTATTCTCTTCTGCCTCCCCTCAATTGCACCTGCCACTGAAAAAGGCTCCTTAAAAGATATGGATCTGAATTCCCTGACTGAGAAGACCTTTGTTGAGGAAAAAGCGAAATTCCTTTCAAGTAGCGGTTACCTGGAAAGCCGCAACCAATTGAGGGTTAAGGACGTGGATTAGCCTATCTCCCTCTGACAGCGGTTGTGGCTGGGTTGTTACTTGGGGCAGGGAATGAGGATCACGCAAAGACCCAAATCTGTGCGCCTACTTGCGGAAGTTAATTCGTCCACGTTCCTTATCATGCTGGAGTACGAGAGTGTTCCAGTTCCTTAATTTTGTTCCTGACAAGCCTCTGAAAATCGGCAAGAAAAGAGGTTCTTATCCAGTTTCTATAATCATGCCCTAACAGTTTACCTGTATCCCGGGATATTTTCTTAGGATCGGCCATATCTATCCTGTTTAATATAGTTTTATAAAAACTCGACAGATCACCAAAAAATTTCTTTATCATAGATTCATTGAGTGGATAGGCATTTTTGAGAATAAACCAGGCGTCAAAGATGTCTCTACCCGCTTTCCGCTCAATGAAGGTGAGTAGTTTTTCTGTCATTAAGAATGAAGGCTCAAGAGTAAGGACTGGTACTCCCCTGAGAAGTAAGGTCGTTATATCCAATTTTTTCTCCCTTGTAGATATTTCAACTTTAACATGAAAATTCCTCTCTGGCCCGGCGAACCGCAATTCCAAAAGCACGGTGTAGTATTTGACTGCTTCATCCGTTATTTCCCACCTTTTTTTTCTAAAAAGGTTTCTTGTGATATCTAAAAGATCAGGCGCTGAGGCGCCTGGAAGAGAGTCGTAATCAATATCTTCCGAGTAACGGGGTAGATCATAAAAGAGTCTTAACGCTGTTCCACCTTTAAAAGCAATTTGAGATCCGGCTCTCGATTTCGCCAGTGCCTGAACCACTTCAATGATGGTATTTTCCCTGTACTGGTTAAAAAAATTTTGTTTATTTGGCTTCATAGGTCTGTTGTTTGAAAGATCGAATCATTTTTCTTACAATTTCAGGATAGAGGCGTGAGTAGTATTCCAGCAGCTCATTATCAAGCCTATCCATATCTACATCCTCTGCCAATAAGTCTACGAGCCCTTTGCTTTTCATGTAGAGAGTGTCTAAAAATGCCTTTTCAGGCTCTGTAATATAAAAGTCTTCGGCCTTTACCTGCCCAAAGCGAAAAAGAGAGGGATCTATACGTCGATACACGAAGTCGGTCTTATCCACTTTACATTTATATGTGCCAGGTCCAATCGAAAAAATTATTTGGGGCACCTGGACGATCAGCCCCCAGTAGTTAAGGGCGGTTTCCAGAGAAATCACAGAAGGTTGATAAAGGGCATTGGCCAGGGAAAAAAGCGAATATTTCGTATTAACAAGGACATAGAGATCACGGCGCAACCGCATTAAAATACCGCGCTCAACAAGTCTAAAAGCCGTTGTTCTGGCGCTTTCTCTGGTAATATTGAAAAGAGCTTGAAGAGATGAAAGGGTAAAAAAGCGACTTTCCGTACTCAGTAATCTGGAAATATTATTTTTAGCCATAGTAACATACGATTGCAGTTAATTAACAAAAATGTTCATTTTTTTATATCATATCCAATTTATTTGTCAAGCTCCTGCTTTTTTTGAGCTCTCCCTCGCCTTTATCCTGTCTGCCTCTACCCGTCATCCACCCAACCCGCGATTCCGTGTTCATAACAAAAAATCTTGATAGTAAACTATTTTTTGTTAGGAATACCTAAATTATTTAGTGAGATCAAACCTTGAAGGGATATCTTACGGTTTTCCGACCGAAAAGCGGGAGAAAGTGAAGGCGTAACTTGGATTCCAGAAAACATCTTAAGTTGCGCCTTTTTTTGTTTATCAACCAAGCACAGCGATAACATTGAGTTTGAGGGAAAAAGGAGAGGAAAATGAACAAATCTGATCTGATTAATGAAGTAGCCAAGGTTGTTGGCACCAAAAAAGCGGCCAGAGAAGCGGTGGATTGCATTTTATCCACCATTACAAAGAATTTGAAAAAGAAGGAAAAGGTCGCATTGATAGGATTTGGAACTTTTAAGGTAACTAAAAGAAAAGCAAGGAAGGGAAGAAATCCTCAGACAGGTAAAGTCATTAGTTGGATATTAAAGCTCTGAGGAAAGCATAAAAAATATCAGGAAGGCTTGTGAAGGCACAAAATGTCAGGGAATTCAAAAGGATTTATGGGAAATACCGAACAATAAAAGAAAGAAAATGAAGCTCCCCGCTGCAAGCGGACGGGGTATTAAAAAATTATAATAAAATTCCACTTTTTTTGATCCTTATATCGGAATTTTAGACTTGAAAAAGACAGATATTTTCCACAAGTAATGGGGGCTCCGGCCCTATACCGCAATACAAACGCCCATAGGGTCATCGCGTTATGGCTAACTCATCCTACTCAATAGCAGCGACGTCCAAAAACGAGGCGCAAGGCATTTTTCTCCTTGTGGATGAAGCGATACTGTTACAATCGTTTGGATGTCATGGAAGTTCTTGGATTGGTTAGCTATGTCGAAATACACCGGCGAGATAGTGACAGGATCTGCGGTTTGGGATGATTCTTTTTTTCAAAGTGCCTTAGAGGAATCCCAACGATTCGGATTTACCTGGACACGACCAGCGCCTGGTTATACCCCTTTAACTATGTGCAGGAACAGGTTGATGCCCCGCGCTTCTTCACCGATGCGTGAAGTAATATTATGAATATGAGACGACTCGGCAAGCCTCAATAAATCCTCTTTCGTCCGGTAATTCAAAACCCACCCACCGAATTCCATATAGTCTCTCGTTGGATTAATGCTTGAGAAATTGCCGATCAATAGTTGTCCTTCTGGTTCCAGCATTTTAGCCAAATGCTGGAGGAGAATGACAAAACTCCTATCGTCTAAGTAGTCAAATAAGCCTGCTGACCAAATGAGTTTGTAGTGCTGTCCGTTCCTGTAGCGGAGAATATTTCTGTGGTGAAATGTGACACGATCAAGCATGCATGAACAAATCGAACTTGCATAGTTAATAGCGTTTGAATCCATTTCCACGCAATCGAACAATACATGACTATTACCACGCAGGTGAAACTCCAGTATGTCACGAGCAGGTCCACAACCGACGTTGAGGACACGAAACTGCCCATGTTGCGTGACCATATCGGACAGTAAATCTATGAAATAGTCCTTTCTGTTGCGAACCGCTTGACAGGCTTCTCGTGATTGAAAGTACTCATCCCAAGCACGCAAGCCAAGACTTTGACATATTGAGTATTGATAGATTCGATCAATAATTTCAAAATCACCAACATAACCGTGGGGTTTTCTGATAACATGACCTTGTAAAGTTTCAGTCCCGAACGCTTCACCCATGAGATTCCACGCCTCTCTAATTCTGTTTATCGGTAACTTACCACTACGAACATCGTCCATTATACGAGACCATGTCTGATTTAGTTTTTCATAATCCTCTAATCTTGGGCCACCATGCTCAGATAATTCAATGAGGTACTTTATCTCTTGACGCACCATAACCCTGTCCCTCTTTTGGTAGAACCGCAAATCACCGGCAGCAAAAAGCAGAGCGAGGAACGAGCGGCGCTTTTTGCTGTCCGAGTGCATTTGCCTTGTTGAACGAAGCCACTACGCGGCAGAAAAAAAATCAAGAATAGTGTATAGGAACGTGGACGAAATAACTGCATCAACTTATCTAAAAAAATGGCTTTATTTACGAGTCTCTTTTGAGAAACTCGACAGTCCAAAGTTTTCATATTTAAAAATTTGTCATAGCACAACATGCAACCGTGATGATACAAGGACGCGCGGTGTTAACAGGTGACCACACTTACGTTCCCAAAGATGGTCGTATGATTCCTGGCGTTGTCACCATACATCAGAATTTAAGAAACCCAATCAAAGCCATCATACTTTAGAGGTCATTTTTGGGGTTCGATTTGTTTGTTGGTTGGATCCCTTGCAATGCCATTTGGTCTGCCATTAGCCTTGAGTATCCATCAAGGCTTAATCCATATCGGCAAAGAAGATAAAAATAAAACTTTGCAAACCATGATTATTCATATGGCGCTAGACTTTGTTTTAAGGCACGATTTGCCGTCTATCCTCACTCTTGATGCCTATTTCCCATGTGCTTTAATCTGGTTTATTCGGTCTGGTCAATCGAACTTCACCAGCCTTTGGTAACGTTAATTATCAGAGCCAAAAATAATTGCGTGGCTTACTATGAAGTCCAAAAACCAGAAGGCAAAAGGACCCGGGCGACCACCAACGTATGGCAAGAAAATAACGTACGTGAAAGTTTTCCTTCATACGGCTCAAGCATTTCAAAGGCAAAGCCTGTCAAGACCGCCCGGCTATTACCGAATTAGTGCCTAAACGGAAACCAATAAAGTCTAATATTACAAAAAGTTACAGTCATATTGCAAGCCGAAGATTGTCAATTTAATTACTCTTTACTATTTATTATTGCTTTACTTTTTCTGTTGACTATGCTACACATCTTAGTGTATTCGTTACAAATTATCAATATAATGCTGAATTTGCAACTTTAAAGCAATATAGTCATAATCAAAAATCTTCGGAGAAAAATGATATGAGAAAAGTCATAGATTTGCAAATGAAAATTGGAGAAATTTCTATTGCTGATATTAAGTTTGATCTACGTTCCCGTGATGAAATTCCAAAACTACTTCAAGGGTTACAGCAAATCTATTGTAATCGTGAAATCCGTGAAGAGGTATTTGAAATTTTAAAAAATATTGTTCCTGAAAATATAGATTCGGATAATGGTCGTCCCGGTATGGATTTATGGACAATATTTGTATTGGGCACTTTGCGATTATGCTGTAATTGGGATTATGACAAGCTCATGGAAATAGCAAATAATCACAAAACGCTGCGTCAAATGTTAGGACATGGAATCATGGAGCAGGATTACAATTATGCGCTCCAGACATTAAAAGATATCCCTGTTTACTCCGGAAGTGCTTGATGAAATCAATCAGATCTTACGCCTCCATATGACCTTATTGTGAAACTTCTCTATGGCTGTGGGCTTCGACTTTTTGAATGTTTACAATTTCGTGTGCATTGTTTGAATTTTGATATGGAGTTGTAACTGTTCATGACGGCAAAGGTAAAAAAGACCGAACCATGCCGCTACCTGAAACAATTCTTTCTGAACTCAGGAAGCATCTTGAATCGTTGAAAGCGCTACACCAGCTTGATTTGGACTTTATCTGGCAATGAATGGTTTTATAAAGGTCTTTTCGGTCGAGTCCTAACCCGACTTTTGCACTTTGAAATTATAAAGGTGTCACAAAGTGCGAAAGTTGGGCTAAGATTCATCAATAGCAAGGGTTGTGATTTGATTACGCCCTTTTTGTTTTGAAAGATACATTGCCTTGTCTGCCCTTTGAACAAATGTTGATATTCTTTCACCAGGGCAGTATTGTGCAACTCCGATGCTCATTGTTATGGATATGGATTTCCCCGGTTGAGGTGAAAATTTTTCATTTTCTATGGAGTCCTTTATCCTCTCAGCAACAGGTATAACCTCTTCGCTACTTGTTTCAGGAAATATAACGACAAATTCCTCTCCCCCGTATCTGTAAGCTGTATCCATTTTTCTGAGGCAGAATTTAATTACCTGCCCGAACCTAGCAAGAACTTTGTCGCCTTCCAGATGACCGTAAGTATCATTATAGCTTTTGAAATGATCAATATCCATAAATAAAAGCGTAAGAGGATGTTTGTAACGTTTGAACCTGTTGACCTCTGAATCTAATTGTGCATAAAAGTGTCTGGAATTATAAAGTGTTGTCAGGCCATCCGTTATTGCAAGCTCCTGAAGTTTCTTCAGCATTAAGCCGCGTTCTTTTGTAATCTGCTGCTCTTTTAAAACCCTTATCACTCTTAGCAAAAGCTCTTCAAAACGTACCGGCTTGGATACAAAATCGCTTGCCCCTTTACTTATTGCTTTTTCATAAGAATAATCGCCACTATAACCTGTCAGAACAATTACAGATGTATCATAATTACTTTTTTTTATAAGCTCAGTCAGTTCAAGCCCGTTCATTCCCTGCAACCTTATGTCGGTTATAACAACATGAATGGTATTTGTTTTTAATATTTCAAGTGCTTTCTCCGCACTTGAAGTTTTGAATGACTTATAACCAGCCTTGCTAATAAATTCATGGATAGGATCTCTAATACTAGGCTCGTCATCAACAATTAAAATATTAGTGTTTGATTTTGATTGTTTAATCATTATTTAAATGTGGGGCAAAAGGTCAAGGTTGACACATTGAAAAATAATTTGATAGAAATGCTTTTTCTTTTTACAATATTTAATATATTATATCACTAGTGTCAACCCAACTTTTATGTTTCGTAATATAGTGCCTGAACGAAAATTGCTAATTTTCCCAATTTCTGCGTCAGGTTTAAATTTTAATCCTCAAAATACGCCATGTATTCCTGCGGTTAAAATTTAAACCTTCCTTGAACTTGAAAAAATTTGCTAATTTTCGTTCGGGCACTAATATAGTTACGTTTTATTAACCCATACCGGAATATATTATCTTTTACAATGAAGAATATACGGAACTTTAGCATAATAGCTCATATCGATCATGGTAAGTCAACTCTGTCCGACCGCCTTATACAGGCTACCGATGTTATTTCGAAACGAAATTTTCAGGATCAGGTCCTTGATACAATGGATATAGAGCGGGAAAGAGGCATCACTATAAAAAGTCAAACAGTTTGTCTCCCATATAAAGCAAAAAACGGTCAGACATACTTCTTGAATCTTATTGATACACCCGGACATGTTGATTTTACCTATGAAGTTTCACGTGCTCTCGCTTCATGTGAGGGAGCTCTCTTGTTGATAGATGCCAGTCAGGGTGTTGAAGCACAAACTCTGGCTAACCTTTATCTTGCAGTGGAACATGATCTTGAAATTATTCCGATAATAAACAAAATAGATTTGCCATCCGCAGATATTGAGCGAATAAAAGATCAGATTAACGACGATTTAGGCTTAGATCCTGAATCGGCAATTCTTACCTCAGCCAAAGAAGGTATCGGCATAGAAAATGTGCTTGAAGGAGTGGTTAACAAACTTCCGCCGCCCTCGGGAGATCCTGAGGCTCCGCTTAAAGCTCTGATTTTCGACTCCCATTACGATTCTTACAGAGGGACTGTAGTCCATGTCAGAATATTTCAGGGAAAAATAAAGCCGGGCGATGTCATCACCTTTATGTCCAATAATTCCGTTTATAAAACCGAGGAGGTAGGAATATTTCAGATAGAACAAGTGCCGAAAAAGGAGATTTCAGCGGGCCAGACAGGTTATATTATTGCCGGGATAAAAACAGTAAGTGACACCAAATGCGGTGATACAATTACGCTGAAAAACCGGCCATGTAAAATCCCAATGCCCGGATTCAAGATTGAAAAACCGGTTGTATTTTCTTCTATCTATCCTGTAGCATCTGATGGATACGAGGAACTGGCGGTTGCAATGGAAAAACTTAAATTAAATGATGCTTCGCTGGTTTATGAAAAAGACTCCTCTGTAGCTCTGGGTTTTGGTTTTCGCTGCGGATTTCTGGGGCTTCTTCATCTTGAAGTCGTGCAGGAAAGACTTGAGCGTGAATACGATCTTTCTCTGATTCTTACGGCTCCATCTGTAAGATACAAGCTGATAATGCAAGGCGGTTCATCCATGACAATTGATAACCCTGCTTTGTATCCGGACCCGGCGGGAATTGATAAAACGCTTGAGCCTTTTATCAGGGCTTCAATAATAATACCTGACCGTTACATGGGAACGGTTATGAAACTGTGCCTTGAAAGACGAGGAACAAATACCACTTATCAATATCTTATCAATAACCGTTTGGAAATGATTTTTGAACTTCCCCTTGCTGAAGTTATTTATGATTTTTACGATAAACTGAAATCATTAACTCAGGGATATGGATCATTTGACTATGAAATAACAGATTACAGAGAGACGGATATTGCAAAACTTGATATCCTGATAAACGGTGACCGTGTAGATGCATTATCACAGTTGATCCACAAAGACAGGGCTGTTGAACGGGCAAGACATGCTTGCGAAAAATTAAAGGAAGAAATTCCTCGACAAATGTTTAAAATAGCCATACAGGGTGCAATCGGTGGAAACATTATTGCACGCAAGACCATTTCAGCTTTAAGAAAAGACGTAACGGCAAAGTGCTATGGCGGAGATATATCGCGAAAACGCAAGC
>Ga0255431_1197_pt1 | contig 11543 bp, 11 predicted proteins | sample ANMaggSeSYBR02J5_FD_182633 | JGI IMG/M metagenome (GOLD analysis project Ga0255431, IMG submission 182633) | Sediment cell enrichment communities from methane seep in Santa Monica Basin, California, United Staets - ANME aggregate JGI... | ecosystem: Environmental > Aquatic > Marine > Cold seeps >... | reverse complement strand
CCTGTAATCCAGTTCCTTGTGGATACGCTCGTATCTTAATCCTGCTGTGAGATCGAGCCGTTCGGTTAATGGGATCGTAACCTGCCCGAAAGCAGACACGGTCTCTTCATCCGTACCTCCGGGATAGTTCATTTTTTTATTATAACCGAGCCAGACTTCTGAATTTAAAATACATCCTGACTCATCATTGTTATTCCTTTCCTGCAGATAGTAAATACCGCCGAGCCATTTCAGGCCGTTATCCTTATCTGTTGACTGAAAGCGAAATTCCTGAGTAAATGTGCGGTCATCCGTAATCCAGAAGCCGATAGAGGAAGGTGTGTCTCTGTAATAATTGAAATTTTGTTTTATATCTACTTCAGAGTCACTGTATGTGGTAATGGATCTGAATTCCACATCTTCCCACGTATAAACAAGATTTAATGCCGAATTAAAAACATCTGATTCCAATTTATCATCAGGATCTCTATAGTCATGATAACGGACATCTTGAGAACAAATTACAGATCCGTTATCGGTTTGAATTTGATTAATTCCGGTATGAAGGTTTACCTCAAGGCGATCTGTGGGCAACCATCTGAGCAGGATTTTTGCCCTGCTCACCTCTTCACCATCAAAATAGTCCTTATCCGGATGATCGTTTTTCATGAATCCGCGGGTTTCATGCCAGGATCCTGAAAGTCCGAAAAAGAGCTTGTCTTTTACGATAGGACCATTAACATAAGCTTTCAGTCCGTATGTTTCATTCTCTGCCAACTCTCCTCTGGCCATTGCTTCATACGTGTTGCCCGGTTTTTTTGATATTATATTGATAATCCCGCCTATGGCGTTCTTGCCGTACAATGCTCCCTGAGGACCTCGAAGCACTTCCACCCTCTCAACATTGGTAAGGTCTGCGTCGAAACTGTAACAATTATCATGGGGAACGCCGTCAATATAGATTACAACAGGGTTCTTAGATGTGAACTGGCTTAAACGAATTCCCCTGAAGATAGCCTCATCACCCAGAAAACTGGTGCCAAAGATCATGTTGGGGACCAAGTTGATGACATCATCAATATCTTCAACACCTGCATCTTCAAGGTCCGTTTCAGTAAAGGCCGTAATTGGCGCGGGAACTTCCTGAATATTCTGTTCCCGCTTGTCAGTGGTAACGGTAATTGTTTCCAGCTTGTACGCATCAGAATGTTTTTCTTCTGCAAAAGCCTGCGGGACTAAAACAAGGCTCAAAATCCCCAAAATCATAATAACCAACCTAAAGCTGTTAATCATTATTCTGTCCTCCCTTTGTAATCTGTTTTTACACAAGTAAGTGCCTCGGCACCGGCAGATATAACAACCCCGGAATCAAGACCAAATTCAAACTTATTTTGATCATCAAAGCCCTTGATATATGCCCACTGTCCTGATTATAAAATAAAAAGAAAAAAGGGCGCGGTAGAATCCTTTGCTGTGCTCCGCAAAGAGCAACCTGTTCCATTTGGCCGTGGGGGTTGCTCTCCTTCGCGCGCTCTCTCCCAAACAAAAAAAGCCAAGAATGCCCTGATCCGGAATTCATTCCGGTCTGGCCTTCTTGGCTCAATTACGGTTAACTTTTAATAAAATTTAACTTTAGATTACATGCGCAATTTCATATTACGATTGCAAATTTTTAAATGATTCCTAACTGTTTGTCAAGAAATTTAGCCGCAGACTTGAAACGTGTTCCCAATCCTGGTAGTCCCTACAAAACAGTGCAGGTCAATAATTTTAATAAGTTACATACCATAGCTTCTTGCAGCACGTGTCGAAAAATCAGGTGTTTACAAAACAAGACAGGGCGGTATTTCCAAATCTGCAAATTCTGCATCAACCGGCCCAAATGCAGCCATAATGTCAAGACCTTTGACCGGTCTTGCCTTTGCTTCAATTTCAATCCCCTGCGAAGCTTCCAGTATGGTTTCAAAACCTTCTCTATAATTTGATGTGCAGTAAAATTCCGCTAAAGCTTCAAGCATCCCTTTTTATTTCACTATATTAAAAACTGTACCTCAATCTGAAATAGACCATATCATTATCGTCAAACTGGCCCAGGCGGGAGTCTTTGGGGCCGTTGAAAAACATATAGCCTGGGACAACTTCCCAATTATCGCCAATTTTGTATTCTGCGAAAGGGGGGTATCCACTTCGCTCTCCTCGCTACTGCCTAATCCCTTGAATTATCATTATATTCTCAATATGGATGCGAATGGCCAAGTTTTGTCCACAACCAACTGTTTTTTTAGTAATTTTCGATTCTTTTACGAGAGCGAAGTGGATACCCCCCTTTCTGCGAATATCTCCAAGGCTGATCCCTCATGGCTTGTATAGTACATCCCTCGAAATCCAGCCATCAAATCATCATCAAGAAATTTGTCACTGATTTCAAAGGTGATGCCGTGGGTCTTGCGTTTTGAAGCAAGGGATTCTTGACAGTCTTCTATCAGATCAGCGAAGAATTGCAGGTTGACATAGAGGTTGGTGAAAAAGGTGCGGTCAATGCCTATCACACACTGGTACAGGTCACGGCTCACAAGACCGTCGCTGTCTTTTTCGTATAACGGATCGTCCAGGTCAATCGAAAAAAGAAGCTCTGGTTTTACGGCAATTTCACCGCGAACCGTGGCCCTTTCAAAACCTTTTGCAAAGTTGAAACCGTAAGCCTGGTAGCGGTGATAACGAGGGGTAAAACGCATCCTGCCATCGGTCAGGTAATCGCGGTGATAAGCAGCATCGTCTGTGTAGCCGTTGTAATAAAGAAGCGCCAAGTCAAAGCCATGCCAGACAGTAGAGACCCGAAAGGCAAACTCAGAATTTTTAAACCAGTCGTCCGGTTCTTCTCCTGGGGAAAGAACAATCTCACCAGGTTCAACGCTTCTTCTCATATCTTTCAGCCCCTCTGGTTCCCACGGGCTATCGGGCAGACAAAATTTGTTTACCTCTGCCTTTGGGATTAATACCCCTTCCAAAGTGACAGGCCCCAACAGAAATATTCCATCCGCCAACAAGATAGGAAGTCTGGCATCGGCCCTGGCGCTTGCAATGGGGTCTCGATAATCCCTGGGGTTGATCAAATCCATGGGATTGACCCCGTCACCTGTTCCCCAGCGCATCATTTTCTTACCGAAGATAAAATCCATCCGTTCCGTATCTATTGTCAAATATGCCTCGTTTAGTTCCAGGTAGTACAGCTCATCATTATCATCCGTCCAATCCCGAACAGCCGGGTCATAATCAAAATAAGCGTTTGCAAATCCCCTGATCCAATCCCGGCCAAGGTAACAATCCAGCCACAACCGCTGTCTGAGCGAGATAGGTTCATCCATGTCCGTTACTCTTACCTGGTTGCGGCTTTCCAGGTAGCCGCTAATGGAAAGGAATTTCGGTTTTTCCTCAACAAAGGTCTCCTCTGTCAAGGAATTCAGATCCATATTTTTTAAAGGGTCTTCTTCAGTAGCGTGAGATATAGAGGAAAAGAGGATAATGACCAGGAAAATGAAAAACAGGTTCACCACAGAGGCGCAGAGATAGAACATAATTTTTTGTTTGCCGGGAGACGACGGCAAACAAAAAGCTTTCAGCCTCCGGCAGTACAAAAGGAACCACTTGATGTAACAATAATATTGCTTTTCCATTGAATCTCTGGTACAAAAACATTCATGCTAAATAAGCGTCAAAACTTGGCTAAATTTTTATATGACATTGCTAAACTTATATTTGGTGGTTTTGTTGTAGCCACTATCCTGGCAAAAGGATCAGCGACATTTTTGACTTTATTCGGTGTGCTCATTACCGCCATGGTTGCAATAATAGCATTTTGGGTTGACAAGGGAGAATAGGCTATGTTTGAAAACCTCATCATTTTAGGCCTTGGGGCCGTACTTATGGCTCTTGGATTTGGACTTTACATTTATTTTCGAGAACATAAAAAAAGGGGGAAAGTATAATTTTACTGATATCCCCTATCTCTTGAGATTACTCTGCTCAAAGAATGAATCCGAAAGTCCAATATTATAATCCACGTTATCATACTGCATCAAGGTTTTTGATCCCTTGCGGGGAGTCTCCGCCATTATCTTGGTAAAGGTCCAGACACCCTTGATCTCTTTAAACCCGCCATAAATTGCAGCCTTAAAATGCTTACACCTTTTTGATATCTTCGACCTCATTTTCAGACTTTAGTTTTAGCCGTATTTTCTCGGTGTTGTTGTTCTCTGGTTCATAGCTGCCTCAGTAAAAGCTCAAACCATTGTCCACATAATCTTGCCAACCGTTTGAATATCCGAATTCTCCAGCCTTCCCTCAAACTCAAGGTTATCGCCGCTCCTGTTTTAAAAAAGAAAAGGCGCAACCCGGCTGCTTTCACAATCCAAGTTACGCCTTCACTTTCTCCCGCTTTTCGGTCGGAAAACCGTAAGACACCCCTAATAATTCGATAGATCTGACTAATTTAGATGAGTCTAATGCAAATCAATCTCTTTGTCAAGAATTTTTCAGGATTGCAAATAAGGGCTCGCTCAAAAATAAATTTGCGTTTTTGCCAGTTTCAATTTCACCATGAAAACAGCTTCCCAATAGTAACGATTGCGGCTGGAAAGCCGCTACCAAATCTAAAAAGACTTGACAAAAATATTTTTTGCAGTTAATAAGAAACCTCTTTTAAAGATAGAAATCTAAACCTTAATTAGAAAATACTTATGATTGTAAGCAAGTTATCTCATCCCCATTCCTTATGGCTTGTTTGAAAACTGATTAATTGACTGCTAAAGCGTAAAAATGGTTCAAATTCCTGGCTTTCAAACAGGCTCTAAAAAAAATAAAAATAGCGTATAATATGGAAAGTACCGCCTCTTTTAACGGCTCTCAAGATGGATTTACCGATGACTATCAATCAGGTATTAACATAACCGTCATAGGCATCTTTGTAAATCTTTTTCTATCCGCCATTAAATTGGCTGGTGGTGTGTATGGTCAAAGCTATGCTCTTGTAATAGATGGCGTTCATAGCCTCGCAGATTTACTTACCGATTTTGTAGTACTCTTTGGGCTAAAATATTTAGTAAAGGCAAAGGACGCGGAACATCATTATGGACACGGTAAGATTGAGACCCTCCTGGCAATATTTCTTGGAATTTTTATTATAGTGACTGGAGTTCTTATAGCCCAAAACACCATTGACAAGATAATTGATCACAAAAGTCTGTTTCCCCAAAAAATAGCCATAGTTGTAGCAGCAATTTCTGTCATTTTGAAGGAGGTATTATTTCGAGTTACCAATCACATCGGTAAAAAAATAAAAAGTTCTGTATTGATCGGGAATGCGTGGCATCATCGATCAGATGCTCTTTCATCCCTGGCTGTTCTTTTCGGTGTTGCGGGATCCTGTATTCATCATAGCTGGTATATCCTTGATTCCTATGCCGCACTCCTTGTATCATTTCTTATCGTCCTGGCAGGGGGTCGAGTTGCGTGGAAAGGAATAAGAGATATCGTCGATTCGGCTCCGCCTGTGGATATTCTTGATAGAATAGAGGCAGTACCAATGAATACCTCTGGGGTCATACGAGTTTGCCAGATGCGGGCCAGATACTCCGGAAACTATATTTTTGTCGATATTAGCATAGAGATCAATTCTGAAATCACGGTAATGTTCGGACATAAGATTGCTACAGAGGTAAAGAATAGAATTCTTACAGAGATTCCGGAAGTCATAGATGTTTTAGTTGATCTGGAGCCGGCAAAAAGGAATTATTATGTTAGTTGTAAGGCTTTTGGGTATCATCCCAATAAGTCCGGGAATTGATTCCCGGATTCACGCCTAAGGAACTTCTTTAAAAAACCCTTGACAAAGATTGTTTTCTTGGGTTAATAAGAAGTTCTTATCTAAATTAGAAAGTTAAATCTTTATGAGGAATGCCTTACGGTATCCGGCAGTTAAAATGGTGTGCGGAGAAAGTGAAGGCGTAACTTGGGTTGTAGTACAAAGCCAGAGTTACGCCTTTTTTTGTTTAGGAATGTGGACGAAATAACTTCCCCCACTATGCATAACAGCTTCAGGCCACTTTTGCCCGATCTCAAATCACAAAAATATTGAAATAGCCCGCTATTCCATCAACTTTTGTGATCTGAGATCGAACAAATCTGACCCAAATCTGTGCGCCTACTTGTGGAAGTTAATTCGTCCACGTTCCTTAGGAGATGTGGAATGAGTTATAGCCGATGTTATAAAACAGCTTCTTTTACGGTGGTTTTTTTATTTTTACTCCTTGTTATGCATGAGCAGTCCGCCGGGGCCGAAACAGGGGCGGATCAGATTCAAAACAGGGTTGTGCAAACAATTGAGACTCGTCAGGAAACCCAGAAAAAAGAAAATGTATGGGCTGGAACCAAAGCGGAACTCACGGCCCGCTATCGGTCGTTGAAAACAAATCAAGACTATCTTGAAAAACTCAAACTCAAGACCGAAAGGGCCCTTAGCGGTCAAAAGGTCCGGCTTGCCGAATTTGAGCGGAAAATCAAAGAATCTGCCCGGATCAGAGAAGAGTTGCAATCGTATCTCGAATCGGTAGTTGCGCAACTTGAGGGGGTTATCAAGAAGGACATCCCCTTTTTGTTAAAGGAACGAGATGCCCGGCTTGTCTTGATCAAAGAGACTCTGGCACTGCCGGACAAACCGGCTGCTGAAAAGTACCGAAGAGTCATGGAAGCCCTTCAGATAGAGGCCGAATACGGCCGCACCGTAGAGGTTTATCAGGATACCATTGATCTGAATGGTCAATCCGTACTTATAGATATCCTGAGGCTGGGCCGGCTGTCTCTTTTTTGTCAGACGCAGGACAACAAGGTGGTGGGCCATTATGATCAAGCAGCAGGAAGATGGTTATCGCTTTCTTCCAAATATCGTCGGGAGATAAATAAAGCTGTGGACATGGCCCGTCGTCAGCGGTCAATCGACCTGGTCAGGCTCCCTATAGGGAGGATTATCCTTCCATGAGATACTTTCAGGTACTGATATTGATCCTGTTTTTGGCTGTCCCTGCCTATGGCGAGGACATGCGGGCTGCTTCCAAGAAAGCAAAAGCCGACTATGCGGCTGCATTGGCTGAAGCCAGAGAGAGTAAAGAGCGAATTCTGAAAGACCGCACATCCGTTGAAAAAGAAATCGCCCGGATGGAAGCTGAGGTCAAGAAACTAAACTCTGATATTGAGATCATGCAGAATGAGTTTAAAAAGCTAAGAGAAAAAGAGATCAAGCTATCGCATCAGCAATCAGATGATGAGATGGGTATGCGGGAGCTCTCAGGCACAGTGCGAGTGGTTGCCAGGGATCTTGAAACAATCTTAAGACAGTCTCAATTGACAGCACGCTTTCCTGAACGTTTGGATCTACTCAAACCAATCTTGAACAAAGACCGCTTTCCCGGAATAGATGATTTTAAAACCATAACCGATCTTTTCTTTCAGGAAACGGCCATTTCCGGCGATGTGGTTATGCGTACGGGGTCATTTATTGACCGTTCAGGGGTGAAGCAAACCGGAGATATTTTGACCATCGGCAAGTTTACCGCTGCTTATACGACCGGAAAGGAGACCGGATTTTTACGCTATTCCGAAGGAAGCCATCAACTCTTTGCCCTTTCCGCCCTTCCCTCATGGTCTATTAGACGTAATCTCAAAAAATATACGCAGGGAAAGACAGAGGATGTTGTGCTTGATTTTTCCGGGGGAGCAGCTCTCAGACAGATCACGCATAAATCTACTCTCATAGATCAGATCAAAAATGGCGGACCCATAGTCTGGCCTATTCTGGCCATTGGTCTTTTTGCTTTTATCATAGCAGGAGAGCGAATTATTTTCTTGAAGGGTGTTCACGCCAATACGGACCGGGTTATGGGGAAAGTCAATGAACTGGCTCTGGAAGGAAAATGGAAAGAGTGTGATGACACAGTAAAGGACAAAAAAGGACGACCTGTTTGTAATGTCTTGAAAGCAGGACTGGGCGCCAGGGCCGAAGAAAGGGAAACCTTGGAAAGTGTGCTGCAGGAGGCAATCTTAAAAGAGCTTCCACGCCTGGAGCGGTTTTTGCCGGCGCTTAACATTATGGGGGCAGTTGCTCCTTTGCTCGGGCTCTTGGGCACAGTGACCGGCATGATCAGCACGTTTCACGTCATTACCTTGTATGGTACCGGTGACCCCCGTATGATGTCTGGTGGAATCTCTGAGGCTTTGGTTACCACAATGCTTGGTCTGGCAGTGGCTATCCCTATAATGCTTGTACACACTTTTTTGAGCCGACGCGTGGAGCACATAGTCGGAGATATGGAAGAAAAGGCTGTAGCCCTGACCAACATCATTCACAGAGAAATAACGTTTATCGAATAGGAGATGGGGGCAGTTATCATTGGTCATTGGTCATTGGTCATTTTTTCAATTAACAATTAACCAATTAATCAATGATCAATGATAAATGATAAATGACCAATGGACTTTATTGTAAACGCATACGAGTACCTCCGCCCAGGAGGGACGGTAATGATTCCCCTTATCCTGGTCTCCACCTGGATGTGGGCTCTTATAGTCGATCGGGCGCTTTATTTTCGGCGGATCGCCAAAGATGATGTGGATCTGGAACAGGCAGTGGAGATGCTTTCCGGCACCCCTTTGCCAAAGACTTCAAATGGACTTCGAGCCCAGGTTGTAGCGAGTTTTCTTAAAGAGCGCACAGGCAACAAAAAGCTGGATCAAGATATTCTGGATCAATGCGCCATGCAAGAGATGTCTCCTCTCAGACGCTATCTCTCGGTTATCGCTGTGCTGGCCGCTGTAACACCATTATTTGGGCTTCTCGGTACGGTGACCGGCATGATGACCACTTTTAATGTAATAGCTCTCTTTGGCACAGGCAATGCGAAGGCCATGGCAGGAGGAATTTCCGAAGCCCTGATTACCACTCAGAGCGGACTGCTTGTGGCTATTCCGGGACTCTTTATGAGCGCTTTTCTTACTCGCCGTGCTAATCGTTTGAAAAATCATTTGAATGAGGTAGTTATGACTCTGAAAAGGTATGTATAAATGATCAATGTGCGTAGATCTTTCCGCCGAAAAGGCAAAACCGAAGGCATCAACATGGCCCCGCTTATTGACATGGTCTTTATTCTGTTGATCTTCTTCATGGTTACAACGAGCTTTGTAAAGGAAACCGGAATTGATGTTCAGCGCCCCACTGCTTCAACTGCTGCGCTCAAGGAAAAGGGAAGTGTTCTTATAGGAATTGATACAAACGGACATATTTTTTTGGAAAGAAAGCAAATTGATGTTCGAAGTGTCCGTGCACACATTGAGCGATGTTTGGCAGATAATCCTGAAGGCGCCATTGTTATTGTGGCCGACAAGTCCAGCCATACCGGCGTGGTAATTCGGGTAATGGACCAGTGCCGCCTGGCCGGAGCCAGGAATGTGAGTATAGCGGCTTCAAAATCGGCTGATGAAGGTTAAAAAGCTTACCTATGAACAGTCTGATTTTCAGAGCAACCGGCCTTTTAAGCCGAATCCGAAAGCCGAAAGCCGAAAGCCGAAAGCTTGCAGCTCTGGGTCTTGCCCTGCTGGTCAATATTTTTTTATTTGCCATCCTGCCCTTTTTTGTACAAAGCGAGTTTAGTAAAAGCGATCTTGAAACCATCGTCCCAGTGCATTTGGTGCAGGTAAGGCCTCAAAAGCCGTTGCCTGAAAAAGAAGAAAAGCTGCCTGAAAAAAAACCTCCTGAAAAAATCATTCCCACGGTCAGACTGCAGCATAAAGTTCCAAAAAAACAGGAAATAAAGATGGAGATGCCCCGCCTGAGCTTTGAGATCAACCCTAAACTGTCAGGGGGCATGCCGGTTGCCCTACCGGCTACATTCAAAGACTTTTACAATCAGGGCGAGGTAGACCGGATGCCCATGGCATTTTTCAAGATGAAGCCCATCTATCCGTACCGCGCCAAGCGACTTAACATTACTGGAAAGGTTGAGGTTAAGTTTTTAGTGGATGAAACCGGTTATGTAAGCAACATAACGATTCTGAAGTCAACGCCGCCAGGGATATTTGATGACAGTGTGTTCAAGGCCCTTCCCTCATGGAAATTTTCTCCAGGGGAAGTTCGTGGCCATGCAGTTTCCACCTGGGTGGTCACAACGATTCAATTCGATATGGAGGGAACATGAGCTATAAGCTGAAAGCTCAAAGCAAAAAAGCTCAAAGCCCGAAGCAAAAAAGCTCAAAGCAAATGATCTCAAGGTTCAAGCCGAAAAGCCTTTTGCTTCCAGCTTTTAGCTTCCAGCTTTTAGCTTCATGTTTCTTGCTTTCAGCTTTGAGCTTTCAGCTTATAGCTTTACTTTCCTTTTCTGCGTGGGCTGAAAGTGAAGCGCCAAAATTGACACCGGCAGTTCAAAAAATTGTTTATACAGCCCAGCAGGCAATGGAGAAAAAGGACTATTTGAAAGCACAGGGATGCCTTAAGGAATTCATTGAGAAAAATTCCAAATCACCTCACTATCTTGTGGAATTTACTCTGGCCAATGCCCTTGCCGTAGCAGATAAAAACACAGATGCCCTACTACATTACAGGGCTGCTGCCGATTTATATCCGGCCTTTGCTGCTGCATGGCAAAACATGGGCAAAATTTACTTTGACCTGAACCAATACGATGAGGCCGGAGATTGCCTGTTAAAGGCGTATGAACTCAATGAGAAAAAGGAGTCTGCCCTGCTTTACTATGCGGCTGTTTCCTATATCATGGCAAAAAAGGAGAGAAAGGCTCTGCCGCATTTAGAGTATCTCGTATCAGGTGAGGCAGGGGCACCAAAGACAGAATGGCTCGAAGCATTGTTGAAGGTGTACATGGATCTGAAACTTAAAGAAAAGGCATTTGCGGTTGTCCTCAGGCTGATTGATGAGAACGGAGCTGACCCCCGCTGGTGGAAGATTCTGGCACAGCTTCATCTACAGCAAAGCGATTACAAACCGGCTGTCGCAGCACTCACAGTGCATTCCTATTTAACCCCCCTAAAAAAGCAGGACATCATGCTGCTTGGCGATCTCATCAACGCTATCGGCGTGCCCTTGAAGGCGGCAGAATATTATGAAAAGGCTTTAATCCTGGAGAATAACGTGGGTGATTATGAGAAACTGGCATCGGCCTATATTGCTGCCCACAGACCGGCAAAAGCTATAGAAGTATTGGACAGAGCCCTTGAGAAAAAACCAACATCAGGCCTCTGGTTTATGATGGGCCACGTGCTTTACGAAGAAGAGAATTTTGACAAAGCATATGATGCCTTCGGCCACAGCGTAAAGCATGACCCTAAAATGGATCAGGCGTATTTGATGATGGGCTATTGCGCGTTGCAGGCAGACAGAAAGGATGCGGCTGCAAGTGCATTTCAAAAGGCCTGCCGCTTTCCGAGGCAAGAAAAAACAGCCCGGGAACTACTGAGGCAGGTGGCAAACAGACTTTGATACTGCAAATCGCCTACGCAATCATATT
>Ga0255431_1196_pt1 | contig 11603 bp, 9 predicted proteins | sample ANMaggSeSYBR02J5_FD_182633 | JGI IMG/M metagenome (GOLD analysis project Ga0255431, IMG submission 182633) | Sediment cell enrichment communities from methane seep in Santa Monica Basin, California, United Staets - ANME aggregate JGI... | ecosystem: Environmental > Aquatic > Marine > Cold seeps >... | reverse complement strand
TTAGATAAATCATGGAAGAAATATCGAAAAGCATCTAATTTTGATGCTTATGGAAAATTTTTATAACCACTGCGTGGACGCGGACATGTCGAAATTTTGCGTTCAGCTGCCTATGAACGTGACAAAATAATGACAAATCCTGCGTTTAAGAAAATATATATAATACTTGGAAAACACGATAACTCAAAGCTTGAGTGGCTTTTAGAAACATTATCGTTCCTTTATTTATATGTTAATATGACATCAAATATTTATATTGTTTTGGACAATCTTCCTGACAGCATGCCCCAGGTAGAACGTATCCAAAAAAATATCAACGAGTTTCTCTGTGAGCATCTGTTTGCCAGGCTTTATGTTCATATTGTCCATCCCGCCCCTCCATCGGCCATTGATGACATAAGGATATCATACAACTACCTGAAACAATTGACTAACAAGTTTGATCAGGAAGGCTACAAACACCAGGAATTACCAAGGCTCATATTGCTGCCGGTTATTGTTCCGGATAACCGGGTCAAGCCCATCCAACTAATAGATCTGCTTAATGTACTAAAAAGCTCTTTTTTATTATCCAGCCTTTACCTGAACAAAGACACTTTAAAGCTGGCGCAAGATGAAAAGCTTCTATCTTTGACGGACAAGGTTTATTACGGTATCGGAAACTCCGGAGAGATGACGGACGTCCTTTGTAATCTATTTTGTCAAGATATCCTTGATAATTCATTAGACAAGTTAGAGAATAACGATCTGTCTATGACAGACCATTGTCGGGATTCGCTTATTATCTCGGTTCAAGATGGTAATATTTACTGTTGTATGGATGCATTTCGCAAAAATGAAAGCCAGGCAGAATTCCTGACCAATTCGTATCAACAGGACAGGTCAAAAAGAGACTGCCTTGGATGTAGAGAACAAGTAATTGATTCTTTTATAGATTTGCCCAAGTCGCTTGTCACGAGCCAACAGACGGGAGCGTTGCTTTATCATTTTGGGGTATTACGCCAGGATTCGGAAAACGATTTTCATGCCATAAAAAACTTTAAGCAATCCTTAAAACTCTCTCCAATTGAAGAAACCGATCCTGTTTATTTTCGACTTGGTATTGGATACACAAATATTGGAAGCTACGATCAAGCTCTTAAAGCTTTTAGCAGTGTTGAAATATCATATCAGGGTCAACATTTTTTTCACTTCTATAAAGGACTTTGTTATTTTGAAACAGGAGAGTATGTCAAGGCCCTGGAGGAATTTTCAAAGGCATTACACTTAAAGCCTCAACATGATGACCGGATCAGGATTTTGATCTATATGGGAACATGTTTCAACAACCTCGGCAAATATGAACAGGCCATAGGCGAACTGGAAAGGGCCAGGGAAGCGGCAGGCAATATGAAAGAAATTTATAACGCTCTCGGCTTTTCTTATTTCAAGATTAAAGACTATGACAAGTCTATTAAAAACCTTAAAGTAGCTGTTGAAATTGATCCTTTTTCTGCTATTGATTACGCCAGTCTTGGATCAAATTACCGTGAAAAAGGAGATTTTAATATGGCAATTAAAATGTACGAAAAAACCCTGACCCTGGATCCTGAGATGGCGTCTGTAAGGGAAAATCTTGAAAGGCTGAAACAACTATAGCACGGTTCATATGACTTGATACTATTTTGCACTGCATTTCCTACAATTTTTAGTTATTTTCTCCGTTTATCTGCTATTTTAAAGAAACTTCTGATATCAGGTCATATGAACCGTGCTATATAAACAACCTTCTTATAAGGCTATCCTTTTACCAGCATTGTAGAAGGATCCAAAATCAATTCAGGACAATCACAAGCCAAAGGTACTCCCTTTAATGTTTTAACATGAATTTCTTTTCCTTCGGGCTGGAGGTGAACAATAACATCAAAAAGATCAGCGAGGTGCAAAAGAGAATCCGGCATACCATCCGGATCATATTCATCATGGCGGTGTGTTCGGACTGTAAACCAGATATACATGAAACGGCTTTCCGCAAGCTTTTTTAATTCCGTTAGAGCTTTTTTTGTGTCTTTATCGAATGGAAGGCCGTCAATAAGCATTACCTGCGGTAAAAAAATGTTCTGCTCTATTAGATCGGTCATTCTTTCTTTAAGTTTAGGCACGCTAAAAGTATCTACCTTAAACGTCATTATAAGCCGATGAGGCACTATAGCTTCCCATAACTGTTCTATCTGACGAATATTATTTTGATCCGCAATATTTCGAAATACTTCTTCATACCACAAACACACTTTTTTTACTGAATCATTCAAACTTATATGAAGAACATTTTTGTTTCTCAAAAGACTGTCCATAGCCAACTGCACAAGGAGCGCTGTTTTACCTACACCAGATCGAGCCAGCACAGCGCCAAACCCTCCTGACTGAAGAACATCCTCTGTTTTATGCTCCATAAGCCTTAAAGGATTACGGAAAAGCAACTCTTTTTTTAACATATAGCTATTCCTTTTTTTAAGTCAAATTACCACACTCAAATGTAAAATTTTGAATTCTTAATGAAGGTATTTTGTTTTTTAGTCCTTCTTAGCCTTTTTTGCCAGCTCCTCGGCGATCAAAACGGGAACCCGTTTATATATATGAAATTCCATAGTAAACTGTGCTTTGCCTTGAGTTAACGATCTCAGTACCGTAGAATAACCAAACATCTCTGAAAGCGGAACCTGTACCTCAATAGCGCACATATAACCTTCGTCCTGAGATGCAACAATTATTCCCCGCCGCTGGTTAAGAGAACCCATTACGGCGCCCTGATATTCAATAGGTGTTTCAACCACAACTTTCATTATAGGTTCATGAATAACCGGTTTAGCTTTCGCATAACCTTCCCGAAAAGCTCCACGAGCAGCCGCATAGAATGCCATATCCGAGGAATCAACAGAATGAGACTGGCCGTCATTGATAACAATTTTTATACCGGTAACCGGAAATTCCATTTTAGGTCCTTTTTCAAAACATTTTCTGAATCCTTTTTCACATGCAGATATAAACTGTGTTGGAATTGATCCACCGGTAATTTTGTTTTCAAATACAAATTCTTCTTCTGTAATCGGCTCCATATAACCCGCTATACGGCCAAACTGACCGGCACCGCCGGTTTGTTTTTTATGTGTATAATTGAATTCAGCCAGTCTCGTAATAGTTTCTCTATAAGATACGGTAGGAGTACCGGTTGTAACTTCTGCGTTGTACTCACGACGCATCCTTTCCACATATACTTCAAGGTGCAGTTCTCCCATTCCTGAAATAATTGTATCGCCTGTTTCCTCGCTTACATATGTTTTAAAGGTTGGATCTTCCTTGGAAAAACGATTCAGGGCTTTGGACATATTGACTTCAGCCGTACTATCTCTCGGAATAATAGCAAGTGAAATAACAGGGTTAGGTATAAACATTGATGTCATGGTAAAATTAATACCTTTAGACACAAAGGTATCGCCTGAAGCACAATCAATACCAAAAAGTGCTCCTATATATCCTGCCGATATTTTTCCTATCTCTTCCATCTGGTTTGCATGCATGCGGGCAAGTCTACCAATTTTTACCTTTTTTCCGGTCCTGACATTAAAAATGGTATCTCCTTTTTCAAGCATTCCCTGATAAACACGTACATAAGTAAGCTGCCCGTATTGTCCCTCTTCTATCTTGAAAGCATAAGCAACAAGCGGTTTTTGTGAATCATTGCAAAGAATTACTTCAGCCTCATTATTGCTCGGATCAAGGGCATGATTTTCTACTTCATCCGGAGAGGGTAAAAAATTTGTTACTGCATCAAGAATCGGTTGAATCCCTTTATTTTTATATGCCGATCCCATGAAAACCGGAGTCATTTCACGAGAAATTGTAGCTTTTCGTACAGCAGAAACAATCAGTTCCTCGGTAACGTTATCCTCAAGAGCAGCCTCCATCAGTTCGTCTGAAAACATCGAAGCAACATCAATTAGTTCTTCACGCTTTTCAGCTATTTCTGATAAAAGGTTTTCAGGAATATCTTCAACACGTACTATTTCTCCATTGATACCATCAAAATAAACAGCCTTCATAGAAATTAGATCAACCACACCTTCAAAATCCGCTTCAAGCCCTATTGGAATCTGCATGACAACCGTATTATGCCCAAGCTTGTTTTTCAACTGTTCGATTACACGGGAAGGGTTGGCTCCGCTCCTGTCACATTTGTTGATAAAGGCAAGGCAAGGCACTTTGTATCGTTTCATCTGCTGATCAACAGTAATGGACTGTGACTGAACGCCTCCCACAGAACATAGAACAAGTATTGCGCCATCAAGAACCTTTAAAGCTCTTTCCACTTCTATTGTAAAATCAACATGCCCCGGAGTATCAATGATATTAATCTCATGTTCCCGCCATTCACAGTATGTTGCCGCTGAAGCTATGGTTATACCGCGCTCCTTTTCAAGCTCCATGGAATCCATTGTCGCACCAACACCATCTTTTCCCTTCACGTCATGGATTGCATGTATGCGTTTGGAATAAAAGAGAATTCTTTCGGTAAGAGTGGTTTTGCCTGAATCAATGTGTGCGCTTATGCCTATGTTTCTAACTTTTTCAGAAGCCTTTTCCATAATGTTCCTAATTCCTATGAACATGGAAGTTATTTCGTCCAAGTTCCTACGTGATATAATATCACAAAAACTAAAAACCTAAATTGAGCCAAAAATCGCTCAACTTAGGTGAAAATAAAAAATCCCGCATTTGGAGTTATACCATATGGGGATTTATATTTTAGAAAAAAGATTAAATTATTTATTAAAGATAAGTTTGTCAAGAAATTTTTAAAAATTTCTTAAACTTTTTTTGCGATCTGAGATCAAACAAATTCGGACAAAACCTGTGCGCCTACTTGTGGAAGTTAATTCGTCCCCGTTCCTTATCATTTCAGGTAGCAGGATAATTGGAAAGATATTCCGGCAGCTCAGAACGGGGATAAAATTTGGGATGGGGTAATTTTTTAGCAGGGTTATCACTAACAGCTTGAATGAAACTGAGAAATGTGCCAAAGTTGTATAACAACCAGACCAGTGCTTTTTTAAGATTTGGACAAAGCCCCTTATACAACGATACACAGTATGTTCTTTAAGAAAATTCGGGCTTAAGGAACGTGGACGAATTTTCTTCCCCCAAGTAGGCGCATAGATTTGGGTCAAATTTGTTCGATCTCAAATCCCGGCCCAGACTGATCTATAGGCTTTAGTGATATGATTTTCCAGTTCCGGCAAAAAATATAGCGGACACGTCAGTTTTCGCATAGCACCTTTCGCATAGCACTAGGGCGGGCACAAAAGTTGCTGGAATAGCGGGCTGTTTTGATATTTTTGTGAAAAAGAAAAGGATATAAATTTGAAGCATAGCTACCCTGATAATAAACGTATAACCACGGCATTACTTCTTGCAGCCGGCATAGGCAGCCGCCTGTATCCCTTGACGAAGAATGAGCCTAAATGCCTGACAATAGTCAATGGCATGTCGATACTTGAACGGTTGATTTTTAATCTTAATCAGCAAGGTTTCAAACGTCTGATTGTGGTCACAGGACATCTTGAAAATCATATAAGGGATTTTCTGGGAAATCAGGTAGGTGATATCACAATTGATTATATTTTCAGTCCGTTATACAAGACGACCAATAATATCTATTCTCTCTGGATGGCACGTGAATTTATCAATGAGCCATTTTTGCTGCTCGAAAGTGATCTTGTTTTTGATGAATCACTTCTAAATGCCATGCTGTATCCTGACAAAATAGCTGTTGCAAAGATGCAACCCTGGATGGATGGGACATGTGTTATAATCAATAAATCCAAACAGGTTAAAGCGTTTTTGGCAGGCAACGCGGACTCTTTTGGTGAGATCAAATATAAGACAGTTAATATCTACAGCATTTCACTTAATTCGTGGCATTGTATTGTAAAAAGATTAAACAAGCACATTTCAGATGGCAAAGTAAATGACTATTACGAAATCGTATTTGCGGAAATGATTGCTGATGGCAGCCTTTCTTTTAAAATTGTCTCTTTTGGCGGCAAGCCATGGTATGAAATAGACACTATTGAAGATCTGGCAGAGGCTGAAAAACTATTTTCATCAGACAATTATACGTGTACGGAAAGTGTTACTCTTTCTCAGCCCGATTTTTTTAACATTCAATTGATCAATACTGTAACATCTCCCCGGGAAGCAACAGGAACATTAAATGTCACAAAATAGTTATAAGACTCAATCTGAAAAATATGAATTCATCTCCGGCCAACATGGTGGTTACTATCGGCATAATTTTATAGATCATGCCTATCTTTATAATCTTTATTTCCCGCCAGAGGCTGTTTTTGCAAATTTTAAAGAGCAAATTCACGACATTGTTCTGAATTATCCGATGGCACAGAATGCTCTTGCCGGGCTTATCGGCAAACTAATTGACCAGCCTGCTGAAAGAATTGTTGTGGGCAACGGAGCTGCAGAACTAATAAAAATAGTATCCGGTCACATATCGGGCAAGTTAATCGTTCCAGTGCCTTCTTTCAATGAATATGCAAATGCTGCGCCTCCAGGCCAGGCAATCGAATTTCCGCTTGATTTCCCATCGTTCCGGTTGGATGTGGATAAATTTGCTGCGGAAGCGATCATTGTAAAAGCTGATGTAGCTGTTGTCGTAACGCCTAACAATCCAACATCTATGTTAATTCCCAAACCTGATCTCATTCGGCTTGCAAAAAAACTTGAAATCTATGACTGCATGCTTATTCTGGATGAATCATTTTTAGATTTTGCAGAGAACCCTGATCAAATAAGCCTGGAACAAGAAATCGAAAAATACCCGAATGTGGCGATTTTTAAAAGCATGAGCAAAGCCTACGGTATCTGTGGGCTCAGGATCGGTTATATGCTGACTGCAAATTCAAAGTTTGCCGAAGCAATAAGAAACGGGGTGCATATTTGGAATATTAACGGATTTGCAGAAGAGTTTCTGCGGATTTTACCTGATTACAAACAGGAATTTATTGAAAGTTGCAAACAAGTTCGATCTGACAGAGACAGTCTGTATAAGAAACTTTGTGGTATAGAAGGTATGACTGTTTTCAAACCTGATGCAAACTTTATTTTCTGTCGCCTGCCCGATTATGTGCAAAGTGCTCCTGAAATTACGAGAAAATTATTTATTGAACATAATATGTACATAAAGGACTGTGTGGGCAAAACTCAGCCGGATTCTGATCGTTATCTTCGGATTGCCAGCCGTACAGAAGCGGAAAATTGTAAATTAGTCGCGGCATTAATTGATGTAATAGACTTAAAAACCGGAGAAGCATAAAAATAATGACAAATTCCAAACCTCAACAATCAGATCAACCCACAATGCTTTCTTTTGCAAGGGATTTTCCCAATATCTGTTCGCTTGCAGGCCTGTTATGTGCAGTACTTGGTATTTACTACGCTATTTTGGGCAATTTTCCTGTTGCAATAATTGGAGTCCTATGGGCTGTTTTATTTGACTGGGCTGACGGAATTATTGCTCGACAAATTACGGGGCGAACAAATCACCATCAAGCCTTTGGGGGCCAGTTTGATTCACTGATAGATATTGTAAGTTTTGGAGTATTCCCTGCTATTTTTCTCTTAAGCTATGGTAAGTTCAGTCCCTGGTTCCTGCCGGGAGCATTTCTTATTGTCGCCACCAGCGCTATACGATTGAGTTATTTCAACATTTTCGGCCTGATTGACGATAAAACCTATATGGGGCTGGCATTAGACAATAATGTTATTATTCTTGCTTTTGTGTTTCTGTTTGAAAGCTTTATTAATCATACCGTTTTTTCAATAATTCTTTATGTACTATTGATGGTACTTGTGGTGTTTAATTTAGCCCCTGTACAAACGCCCAAATTTGCCGGAAAATGGTTCTATGTTCTTATGGTTTACACCTTGGTATTGACAGTTATCTACTCCCGGCTATAAGAATGTCCTCACTATATTTTTCCAATCATAGTCTCAAAAATCATCAAATAGTGCGGGATTATTTTACTCTATTAATGGAACGGAGTGGCAAGCAGCTTAGCATAAACAAGATTGGTAAAATTCTAAATATTTCACCAGATACATCAAAAAGATACCTGAGTTATTTTGAATCTACTTATCTTATTCATCTTCTTCCGCGCTGGGGAAAAACAAACCAAAAGTTATTATCCCCGAAAAAAATATACGCATCAGATCTTGGAATTAAATATTTGTTTATGGGAGAAAGAGATCTTGGTAGCTATTTTGAGAATTACACTTAGAAGACAAAATTTTAATTGAATCAAAATTCTATTCTGAGCTAACCCAGAAACAAGAGAAATTATTTAGGGAATATCCGGCAGATAAAAAATTGGTAATTGACTCAGTTGAAAAATTGTCAGTTCTAAACGAATTATAAACTCAACTATAATTATAACTACGCAGGCAGCCCCATTTGGAAAGGTGCCTCTAAACGGATCGTTGCGAGCAGGACAGAAGAGTCACCAATTGGGAGCGAGTCATCTCCTGAGCAGAAAGAAATTGGCGCATCGCCCTATTGAGAAGTTCTTGTGACCCCCGATCCCTGCTTTCTACGGATTCAATATATCTTCCAGCTTCTTTAGATTTGCTTCTTCCCCGACAGCTATGACAGTATCTCCAGCCTTGACAACTGTTTCAAAAGAAGGATTAAACAACATGCTGTCATCTGACTTCTTTATTGCAATTATTATAAGATTAAACCGCTGTCTAATGCCCGAATCCTTTAACATAACGTTTGCCAGCGTGGAGGAAGAGGCTACGAGTATCTCTTCCACCTGAATGTCTTTACGCTTGGTGCTAAAAGCAAGGTTAAGAAAGCTTGTCACTGCGGGGCGAAGTATCCTTTGAGCTATACTTGTACCACCCATTTCATATGGTGATTCAACATTGTCTGCCCCGGCTGCCCGTAATTTCGACTTTGATTCGGCCTGACACGCCCGTGCAATTATATAAAGATCAGGATTAAGCTGTCTTGCCGTCAAGACAAGAAATACATTGTCCGCATCAGTAGATAGAACAGCAACAAGTCCTTTTGCCCGCTTTATTCCAGACTTAACAAGATTTGCCTCATTCAACACATCCCCGTTCACATAGAGAACTTTATCTTCATCCATTAGCGGAACAAGCTCTCTGTCTTTTTCTATAACAACCAAACCAAGTGGCTTTTTTTGCAAGTTTTTGCAAATGACCCTTCCAATGCGTCCATATCCACAAACAATGTAATGGTCTTTTAATCTGTTAATTTTTTTATCCAACATCCTCCTCCCAAATATGGTTCTCATTTTTCCTTCAACCATAAATTGTACCACAACACCAGTGACATACACAAAGTAACCAACTCCAAAGAAGATAAGTAAAATGGTAAACAATCTTCCAGTGTTACTAATTTCATGAACCTCGCCGTATCCAACAGTACCCATTGTAATTACGGTCATATAGAAAGCATCTAAAATTCCCCAATCTTCGATAATCATGTAGCCGGCCGTACCAAAACCAACAATAAGAAAAGTGAATAGAACGGATACTATTAGATATTTTATTCCGTACATATAATGGCCTTAAGGAACGTGGACGAAATAGCTTCCACAAGCTATGCGCCTACTTGGAGAAGTTATTTCGTCCACGTTTCTAACAGTTATGAAGTTAACACATTTTCGATGCAAACATTCGTCCACGTTTCTTATATACCTCAAATCAACTCCATGCGTCAACTCGTCAAACCCGGCTCCAGGCAATTCTAATTAGAATTGCTGATTTGGTTCTGCTATTTCCCGTCTAAATTCTTGACGTAACTTCGTTGATTTGATAATGATTTAATCATGATGAAGGATCTCATAAAATATGAACGTCAGCGCGAAAAAATGGTTGAAAAACAGATTAAATCACGCGGGATAACTGATCCAAAAATTCTTGCGGCCTTTCGCAAAGTTCCAAGGCATCTTTTTGTAAGTGAGGCGCTAATGGATCAAGCTTATGGTGATTTTCCACTGCCCATAGGCGAGCAACAAACCATCTCGCAACCATTTATCGTTGCTGAAATGACACGGGCGCTGCAATTAGATAAAGATGACAGGGTGCTTGAAATTGGAACCGGTTCAGGATATCAGGCAGCAATCCTTGCAGAAATTACATTCCGTGTGTACACAATAGAAAGAATTCACTCCCTTTTAATTAAAGCACGCGGGCTTTTTGACAAACTTTGCTATCACAATATTGTTACCAAATACTCCGACGGTACCACGGGATGGACAGATGAAAGTCCTTTTGACGCCATTATCGTTACCGCAGGCGCTCCGGAAATTCCCGAAGTGTTGGTTGACCAGCTCGCAATGGGTGGACGCATGGTTTTACCGGTGGGAGATCAATATTCCCAGAACTTGATCATGCTTTACAAAAATGAAGACGGTCTTCACAAAACAAACTTGGGCGGATGCAGATTTGTCAAGCTTGTTGGTGAACATGGATGGGATCAATAAATGCTTCGTCGACTTTATGACTGGATTCTCCATTGGGCTAAAACACCTTATGGATCATGGGCATTATTTGTGCTTGCGTTTTGCGAATCTTCCTTCTTTCCCGTACCTCCTGATATTTTACTAATAGCCCTGTCTGTATCTATACCAAAAAAATCGTTTAAATATGCTCTAATTTGTACTGCAGGCTCCCTGATGGGCGGATGTTTAGGCTACTTGATCGGATGGCAGTTTATGATTAGTGTGGGCGAAAAGATCATCCAGCTTTACGGCCTGACTCACAAAATGCAATATATCAAGGACCTATACATACAATACGATGCATGGGCTATCGGTATTGCAGGATTTACACCAATTCCCTATAAAGTATTCACAATATCTGCTGGGGCATTTGATATAAATTTCACTGTGTTCTTAATTGCATCGGCGGCTTCAAGAGCAGCACGTTTTTTTCTGGTTGGAGGGCTTATCTATATTTTCGGCCCAAAGATTCAAGCCTTTATTGACAAATACTTCAATATTCTTGCCATTGCATTTGTGGTATTGCTTGTGGCTGGTTTCGCGATAATAAAAATCTTTTTTTAGGCACCATCATCCACAATACAATCACGGATACGCCTACCCCCAGCAGATCAGTCCCGCTTGCGCAGCCGAATGGCGACAGGGGTCACTTCCACCAGTTCATCATCGTTGATAAAGGCAATGCAGTCTTCAAGGCTCAGGTGATGCGGCGGGGTGAGCGTAACGCTTTCATCCGTACCCGATGCCCGCATGTTGGTCAACTGCTTGCCCTTGGCCGGGTTTACTACCAGATCGCCTGTCCGGGAACGTTCACCTATGATTTGCCCACTGTAAACCTTGACTCCCGGCCCCAGAAAGAGGCGCCCCCGATCCTGCAGGTTGAAGAGTGCATAAGCTACAGTGGTGCAGGCATCCTTGACAACAAGTGTGCCGTTGCTGCGATTTAATATATCGCCGGCAAATGGGCCGTAATCGGCAAAGACATAGTTCATTACCCCCATACCCCTGGTATCGGAAAGA
>Ga0255431_1195_pt1 | contig 11604 bp, 13 predicted proteins | sample ANMaggSeSYBR02J5_FD_182633 | JGI IMG/M metagenome (GOLD analysis project Ga0255431, IMG submission 182633) | Sediment cell enrichment communities from methane seep in Santa Monica Basin, California, United Staets - ANME aggregate JGI... | ecosystem: Environmental > Aquatic > Marine > Cold seeps >... | reverse complement strand
ACGGACTAAGAATATATTTTATGATACTTGATCACGTTGGAACGCATAGAGTCATCCAACGATTTATTGATGCTATAGTGTCCAAGTAGTGGACATAACAATACTCAACCAGAGCGCCAGGGATACTTTTGCAATTCCTGTACTACTTATTATGATGATCTCTCATGTACTATTTTTGCGGGGCGTCATCAGCCACTGCAAAACTGGATTTTGTGTTTATATTTCATGAGCCTTAACCTGTCCAATCTTCAGATAGCTCACGAATTGGATGTGAATGAAGATGATGTTCAACAAATGACAACGCAACTGCGTGAGGGTATTAACGATAAAAAATCACCTCCAAAACTGGAATGTAGTGTCGAAAGTGATGAAATATACATTGTTGCAGGTCACAAAGGCAATCCAGAAGATGTAAGAGATAAGGGGGGAAAAGGAAGGCGCAGTCGTCTGAAAGGAGCAAGAGGACGTGGCACTCCTGCAAAAGAAAAATCTCCTATTCTTGGATTAATACAAAGAGGAGGAGATATAGCTTTGAAGATGCTTGAGAATGTCAAACAGAAGACCATTGAACCTATTATTCAAACAACTATTGCACCGGATACTCTCATTTACACAGATGAATACGACATTTCCCAATGAGAAGAAACGACTTGATCAGGGCACCAAGTGCTTTCAGGAATTTATCAATCTAAGGGCTTAAAGGCAAATTTTAAGGACAAGAAGAGTTCAGATGGATTATTTGTGGTTTTAAAGATGCTATGTGCGTTTTGCCAGAGGCTCAAGTACAAATCTTTTTAAACCATTACCCTGCATTATTTACAAGCCTAATATATTTCAGGGGGTTCTATGGTGAGCAGATTAATCGTGATGGTATTCCTGATATCGATATTACTTGTCCAGTCAGGTGCAGAAAACATTCTACCTAATATCTGGACATTTACTGATGACTATTTCACAGCATATGGCTCTCCCGAGATGGTGGTAAGTATTGCAGGCAGCCCTGAATATGACAAGGATGAGACCACTGATCTACTGGTCCGGGTCATGAACCAGGGCAAGATAACAGGTTTCGAATCCGAGGACAAGCCAATCGGTGCCAATGAGATTGCCCTCTCAAAGATAGAACAGCAGCAGGAATACGCCATTACCACGGCTGTGGGAGTGGTGGCTTCCATATCGGCAGGGGATTCTCCCGTGGACATTAAAACGCCGCCTCAGAGCGCAGGTACCCTGGTATCGGGACAGGTCTGCCAGCCACTGCCATTTGAGATCAAGATCCGGGACAATGCCCCTGCCGGGAAATATACACTTGAAGTAAACCTTACCTACCAGTTCCAGGAAGATGTCCAGGTGGACGGGAATGCTTCAAACAACCGGATAGATTACAATATGCTGTACCAGCATGTCAACGAGACCCATGAAATTTATATAATTGTCAAAGAACAGGCCGATTTCGAAGCAACTGAAATAACCAGTGACCTCTTACCGGGAAAGCCCGGCATCCTCAGCATGACCTTCCAAAACACAGGGGAAGAAACAGCCTCAATGGCCACCGCCAGGCTACGATTATCAAACCCGCTCAGCAGCACGGATTATACCGCATTTTTGGGAGATATACAACCCGGTGACCAGGTCCAGGCCAGGTTCAACATAGATGTGGACCCTGATGCCATACCTAAAGCATATTCTGTTAAAGCCGAGATCGAATACGAGGATGCCAAAGGACAGACCAGAATATCAGATATTATCTATGTCCCGGCACAGGTCGGGGATCAGGAGGAAGAGAAAGGAATATTCGGCAATCCTTATTTGCTGGGCGCTGGATTGATAGTAATAGCTGCATTGATATTCTTCTACCTGAAACGACGGGAAGGTGGAGACGGTAGTGAACACTGATGTCATTATCACGGTGGAGAACCTGGTCAAGAGGTATAACAGTCACACTGCTGTAGATGGAGTTTCCTTTGAGATCAACAGGGGTGAGATATTCGGGTTGCTTGGCCCCAACGGTGCAGGCAAGTCCACCATTATCTCCATTCTTTGCTGTCTGCTGGAGCCCACCCTGGGCAGTGTGGTAATCGACGGATCTGATATCCGGAAGAATGCTAACAACATAAAAAAGATCATAGGTGTGGTGCCCCAGGAGATCAGCTTGTATCACACACTAACGGCAAGGGAGAACCTGGCATTTTATGGAAAGATATACGGGCTGTCAGGCAGGGTGCTAAAGACCCGGATAGAAGTACTGCTGGATATGGTAGGTCTGCGTGAGCGGGCCGACGACCTGCTGGAAGGTTATTCAGGAGGTATGAAGCGCAGGATCAATATCGCTGCTGCACTGCTACACCAACCCGGGATATTATACCTGGACGAACCCACAACAGGTGTTGATCCCCAGAGCCGCAGGAGGATATACGATACCATCCAGGACCTTAACCGCCAGGGTATGACCGTGCTTTTAACCACTCACCAGATGGAGGATGCAGAAAAATTGTGCCACCGCATAGCCATAATGGATAAGGGAAAGCTAATAGCCCTGGATACACTAAAAGGACTGCTTGAACTGGTGGGTGAGAGCGATCTGATCCATGTGCTGGCACCGGAGATACTACCCGGACCTGTGGAATCTATAAAGCGCATGCCTGGCGTCCAGAAAGTATCGCTGGATGAAGGGAACATGACCGTTCAACTGTTACGGGGCAGGGAGTCGCTGGTAGGAATTATCGATATCCTGACATCTTCGAAAACACAGGTGGAGTCCATCTACATCAAAGAACCTGACCTGGAAACACTGTTCCTTCACCTGACCGGGACAAAGCTGAGAGGATAGGTTATGAACTGTGAGGATAGGATATGAAGTTCCATATCATTGCTGCAAAGGACATAAAGATTGTACTTAGGGACAAAAATGCCCTCATAATGATGTTCCTGGTACCAATGATGATCATATCAGTTGCCGGACTGGCCCTGGGAGGTCAGTACCAGCAGAACATGCAGATCAAGGTACTGATAGTGGACCTGGACAACGATGAGGTCTCCAGGGGACTTGTGGAGTTCCTGGAGGAGATCGATATACTTTACGTGGATATGGAATCAAATGAGTTCGCTGCCAGGGACAGGGTCAAGAACCAGGAATACGGCAGGCTGATAATTATCCCCCTGGGTTTTACTGAATCAGTTATGACCGGACAGGATACCGGATTGCTGATCATTGCAGACCCTACTGAGGAATCGGATAACACAGTGCTGGAAAAGATAGTAGAAGGTTATGCCAGCAGGATATCAACTAATGTGGTGGTTGTAAAGACAGCAAGTGCATATGGTATCCCTGCCCATACAGAAGAGCAGGTCCTGGAAATCATTGATACAGCCGGACAGTTCGTGCAACCCCCTCCCGTAGATGTGACAATTGAAAATACTGCATCCAATCTCGTGGAATTCTCTCCCTTTACCCAGTATGTCCCAGGGTTCGCTGTTATGTTCCTCATGTTCACCACCGTACAGAACGGTTCGATCAGCCTGATAAAAGAACAGGAAGCAGGTACACTGAGACGGCTGATAACCGCTCCTATCAGCAAGGCAGAGATCATCGGGGGCAAGATAGCCAGTACATTTGTCAGGGGATTTGTGCAGCTTAGTGTACTGATCTATTTCGGGCATGTGGCCTTTGACCTGGATCTGGGTAGTGATATACTAGCCCTATTTGTACTGATAGCTGCTGTCACACTGGCATCCACGGGATTGGGTGTACTGGTGGCTGTACTGGTGAAAACAGTAGACCAGGCAGATTCGGTATCCCTCTTTTTGGTAATGATAATGTCTGCCATCGGTGGTTCATGGTGGCCGCTGTCCCTTGAGCCCCAGTTCATGCAGGATATGGCATATTTTACTATAACGGCATGGGCCATGGATGGGTTCTATGACCTGTTCTATTTCGACTATGGACTGGCTGGAATAATAGAGGAAGTAAAGTGGCTGGTGTTGATGATGATCATATTTTTTGGAATTGCCATCAGATGGTTCAAGTTCGAATAAAGCGGTAGTTCAGGTAAAAATAGTTCCTAAAATAAGTAATATAACTACGAATACATTCGTAGTTTAAGAAAATGTTAAGTAATTTGCTAAAATAATATCAACTACAAAGATTACGTGAGAACAAAATGAACAAATATGCTGGTCTTGTCTATTCGGACAATGTAAAATAAGAGGTAAAACAACATGAACGAAAGAAAGAAACCGAAAGGATTCAAAATAGCAGCCATACTGACAATGCTTCTGCTGATAGGAAGCATCTCAGTAGCAGGGGCTTTAGGGGATGACTATTCAGCTGAGAACTTCTATGTAGACGAAGACACAGCATGGATGCATGCAGATGTCTATCTTACAGAATTCATGGCTGATGGAACACCCGGTTTTGAGGACTGGGATGGTGCGAAAGTGCAAAAAGGCGCGGTTACTGTCTATGATATTCATGGAATAAAATTGTTTTATGAATTTACAGTGACAAAGGATGGAAGGGCTATTGGTGGGATAGAGATAGCTGCCAGTAAAGTGCGTGGGAGCTCATTGCTCAGGGTAATCATGAGTCCACCTTTGGATAGAGAAACCGCAGCACAGAAGGCTATAGAAGTAGCAGGAAAAGAGTATCCTGACTACAAAATACAGTCTACAAAGTCTGTGTGTTACAGCTACCCAAAAGAAGGTATAATGGTAACTTTGGCAAAACCCGGAGTGAAAGAAGAACAAACGGTCATAGTAGACCCATATTCTTCCTCAATAGTTCCCTTAAATGAACCTGGAATGGAAGGTGAATCCGGAGTCTGGTCGATCTACGACAAGTTATCCGACGAAGAACGAGTTGAAAATCTGGAGAAATGGGATAGTGCTGCCAAATTTGTAGCCAATCACTCAGTAAATGGTAGTTTGGATGCTGAACAGAAAGAGACTACAGATTCGAATGATGTGACGCCCCCACCCGACGAAACGCCAAGTAAACCAGTTCCGGGTATCGGTTTGCTAGGTGGATTGATCTCCTTGTTCGGTGGATGGTTATTTAAAAGAAAGTATGCCTAAAAATATGTCGCGGATTCAGCAATTCATAATTGGAAAAACCGGAACTCATCAATGAAAAGGTGTGTGATGTAATAGTAGCATGAGACAAATAATCTTACTGTTTGCATTAATACTGATACTGGCGTCAGCTAATACCGCGACAGCCTCATTAACCAATGAGGCATACGAAATACCATACCAGGTACAGGAAGCCGACCGGATCATAATCGGGACAGTAACAGATGTCAAGTTATCGTATGATCACACCATTGTGACAATCGAGGTAGATGAATGGTTACAAAACCCACTGCCTGCGAAAACGATTACAATCCGAACAGAGAGGGGCAAGAATGTCTGGGTCGAAGATGAGGCGTCTTTTACTGCAAATGAGACCGTGCTCCTGATGCTTGAAGACGTAAAAGTCAGTGAAAACAGGTTCAAGGTGTTGTGGGGGGTACCAGGAAAACATCCGGTACCTGACAGGCATGAAGTATTACGGGCAATCTCACAAAAAGAAAGTTTTGATGACCAGAAAACTCAAGCCAGTGAAGTGCTTACAGGTGAAATAGTAAATGTGGATAGTATTCCCGGGGAATGGAATAGTGATCCGGGTAACTTTAACTATGCTGGCATATTTGTTGAAGAACTGGAAAAGCAACCTGACAATTATATCGACATATCAGACCTGGACAAGTATCCTTATCTTGTACAGGCTATTTCGAACATTCACCGGGAATCCCGGGGAAGAACCGGACAGGTAAAATTTCATTCGTTTGAAGATACTGCTCTCGATGACCTCCTGGATAACAAGAATACAACCAATATAGAAGTAAACAACACTTACTATACAGTGAATTTCTTTGAACAAGACCCGATAGCTCCTATTTCCTATCAATTTAACAAATATTTTGAATTTAAAGTGAATAATATAGAGAAAAGCAGTACAAATCTGACTACTAATACAATAATAAAAATACTATATTCTGATTCGCCAAAGTACGGACATGTAAATAAAGGGGAATTGGTACGGGTCTGGATTGGGGTTGTGGACGCCGGACAGTTGAACCGGACCCTCAATCTGACGCTCTACAAAACCAGGAGTGACATGGAAGGATATGATATCGAGCATTTGGATTCTTTTGAGAACAACAATCTAGAAACTGCCGGGAGGAACGAAATCCCTTTCATTGGGTTGGCCGGGATGCTGGCAGTACTTTTTGGAGCTGTTTTAGTTGTACGGGTTAGAAGATAAGAATAAATGAAGCAGGAAACAAGGATATGAAGATTAGTTATGGAACAGCAACAACCGCACTGCTTGTCTTGATATTATTGATGATCATCGGGTTAATTGTACCCACAGTAAGGGATGGTGTATTAATGATCACAACAGCAATTGCAGCAGGTATCTACCTCTTTATTCTCGTAGCTGCTTTTGCCTTCTGGCTATCGATGCTTATCGACTGCCTGCAAAGACCGAGAGAGCGGTTCCCGAACCGCGGCGAGTCTGATAAACTGATATGGTGCCTTGTCATAATTTTTGTGCATTTTATAGGTGCGGTGATGTATTACTATCTTATAAAGAAGAAGGATTCAGTATGAACGCTTAAACGGAGTATAGAGCTGGAAGTGATAAAATAAAAACATCCAAAATATTTATGACAGTCACTATCTGTTTCATACTACTGACTGCCATATTGGGATATTTCTACTATATCAAACAAAATACATCCTTAGAGAAACAGCAGATGCCTGGAAAGGATTACTCGACCTGGGAGGCCATACAGAACTTAACTGAGGACGAAAAGGCAGAGGTAATTCAAATAGCCCTGAATGACACGGAAGTTAAAGAATGGTTAAATGGAAAAACATACAGAGTCGATAGCGTTGAGCCTTTTGAGTGGACCTCCGGCGATCAAAACGGCTCAGAAACTTTTCTCCATCCAAATGTGAAAATCCTTCTTGACCAGACAGATTTGTACGTACCGGTAGACCTTAATGAGAAAAAAGTTGTCACAGTGATGTGGAATTATCACAAAACCATGACATGTGTTGAATTGGAGGGAAATCCGCAAAATATTTCAGTATCCAGCGAAATTCCATGCATTGTCAATATTAGAGTGATTGGCTATGAGGTGGCAAACGGAACCTCAATTTCCCTCAAATGGAAGGTGGAGGCGCAATATCCCGACGGAAGCAATGAAACAAATCCTGAAGCCCTTAATCTGACTTTTGACCCTGAACAACTAATTTTCCCTTGCACTCTCGGTAGGCTCGATCCGCCTGATATCATGCATTCTGATCTTATAATCATGGCGGCTGAGAATGCCAGGGACGGTAACTACAGAATAATAATAAGCGGAAGTCCGGATAAGACCAAAGGAGGAGGTCCGGGCTATGTGGCTCCACAAATTATTTCGTTCAATATTAGCAGAGATGAATATAACATATGAATTTCAGAAATTAAGTGGAGTATAAATTATGATGAAAAAATGGAAAATTGGTGCAATAGTCGGATATTAAATTGATAGATGCATGAAATATGGTGGAATTAAAATATGAATAATACAAATCCTGAACGATGGAAATATCTCCTGTTCCCGGCCATTGGTATCCTCTCATTTCTAATAGGTGAATTGTGGAGAGAAGATATTTTTCACATTGGTGTAGACGGCCCTGGTGAGATATATTTTACTTTGTTGGTTTATGCTGTCCTGTTCACTGCCGGATTAATTATTTCTAAAGAACGAACAATTGGCTTTATAATTAAAGCATTTATAATTTCTTTCATTGTTCTATTTTTAGTTTTTAGCGGTTTTTTCGCATGGAGTGCACATGAACACTACTATGCCAAACACATAGACGCTAATAGATTGCAAACTGCACCTGATGAGTTCGTTATTCTGACAGAAGAAGAATTAAATGAATATCCGGCACTTAAAGAGGCGATTATGAGTCAAAAACCTGTGAAAGTACACCCTGATGAATGGGGACGAATTTATGAATATCTAGATCAAAAAGGTTCCAGGGACATCAAAGTGAATAAAGAGTATTATAGTATTATGTTTATGACAGCGTAATATTTCAGATTAAGATAGTTCAGATAAAGTACGAAAGCATCGCGTTGCCGAACAGCATCAGGATGGTGAATTTCAACAATTTGCCAATAAAACAACCAACTGCATATAGCCGCACCGGAAACCGGGAGAATCCTGCCACAAATGTGACCACTTCAAAAGGAAATGGCGTCAGTGCGCCCAGGAATACTACTGTAATGCCTACCCGTTCATGCAGCTTGAACCAGCCGTTAATTCGCTCCCCAATCCCACTTTTATTGAACCGCCCGGCAATGGCTTCACTTCCTCTCCCAAGGAAATATGTGGTCAGGCTTCCCAAGGTAGCACCTGCTGATACTATGACTACTGTCGGGAATAATGGAAAACCCAGGGCAGGTAAACCTGCCACAACAGGTTCAAGGAATATTGGAAGCAGACTGCTGGCAATAAGGGATAATAAGAATATACCAAAATAACCGCCAGGTGCTACAATATTCTCAAACAACAGATATCCTCCGGATGTTTATAACTGTCAAACGGGACAAAGATATAAAATCCTGATCAATAAAGCGGTCCCCTGGTAAAATGCAATTTAACCAGATGCAAACTGGGAATATCTTATTTAACCAAAATATCTTGCCACAGCAGATAAATACCCTAAACATTTATATTAGTCTGTGTCTTTAAATAAAACAATATAGACCATTCAAAGGTGATCATTATAATAAACAAAAAGAGCGACCCTATCACACAGTTAATTGATGAGCATAGAATAATGGAACGGGTAATGGATGTGATGGAAAAATTAGCTGAGGGTATTGAAGAACAAAGACCTATATCCTCTGATATGATTCTGGGAAACATCGGCATGTTACTTGAATGCAATGATGAATACCATTATGGAAAAGAAGAAGATATTTTATTACCATTTTTAGAAGAGATCGGGAAAAATGATGAAAAAGAATTAATCCAATCTTATATTACCCAGTATAGGGAAAATGACAAGTTACTTGCCACAATAATCGATTCTATGGAAGATTACTCCAATGGGGATATGGGTGCAACAATACGGATTATGGAAAACATAAGGGAGTTCGTCAGAAACGTACGCCCTCTTTACCTGAAAGAGGATGAAGAAATATTCATGCCATTAAAAAAGAACCTGACCAAGGAAGAGATGGACAGGCTGACTGAAATGTTCCAGGATTTCCATTATGAATGGGATGGCCCTACATTAAACAATTACCAGAAACTCGTAAGAGATATGGAACTAAAAGCAAGTTACAATGTGTGGTAATAACCGAAAAGAATATTATTTCCTTCACCATCAAGACTCCTACTATGACCGACCTCTCCACTTCATCCGATAATACAAAGCCAGCCGAAGAATCAAAATCCCTTCCTCCCAAGTCAGATTTTAGCGAATGGTACAATGAACTGCTACGAATAGCCCGGATCATGGACGTGCGCTACCCTGTCAAGGGGCTGTATGTGTGGAACCCATTTGGTTTTTCCATTCGCTCAAGGGTCTATTCCATTATGCGCGAACTCCTTGATAATACCGGGCACCTTGAGGCTATGTTCCCCTTGCTTATCCCCGAACATGAGTTCATGAAAGAGGCTGAGCATATCAAAGGCTTTGAGGATGAGGTCTACTGGGTCACACATGGCGGCACAGATCCGCTGGATGTGAAACTGGCACTGCGACCCACAAGTGAGACTGCTATTTATCCAATGTACAAACTATGGGTGCGCTCCCATGCTGATTTGCCGCTGCTTATCTACCAGATAGTCAATACCTTCCGTTATGAGACCAAACATACGCGCCCCCTTATTCGCCTGCGCGAGATCACCTCCTTCAAGGAGGCACATACTGTTCATGCCACATGGGACGATGCAGCCGCCCAGGTAAGGGAAGCTACCCGCATATACCAGGAGTTCTATCATCGTCTTGCTGTGCCCACTGTGGTGAGCAAGCGGCCTGATTGGGATAAGTTCCCTGGTGCTGACTACACCATGGCAGTGGATGTACTGATGCCAGACGGTAAGACCCTGCAGGTAGGTACGGCACATCACCTGGGTGATAATTTTGCCAAAACCTTTGACATCAGGTATGAGGATGCCTACGGCGAACAGGTACTGGCCCACCAGACATGTTATGGTGTCAGTGAGCGCAGTATTGCAGCCCTGATATCCATTCACGGCGACAATAAGGGGCTGGTGTTACCGCCGGAAGTTGCACCTGTGCAGGTTGTAATAATCCCTATCGTGTTCGGTGATGATAAGACCGTCATAACTGCAGTAAACAAAGTGGCAGATACGTTAAAGCAATCCGGACTGCGGGTCGTAGTTGACGATAGTGATGCAAGGCCGGGTGCCAAGTACTATACATGGGAAATGAAAGGGGTTCCTGTACGCATAGAGATCGGACCAAGGGATTTAAAGAACAATTCCGCAGTTGTTGCATTGCGTAGTGGTGAGAAGACCAGCGTTCCTATAGACGGTATCCTGACAGGGATCAATAAAGCTTTTATTGATATTCACGATAGCCTGTTCGAAACTGCTACAAGGGAATTAAATGATCATACCAGGTTGTGCACTGACCTGGATGAGGTGAGGGATTATATCCAGACAGGCATAGCACGTATTGCATGGTGCGGCCGGAGGGAATGCGGGCTTGAGATGGAAGAGATCGTTGGTGCCGGTATACTGGGTGAGCCTGAGGACCCTGCACTGGGTAAGGGTGATGGTTCGTGCCCCATCTGCGGTAAGTCTACCGGTACTGTGGTGCTGATGGCGCGTACGTACTGAAAAAACCTGGTTGTTGGTTATGTATCAGGCACTTGTTTGGCATAATCGGTCATGTTACCATGCCTCTTGACAAATAATTGTAAAGGAATGAATCTAGGCTGGAATCGGTTCAATATTGGCCACTGAACGTATGGATAAATGTAAGAACGCTTTGTGTACTCTGTGGCTAAAAATCATATACATTGTATATTTTAACAGATATGGCAATCAACGGCAGCATCCACCACTCCTCAATGGCACAAAATTAATCCGCTTTTTCAATTTTAGCTTTTAAATACGGTGAAAAATATGCAAAATATTGTGTCTGAATATTTTTAATCTTCCATCATCTTTAGTTATTTCTTTCCGACAACGATCGGATCCACAATTACAAGCAAAACTATTTGGATATGTCAACGGCGGTGTAAAATTCTCCTGCTGTGAGTGGGTGTACAAGCAGGGTTAAATTATTGAATTTCTTCAAAATTACATCTATTTTTTCAGATATTTCTGGAATATAATATGCTTCGCTGCATTCTTCACAGATGTATGCTGAAACATCCTTTATGGCAAGTACTTCATTTTCAACCCTTACAACGAATTCAGTGTTTTTTTTGACCAGCTTGCCTTTGCAGAAACTACAGCTACCAGATATCATTTAAAATCTCCTTTCTTCATTGCTGTTATTCACTATAGCGTCAAAAAATAG
>Ga0255431_1189_pt2 | contig 11635 bp, 7 predicted proteins | sample ANMaggSeSYBR02J5_FD_182633 | JGI IMG/M metagenome (GOLD analysis project Ga0255431, IMG submission 182633) | Sediment cell enrichment communities from methane seep in Santa Monica Basin, California, United Staets - ANME aggregate JGI... | ecosystem: Environmental > Aquatic > Marine > Cold seeps >... | reverse complement strand
CGTCGGCAATGGGTCTTAAAACTCTGTTCAGAGCGCCCGGCACATGAGAAGTAACAAACATTATTGATGTCTTATCGTATCCTGTCCTGCTGCTTTTATCTTTTCCGATAACAAGAAACCTTGTGATATTTCTTGACAAATCTTCTATCTTTGATGCTGTGACTCGCAGATTATAGATGTATGCCGCTTCCCTGCTGGCAATAGCCGCAGAACCAGGTTCTTCAGAGGCTTTTTGAGCGGCAAGTGCGGTGCTGCTGCATTCTTCAAGTACACATTCAGGCAGGTTTTTTCTCAGCCATCTGCGGCACTGAGCAAAAGCATGAGGATGTGAATAGATTACTCTTATATCATTTAGAGACTCTTTTGTTGATAACAGATCATGAGATATTGCAAGGTATATTTCGGCGCATATCTTCAGGTCGGAATCGTAAAAAAGATCAACAGTATAATTTACTGTGCCTTCAATTGAATTTTCAACAGGAGTAACACCGTAATGACATGCATTTTTTTCGACTTCTGAAAAAATATCACAGATATTCGGCTGAGGAACAAATGAAATACTGCGGCCGAAATGTTTAATAGCGGCAATGTGAGTGAATGTGGCTTCAGGTCCAAGATATGTTACTATCTGCGGCTTTTGAATTTCACGGGATGTCGCAATTATCTCGGTAAAAATATGATGCAGCGCATCATTACTTAAAGGACCTTTGTTGAGGCTTGAAAGTCTTTTTATTATAGTTGTTTCACGTGTACTGTCTAAAATCGGCGCATTGTTTAGTTGCTTGATTTGTCCAATTTTTTTTGCAAGCAGAAGTCTTTTGTTGATAAGATCAAGAATATTGGCGTCAATATCATTTATTGAGTTTCTTAACGGGCTGATTTTCGGAATTGAATCATCATTGCTATGATTTTCAGAATTTGTCATGATATTACTTTTCCGTAATTGTTTCTTCAATTTTGTGTCCGAAATGCCTGCCGCATTCCTCAATTGCAACAAGAACTTTATCTCCCGGTTTCAGGGCTACCACTGATACTGCTTTTCCTTCAGGATCAGTCAAACGAATTGTTTCCGCATTTTGAAGAATAGTAGATATCTGCTTGTCACCAACAACTGCCTTGACCAGCATTAATGGGCGTTTCTCAATTTTCAGGCGACCCACAATACCAACTGTCGTGTTGCCCTTGAAATCGACAATTATTATCTGATCACCTGCTGAAAGATCTGAAAGATACTTGGTTTTGTCTCCGGGAACCCTTGTATATGCGTGAACCGGCCCTGCATTTACCCTGAAAGGCCTGGGAGACACATAGGGATTGGAGATGCTTTCCGAATGAATTAGAAACAATGCGCTGCTGCTGTTTCCAATCAGCATGCCCTGTCCGGAAGTCATTGACGTGCATGTATCAACACAAACTCTGTCACCCATTCCAACAGGAATTACTTCCACAATCCTCGCTGTTTCAAGAGAAGTTTTGTCTTCCATTGATTTCAGTTGAGAAAGAGCTTTTTTCAATTCAAGCGGGTCTTTTGTATGAAAAAGAATATGATTTACACCCTTTTCCAGAATGCCGAAAGCGATTTGTGCTTCTTCAAAACTCTTAACCTGAGCAATAACATCAGCTCCTTTTGCTATTAGGTTTTCCAGAGGTATTATTGTCCAGTTAGTGCATTGAAGAATAACTTTTTTATTTTGGCTGAGCTTTAATATTTCTTCCTCATCCTTGCCGCTTTTAATTGAAAAAATTATTACATCTTCGCCTGTCTTTAAGTCGCCGTCCTCTGAAATCGTCTGAATTCTGCCGAGTTCTTTTACTTTATCGGAAAATCCTTTTGGCACCATTATGCCGTCAGCCCCGCCTTCAAGGGCAGTTGTTACCATTTTCTTATCCCAGGGATCCACCTTTACCCAGATTTTTCGCATTATATTACCCCCAATAGAGCGGTTGTAGGTTCACGGTTGTCGGTTTACAGTTCACGGTTTTATGTTTTGATCAACCGTGAACCGTAATACAACTATTCCAAAATTTTTAAAGCATCTTCCACGCTGCTGTTATCATTTACAATGGCTGCAATAGCTTGAATCATAATTGTTGGATTTCTATGCTGAAAAACATTTCGACCTATGGAAACACCGGAGCCTCCGGCGTCAATCGAGCCTTTTACCATTTCCAGTATTTCCCGATCCGAATCCATTTTGGCTCCGCCTGCAATTACTACAGGTATAGAACAGCCTTCAACAACTTCTCTGAAACTATCTGTTGAACCTGTGTAGGAAACCTTGACAATATCCGCTCCCATCTCATTTCCCACTCTGGCAGCATGTTTGATAACCTTAACGTCATACTCATCCTCTATCTTTTCGCCCCTGGGATAGATCATCGCAAGAAGTGGCATGCCCCATGTGCGTGCCTCATAAGCGACTTTGCCGAAATCGTTCAGCATTTCTTTTTCACCTGCATCACCTAAATTTACATGTATGGACACGGCATCTGCGCCGAGTTTGATAGCCTCTTCTACTGAACAAACAAGAGTTTTTGCATTAGGATAAGGCGATAGAGCTGTTGAACCGGATAAATGTATGATCAGGCCTATGTCCTTGCCCCGCCTGCGATGACTTTCACTAATAAGTCCTTTGTGTTCAACAATGGCATTAGCACCTCCTTCAGCCGCCTTGTGTATAATACTTTTCATATCCTGCAAGCCGTCAATAGGGCCCACAGAAATACCGTGATCCATTGGAACAATTATGGTTTTCCCTGTATTTCTGTTTAATATACGTTCCATACGAATATGTTTGCCTAAGATTGTCATGATTTTTTCCTCCTTACTTTTAAACCCAAAAAGGCCGTGAAGTTTTCTCCACGGCCTCTAAAAAAGCCGTGGATTTTGGAAGTCCACCCACGGCTTATTGCGCTTATTAAATTTATATTGTCTCAGCGCATCCAGACAGGCAGACCGGTACTAAAAAAATAGTAACAAAAAAAATACCGATAACACTTGCCTGAAAGGTTGTGCGCCACTTAATATCTCCTGAATTAGTACTACATTGTACTACGTTAGATTAACCATTTATAGCTATATTATCAAAAATTGGATGTCAAGAGTTTTTTTAGACTGGGTGTTTTTTAAACAGGCACTGAAGCTTTGTAAAGTGTAGCTTTACCTTCGATTTTATACTTGTTGACCGAAGAGGGGATAATGACAGATGTCCCCTTTGTCAGAGTTATATTTTCATTTATACTGATATCTGCAATGGAAGCCTTTCCATCAGTACAAAGAATTATTTCAACACTTCTTTTTTCAGGGCTTGTATATGATATGTTTTTTTCATCAGAAATTACAGACAGAATAAATTCTTCCGCCATACTGTAATAAACACCCTCACAATTTTTATCCTTTTGTAATAAAAGAATATTAATGTCCGTTTCTTCAAAGTTAAGTATATTTAAAAGTTCCGGAACATCAATGTGTTTTTTTGTTAGCCCACCTCTAAGGACATTGTCTGAATTTGCCATTAATTCTATCCCAAGACCATCAAGATATGCGTGAAGCTCTCCTGATGGAAGAAAAAGCGCCTGGCCGGGTTTAAGAGAAATTACATTCAAAAAAATTGGCGCAAAGATTCCCATATCGTCTGGATACTCTTTATGAAGATTGATCATCAACTTAAAGCCGGAATTATTTTCTGATAGTTTTTGTGCATTTGTAATTGCGTGCTTTATGATTTGTTTTTTTCTCCCGCCGTTCATTGTTATAAGAGAGTGGAAAAAACTTTTCAGGCCTTCTGAGTTTGGTTGCCTTTTAAGATGATTAAGTTCTTTGTCCAAAACTTTCAGGCAGATTTTCTCCATAAGAGAAATGATTTCTGAAATTTTGCGAAAACCATATAGGGCAAGGAAAGGTGTCAAAGCACAAATACACTCAGGCTTGTGGTTTTTATCTTTATAGTTTCTGCTTGGAGAATCTAAAGGTATTTCTAGCCTGTTTTCTCTTTCAAAGCCTTCTGATGCCTGTTTAAGGTTTGGATGAGCTTGTATGGAAAGAGGTTTTGATGCAGCAAGAATTTTGAAGAGATATGGAAGTTTATTGTCAAATTTTGCAGCTACATCTTTTCCAAGAATATCTACAGGGAATTGTTTTATCAATTCAAGTAAAGAAAACCATTTGTCATCATATTTTAATAGAGAAGGGGCTTTGGGGTGCGCACCCATCCACAGTTCAGCCTGGGGTTTTGCTGAAGGAGACTTATTGCCCATAAGATCAGCAATAGCCGTATGGGATCCCCATGCATATTCCTGAATGTTATTTTTTAGAAAGCTTATTCTTTTCATTTTGAGCAGGGTTATTTAGTGCCTGAACGAAAAAATTTTCTAGTTTTCGTTCGGGCACTATTTAGGAACGGGGAAGTTATTTCGTCCCCGTTCCTAATTCCCCTGTGTAAAAACTATGCGTTAGCTGCTTTTAATTTTTCAACTTCACCTTTCAGTTCATTAATTTCTTTTTTATATTTTTCTACATCCTCAGTTTTGGTTGTATCGGTCGTATCGTCTTTTTTCCAAGTATCTTTCAATTCATCAAAGCCTAGATAAAGAGCCAATCCACCTCCGACTAGAAGCATTACAGGGATAGCACCAGCTAGAAGCTGCAAAAAAGGATTCCACCATATTGAAATGCCAATAAGACCTAGAACCGCGCCGATGGCCCCGCCAATTAAAGTTTTCATAAAAATTTATCCTCCTTTAGCTTTAAATTTATTCCTTTGGATATTTAAGATTTTCGATACCAAGGGGCTCACTCACAAATAACTTCAGATTTTGATGAGCCGTTTCATCCCGCATAGCTACGTTGCCCGTCGGTTACAATACTAAGTTCTAAGTTATCACGTATGGATAAAAAAGCAAATAAATATTCATACATTTTCATAACATTTTATTTCAATTCCGCTTCTATTTATATAGATCATTGTCTCATGCTGAATTGGAATTATTCAAAAGTCTCAATTAATTTTAATTTTTTCAAATAGCACAACAAAGTCTGTAACGCAAGCTAAAATTTTTGTGTATATGCGTTTAGGAACGTGGACTAAATAACTTCCCCAAGTAGGCGCCTACTTGGGGAAGTTATTTCGTCCACGTTCCTAAACTTTGAGTTATAGTTTTTAATATTGCATTCAAATTTTATATTTGATAATTCTCATCTGCTTTCCGGCAGGCAGGTGATGTCCTAAAATTTATATCCATTCTTTGTGTCTTAGTGATTGGACCATTACAACACAATTACGATACAATACAACAAAAATTATGATAAGCTTAATACAACAAAAATTAAGGGGTTGGAGTGACAGGTTTTTTAAAGGAACTTATAATCACTTTCTTTGCTATCTTCCGGCTAAAACAGGTTTTTTTTCATTATGGATTTTGAAACTCTTTTTTTCCGGCGTAAAGCTGGATCAGGAACAGATGTCAGTTATTCGGCAAATTCCCCCCAAAAGTATAATTGTTTATACCACAAAACATAAAAGTTATTTTAATTACCTGTTTTATCACACACGTTATAGACAGGAAGGGCTGCCTGTTCCGAAAATAGGGCTGGATTACAGAGTAGTTATCTGGCAGCCGGTGTCAAGAATATTAAGAATTTTTCTCGCACATCTTCATTGTATTTTTCATAATAAAGCCCTGCTCAATCCTTATAACAACGGATATATTAAACAGGAGCTGATTAACGGGCGTTCGGGATTATTATCTCTCGTTGAAAAAAAAGGTTTTTATCGCAGATTTGTAAAAGAAAAAGCAGATCCGATCCGCTATCTTATAGAAATTCAGAAATCAATTGAAAACCCGATTTTTATTGTTCCGCAATTAATGTTTTTCAGCACAAAGCCACATTGGTCCACTCCGAGTATAATTGACATTCTGTTCGGCACCGAAGAAAAGCCGGGAAAAATAAGATGCATTGTAACTTTATTTAAAAATCCCGGTAATATTTTTGTAGAAATATCAGATCCGGTTAATCTTAAAGAATTTTTAGAGCTTGCTGAAAACCGTTATCAGAGCATAGAACAGCAGGCACTTCAATTAAGACGTTATCTTCTATCTCAAATTAATCGACATAGAAGAAGCATTGTCGGGCCAATTCTGAAATCAAGAGAAGAACTGAAAGAAAATATCCTGACAAATAACAGGCTTCAAAAATTCATGTATGACCATTCAAAAAAACGCAATATTCCAATTCAGAAAGTACATAAAGAAGCCGATGGGTATCTTGATGAAATAGCAGCTAACTACAATATCGCTGTGATAAGAATGGCTGTAGTTGTTGTTAGATGGGTTGTAAACACCATGTTTGAAGGTGTAACGGTCAATAATGATGTGCTTAACAGAGTAAAAAATATGTCTAAAAGGGGACCGTTAATTCTGGTACCTTGCCATAAAAGCCATATAGATTATTTGATTTTATCGTATATATTATATAATAATAATATGCCATGCCCCCATATTGCTGCCGGAAAAAATCTTTCTTTCTGGCCACTTGGTCTATTATTCAGATGTGGCGGTGCTTTTTTCATAAGAAGAACTTTCAGGGGAGCAGTACTTTATTCAAAAGTTTTTGTGGAATATATAAACAAACTTCTTGAAGAAGGTTTCAATATTGAAATGTTCATTGAGGGGGGCAGAAGTCGAACAGGCAAGTTAATCATGCCAAAACTCGGATTACTCTCAATGCTTATAAATGCTTATAAAAACGGATCATGTGAGGATTTGATATTTGTACCGATATTTATTGGATATGACAGGGTACTGGAGGAAAGTGCTTATCTGAGTGAAATTGAGGGAGGTCAAAAAGAGCCCGAGAACCTCCTTCAAGTAATAAAGGCAGGAAGATTGCTAAAGAAAAGATATGGAAGAATTTACATTAAGTTCCATGAACCCGTATCGCTAAATGACCTTTTGTCGGAAAATGGTTCTAAAATTCAGGATATGACGTCAAAAGAGCAAACTGTTTTTATCCGTAATTTAGGACATAGAATCATAAATGCAATAGACAATGTTTCACTTGTAACTCCATATGCTCTTGTTGCAAGCGCTATTCTTAACTGCTCTAAAAAAAGTTTTACTTATGCTTATCTGATATCTGAAATAGAAATATATATGACCTATCTGTTTTTAAAAAATGCCAAAATGGCTGATACTCTTGTGCTTGATCAGTCTGGAGCTTTCGAAAAAGTTTTCGATCACTACACCCATAGAAAATTTATAGAAAAAATTCTAAAGAAAAATAAACAAAGCCAATCTTCTGATGCTATATTTGAAGTTAATGAGAGCAAAAGATCTACTTTAGAATATTATAAGAATAATTGTATTTGTTTTTTTATCCCGGCAGCTTTTACGGCTTTGGCAATCCTGAAAAAAGATGCTTTTCAATTTTCAACATCCGATATTATTTCCAGCTATACTTTTCTGCAGGAATTTTTTAAAAATGAGTTTTCTTATGACGTTGATAAGACACCGGATTATTTTGTTCGTAAAAACATCAAACTATTTATTGATGATGCTATTCTAATGCCCCATGCAACCCTGCCTGATACATACAACCTCACATCCGTCGGTTATAGAAAGCTTAAACTTTTTTCCAGTTTTCTTAAGACCTATTTTGAATCATATTTTATTGTATTAAACTTTTTCATACATTATCCAAAAGAGTTTATTAATATAAAAGACCGCCTGAAAAAAGTCCAATCAATGGGAAATCGCATGTATAAAAGAAAGGAAATTGAAAGAAAAGAAGCTCTTTCCAAAATCAATTTCCAGAATGCTATAGATTATTTTGTTTCTCATAAAGTAAAAAGTTCAGATGATCATGAAAAAATTGAATTCTATATTGATACCATAAAAAAATATATGAGTTATCTGCCGTGATAGGGATCAGGAACTAGGAATCGGGAATTAGGGGTCAGGAGGCAGGGGTCAGGAGGCAGGAGTCGGAAGTCAGGAGTCAGGAGTCGAGAGTCGAAAGTCGAGAGTCGGAAGGGGCTGGCGGTGCCGAAAAGTTATCAGGATTTAGAAGTTTGGCGAAAAGCTAAAGAGTTATTATGAAAGCAATGATACTTGCTGCTGGTATTGGTAAGCGGCTTCGGCCATTTACTGCAAATATACCAAAACCTTTATTTTCTGTTGCAGGACGTTCTCTTCTGGATATCATTATTCGCAACCTGCAACATGCGGGCTGCGAAGCGATAATTATTAATACCCATCACTTGTATAAAAAGATAGATTCTTTTTTATCCAGCCATACATATTCTATTCCAGTTGTTACCCGCTATGAACCTTTGCTCCTCGGTACAGGGGGAGCTATAAAGAATGTTGCGGATTTCTGGGATGATCATCCATTTATGGTTGTAAACAGCGATATTCTTACAAATATAGACTTTGGGGATGTTTATAATTTTCATCTTAAGCATAAACATACTGCCACACTTGTTCTTCATGATTATAAGAAGTTTAACAAGGTATCAATAAGCAGGGAAAACTTTATTAGCGGCTTTGATGATGAGAACATCGGCTATGAAAGAAAGCTTGCTTTCACAGGAATACAGGTTCTTGACCCGGATATTTTGGATTTTATACCGGATGGCTTATTTTCCAGCACAATTGATGCATATAGAAAATTAATATTTTCAGGCCGAAACCCGAAAGCATTTATTGCGCAAAAACATTACTGGAAAGATATCGGAACACCTGAGAGTTATAGAGAAGCTGTTATAGATAACTTAGCACCCAAGGCATTCAAACAGGCATGGCAGGGTTTTACTTTTAAAAACATAAAGTACGATAGAATCAAGGGGGACGGTTCTGACAGGCGATGGTACAGGGTAACAGCAGAGGATGATTTGTTTGGCAAGGTATATTTGAAAGCTCATGGTAAACAAAGTGAGGCGCGATTGCGAAAACTTATTATGGTCGATCACGGCATCAGATCACAAACCGCAACATCCGAGGTGGACTCATTTATAGCGATCGGACAACATCTTTATGACAAAGGAGTATCAATTCCCAGAATATATCTGCACGATAATTTTTCAGGGCTGGTGTTTCTGGAAGATCTGGGAGATTTAAAACTTCAGAAACTATTCCGGAATACTAAAGATCAGGAAGAAGTTACTTTATATTATAAAGCAATTATTGATCTTCTTATAAAGATGTCAACTTCAGGGGCAGAAGGGTTTGATATATCCTGGACATATCAAACTCCATATTACAGCAAAGAGCTTATACTCGAAAAGGAATGCCGATATTTTATTGATGCATTTTTAAGAGGTTATCTTGGCATAGATTATTTATTTGAAGATTTTAAAGATGAATTTGAATTACTTGCTGAAAAAACACTTGAATTTCCAGTTAATGGATTTATGCATAGAGACATGCAGTCCAGAAATATCATGTTTAAAGATAATAAATTTTATATTATAGATTTTCAGGGCGGACGCATTGGCCCTGTTCAGTATGATCTTGCATCCTTGCTTATTGATCCATATGTGGATTTGCCTTATGAATTGCGGGCTCAACTACTTGATTACTGCATTAAAGAGATATCAAAATTTTTCAAGATTAACGAGGAGCAGTTCCGCTATTGCTTCAGGTATTGTTCCCTGACAAGAAATTTACAGATACTTGGTGCATTTGGCAAGTTAGTACGTATGAGTAATAAGTCTTACTTTGAACAATACATCCCGGCAGCAGTAAAAACTTTGAAATATAATCTTTCAGCTTTGGGAGATGCAGATTTTCCGCGCATAAAATCAGTTGTAAATAATGCAACCTATGCTTTTAGCCATTAGCGTTTACAGTTTTATCCAAAAGCTAACAGCACAGGTCGAAATTATCGGAGGTGTTAAATGGAGCAAATAAAAGTAATGGTAAACGGAATTCCCGGCAATATGGCAGCGAATGTGGCAAAACATGTCATAAATGATAGTATGTTTGAACTTATACCATATGCGCTTACCGGACCCGAAATTACAGAAACGGAATATACTTTAGATTCTACGGTTATCAGTCTTATTCATCCGCAAGAATCTGACAAGGCAATTGCTGAGATAAAAGAAAAAGAGAATTATTTTGTCAGTGTGGACTATAGTCATCCTTCATCCGTAAACAGCAATGCCGGATTTTACTGCAAGTACAACCTTCCCTTTGTGATGGGTACAACAGGAGGCGACAGGAAACTCCTTGAAGATACTGTTTGTTCATCATCCATTCCGGCAGTAATAGCACAAAATATGGCAAAGCAGATCGTCGGATTTCAGGCAATGATGGAATATGCTGCAAAGACATTTCCGGATCTTTTTAAAGGATATTCCCTTGAAATCAAGGAAAGCCACCAGAAAGGAAAAGCAGATACCAGCGGGACAGCCAAGGCCATGATCGGATATTTTAATGACCTGGGCACACCTTTTTCTGAAAATGATATTACAAAAGAACGTGATCCGGAGGTGCAGAAGAATGTATGGGGTATCCCTGAAGAATATCTTGAAGGGCACGGATGGCATACTTACACACTTGTTTCAAGTGACAAAACCGTGCAATTTGCTTTTTCGCACAATGTGAACGGCAGAGATGTCTATGCAAAAGGAACACTTGATGCTGTTTTATATCTAAACAAGAAGGTCAAAACCGGCGAGAAGGGAAAAGTTTACACTATGATAGATGTTCTTAAAGGCAGAAATTAGGGGCCGGCGATCAGGAGTCAGGAGTCAGGAGTCAGGAGTCGGGGGTTAAAGGGTATGAGAAGGTGGTGGCAAAGATGAAAAAAATAATATTTGTTTTTCTATTTTTTACGGTTACATCTGCTTTTGCAGATGAGATGTTTCCCAAAAAGGGATGGACGGAAATGCCGGATCCTATAGCAAGCCGGCATGCCGTGGCTGGAGAAGAGATTTCAATTTTTGCAGGCCAGTATCCGAAAAGCCTGAATTATTACATCGACAATAATGTTCTATCAGCAGAAATTTTTGGAGCTTTATACGAAACATTATTATCCATTAATCCGGTTACCCTGGAATATGAACCGGGGATAGCTAAGAAATGGGTAATAGGGGATGATAAAAAGACTTTTACTTTTTATATTGATAAAAGGGCAAGGTGGAGTGACGGCCGGCAGATAACGGCTTATGATGTCAAATGGACTTATGAAGCAATAATGGATCCAAAAAACCTTACCGGATCACATAAAATAAGCATGGAACGTTTTGAATCACCGGTTGTAATAGATAAATATACCATATGCTTTACAGCTAAAGATGTTCACTGGAAAAACCTTGGCGCTGTGGGTGGTTTTCATATTTTATGTAAACATGTGTTTGACGGGAAGGATTTTAACAGAATCAATTTTGAATTTCCCGTAGTCTCAGGACAATATAGACTCGGAGAGATAAATAAAGGAATTTTTATTAAATTAGAGAAACGTGAAAACTGGTGGCACAAAAAATCTGAAAGATTTCGTGGAGTCGGTAACTTTCAAACTATTAGATTCAAGTTTTTTGCTGAGAGAGAAAATGCATTTGAGGCATTCAAAAAAGGCGTGATTGATATATACCCTGTATATACTTCCAGGATATGGATCAATAAGCAAGGA
>Ga0255431_1194_pt1 | contig 11687 bp, 10 predicted proteins | sample ANMaggSeSYBR02J5_FD_182633 | JGI IMG/M metagenome (GOLD analysis project Ga0255431, IMG submission 182633) | Sediment cell enrichment communities from methane seep in Santa Monica Basin, California, United Staets - ANME aggregate JGI... | ecosystem: Environmental > Aquatic > Marine > Cold seeps >... | reverse complement strand
TACGATTCGGCAGATGCAACAAAGATACACATGGGTCTGACAAACTGAAAACAGGCACCGGACGGGAAAATAATGAAGTCAGATGTTTCCATTGCTAAAAATTACCTGGGCGAAGCCCACATCAGGGAACTGAACCAGATCATCTCCGCATATCTCGATCTAGCAGAAAACCGTGCACAGAGGCAGATCTTGATGAAAATGCAGGACTGGGGTCAATTTCTACATAGTTTCCTGGAATTATCCAGCTATCCGATACTACAGGACAAAGGTAAAGTCAGCGCATTGGAAGCGAAGCTAAAAGCCGGGCAGGAATACGAAGAATATCGGGTAACACAGGATGATAATTACATTTCTGACTTTGACAAAGAGGTGTGGCGTATTAAGGAGGGTAAGGATGACTACAAATAAAAAATTGCCCAAGAATCAAATTACCGTAAGTAAAAAACTGCAAATATGAAACAGCACTGTGGAATTTCTGATTTTCACAAAACAGAGCGATAAAAATACTATAGAAGTTCGCATTGAAGATGAAACGGTATGGCTTACTCAAAAGCTGATGAGCGTTCTGTTTGAAAAAGGTCGCAGTACTATAACAGAGCATTTACAAAACATCTTCGAAACAGGCGAATTAAAAGAGATTTCAGTATGTCGGGATTTCCGACATACTGCCGAAGATGGAAAAGAATATACTACGAAATTCTACAATCTCGATGCCATTATTGCCGTTGGATTTCGGGTCAATTCAGAACGTGCAACCCAATTCCGTCAGTGGGCAATTAATATCTTGCGAGATTTTGCTATTCGAGGGTTTGTGCTTGATAATGAACGGTTGAAAAACGGTTCTTTTTTCAATAAGGAGTATTTCGACCATTTGCTCGCTGAAATCCGGGAAATCCGGGCAAGTAAGCGTCGCTTTTATCAGAAAATAACCGACATATATGCCACTGCTGTTGATTATAATGTTGAAAGTGAATTTACAAAAACATTCTTCGCTACAGTACAGAATAAATTACATTTTGCCACTCATGGAAACACTGCCGCTGAACTGATAATGGAGCGAGCAAACAGTAATAATGCACACATGGGTTTATAGTCAAGGACATAATATATTTAACATATATCCTGAACACTTTGCGTTCTTTGCGGTGCATGATTTTGGTCACCGCAAAGAGCGCAAAGTCCGCAAAGATAGTTTGAATTGTTTGGTTCTTGACTATAACTACATGGAAAAATGCGCCTCATGGAAAAATCATAAAACCAGATGTGTCTATTGCCAAGAATTATCTCTCAAAAAAAGAGATTAAAGCATTAGACCGTATTACTACAATGTACCTTGATTATGCAGAAGACCAGGCAGAACAAAATATTCCAATGACAATGGAAGATTGGTCTAAAAAGATGAATGTGTTTTTAAAATTCAATAATCGTGAACTATTAGATAATCCAGGCAAAGTGACACGAGAGATAGCAAAAGCATTCGCTGAAAGCGAATTTGAGAAGTACCGTATAGTACAAGATAGGTTATTCGAATCAGATTTTGATAAAATGATCAAAAAAATGGACAATAACAATAAAGGAAAAATGTAATGACTACAAATAAAAAATTACCCGATAATCAAATCACAGTCTATCAAACACCTGATGGAAATATCAATATTGAAGTGCTATACGCTAATGAAAACATCTGGCTCCCCCAGAAGCGGATTGCAGAACTGTTTGATGTAGACCGTAGTGTTGTTACCAAGCACCTGATGAACATCTTTTCTGATAACGAATTAGAGGAAGATTCAGTATGTGCAAAATTTGCACATACTGCCGAAGATGGCAAAGAATACCAGACAAAGTTTTACTCGCTTGAAGCAATTATCGCAGTGGGATACAGGGTTAACTCAGAACGCGGCACACAGTTCCGACAATGGGCGATTTCAATTCTTCAACAATATATCCACAAAGGCTTTGCAATGGACAGCGACCGTTTCAAGTATGGATCCCGTTTCAGTACGCGATATTTCGATAACTTACTAGAAGAGATCCGTGACATCCGTTCCAGTGAGCGGATGTTGTATCAGAAAATTACCGATATTTACGCCACTTCTATTGACTATTCGCCAAAAGCAGAGGATACCAAACAGTTCTTTGCGACGGTACAGAATAAACTGCATTTTGCCATTACCGGACAGACCGCCGCGGAAATTGTAGCCGAACGAGCCAGGAGCGACAAACCAAATATGGGATTGACATCATGGCGAAAAGCACCTGACGGTAAAATCATGCCAGGTGATGTTGCAACTGCAAAAAACTACCTGGACAAAACAGAACTTGATCATTTGAACCGTATAGTCACGATATATCTTGACTATGCGGAATTACAGGCGGTTCGTAATAAGCCAATGTACATGAAAGACTGGATTGGAAAACTGAACGCCTTCCTGAAGTTCAGTGAATACGAAATACTCACCAATGCCGGACAAATCAGTCATGAAGTTGCCCTGGCTCTGGCAAGCAAAGAATACGAAACATTCAAGAAAATTCAGGATAAAAGTTACATTTCCGATTTTGACAAAGAGGTATGGCGTATTAGGGAGGGTAAGGATGACTACAAATAAGATCACCGAATCCGCAATAGAGGAATTAGCGATCGAACTCCTCGAAAAGCAGGGGTACCAGTATCTCTACGCTCCTGACATTGCCCCTGACGGAGAGAACCCCGAAAGAGAATCCTTTGAAGATGTTCTTTTGCTGGAACGCCTGCGAAGAGCCGTTGGCAGGATCAACCCAACTATTCCAGCCGATGCCAGGGAAGACGCCATCAAGCAAATACAGCGCCTGAATTCCCCTGAACTCATCGCCAACAATGAGGCATTTCACAGGATGCTTACAGAAGGAATAAAGGTAAGCTATCAAAAGGACAGAATCGACAGGGGCGATATCGTCTGGCTGGTTGATTTTAACAATCCCGAAAACAACGAATTCCTTGTTACAAATCAATTTACTGTCATTGAAAATAATCTAAACAAGCGCCCGGATTTGATTATATGTGCCAGGGAATTGATGCAAAAAGATACACTTCGGGAATTAGCAGTTGTTCTATTTGAGAAAGTCAAACAGAATGCGTCAATAGACTGGACAATAAAAGAAAATGTCAGGGCAAAATTAAGAGTAATTGTAAAACGGACATTGAGACAATATGGTTACCCTCCTGATATGCAGGCACTTGCAACAGAAACAGTGCTTAAACAGGCAGAATTGATTGCAGATGAAATGACAAATATGGAATGATAAGATAACGACAGGTATTTTTTAACGGCCCCCTCTCACTGCGCCCCCCGTCAAATCCATCCACCAGCTTCATCTTGAAATCCTCACGTATCCTGATTACAGTTGGGGTCTGGCTACCCCGTATTGAAGTGACATTGTATCCCATTTTCGTGATATTGGCAAGTCCGGTGGGACTCTGGCAGCTTGGTCTCGGGATCTGGTTGACCATTAAGGGTACTAAGTGAGAAAAGCACCAAGCGCCTGCCAGCCACCACACCACATGGACGGTCGGAGTCAGATCGGGAGGGGCACCTGGGAAGAGTGAAGGCAAACAGTGTAGCCAATTCCCAATACAGTTTACAATCTAAGATAGTTGTAATTAGACTGGCAGCGGCTTTTCTCGCTAGTTCTTCACTTCATCCACCATTGTTACAAATATCGGCTTCAAAATTGAGATTCGATGAAATCTAATATTAAACTTGACTATCAATCGAAAGATTTAAATATTAAATAGCGCTTATATAGAAATATGAAAATAAGAATTGTAAGTTCAAGAAATGAATTAGAAACATTAGAAGAAAATGAAGAATTGATCCATCTGGCTTTCAGGCCGTCTAATAGATATTTTTAAGTTAGTTCAGGGTTGCAAACAATTAGAGGGGACTTACCTATTGTTAAGTCAAGCGTAAAGTGTCGCACTGATCTTTTTAAATCCGCCTACGACATACAAGATAGGGTAGATGGTCGCTATACGTTTCATGGTTGACTTGACACTATGACATATTATTCCAATATCAAAAATGGTGGTGAAAAATTGAATTCGGATAATTATATCCCCAGACTTTTTGGTGCAGCTATTGTGGTAAACTATTCTGAAAATGACCGAATCAAAGCAACCTTGGAGTAATACTCATGAAAGCGATTGTATGCACAAAATACGGACCACCGGATGTTCTTCAGCTCGAAGAGGTAGCCAAACCTACTCCCAGGGACAATGAAATACTGGTAAAAGTACATGCGACAACCGTATCAGCAGGGGACGTGAGAATGCGAAGTTTCACAGTCCCTTTCTGGGAATGGCTCCCCGCGCGAATATATTTAGGTCTTAGAAAACCAAAGAGAGCTATACTAGGGATGCAGCTAGCTGGGGAAATTGAAGCAGTAGGTAAAGATGTAAAGCTGTTCAAGAAATGTGACCAGGTTTTTGCATCTTGCGGTTTGGATTTTGGCGCTCATGCCGAATACAAATGTCTGCCAGAAGTTGGGGTGGTGGAAATAAAACCGGCCAACATGACCTATGGGGAAGCTGCCGCCGTTCCCACTGGGGGAATTGGAGCATTGCATGTTCTTAGAAAAGGAAATATCCAGAACGGACAAAAAGTTATTATCTATGGCGCTTCTGGAAGTGTAGGTACTTTTGCAGTGCAGCTTGCCAAGCACTTTGGAGCAGAAGTTACCGGGGTATGCAGTACCACGAATTTAGAGTTGGTGAAATCTCTGGGAGCCGATAAGGTAGTTGATTACGCCAAAGAGGATTTTACCAAAAGCGGAGAGCTTTATGATTGCATCTTTGATGCCGTTGGAAAAGTCTCGAAATCAAAGTGCAAGAAAGCACTAACTCCGAACGGGACATTCGTGTCAATTCATAAGGTGACATATAAAGAAAGTGCTGAAGATTTAATTTTCCTCAAAGAGCTTATTGAGGCGGGAAAGATAAAATCGGTCATTGATAGACGCTATCCGTTGGAACAGATTGCCGAGGCGCACAGGTATGTCGAAAAAGGACACAAAATGGGAAATGTAGTAATTACTTTGGAAAATAGTAACAAAACTTAACAAATTGGGAGGAATTGAAATGACAAATCATATTACCAGTATAATTCACACTCCCTCTGTCATCCCTCCACCAGCTCCATTTTCAAATCCTCAGGTATCCAGGCCAAAATCTCGATGGTCTGGTACATCATTCAGATCAGTGTGTACAGGATGCATACCGCCAATAGAATTTGAAGGAGCGTTAACATTAACTAATGTTGCTTAACTACCTGTTCGCTGGAAGGGGTGCAGTCCAGTTGAACATGCCCTTGATTGAGTTAGGGGTATAGGTAATTACAAGGTGGTTGAAAATTCCCATCCAAAAATGACCCACTTTTCAGATACAAAGATTGTGAGACATATACGCCTTAAACTAAATATGAATCCTTATCTTGACAAAGAATATTTCGGTGTGCGAAGACATAAATTGCGTGCCCGGAAAATAGCTGGCAAGCCTAAAACGTCTGGAGTGAAAATGAACAATTGTTCATTTTGCATGTTTTGCATGAATAGTGTAGTCTCAAAATCGTAATGTCATTGAATTGTAAACTGCTGCCTGATACAGAAAAGGTTATGGAATGCTTAGCCGGATGTAGTTAAAGTCGCAAGTCCGGTTCTTAGAAGAGGGAGAGCGAGTAATCGCTCTTTCTTATTCGGCAAAGTTACAAGTCCGGTTCTTAGAAGAGGGAGAACGAGTAATCGTTCTTCCTTATTCGGCTGAGATTAAAGTTGGCTATCCAAACAAATACATAATTTTAAATGGAAAAATATAATTATAACGGGAAATATTATTATGATGGAAAATATTTAAATAATTTGTTGACATATGCATTTCGTAACCGTAAAACTAATTATTTACAATAGTAATGGTAAAAAGTGTAGGTGATATAAAATGAAAATTCGAGTTGTAAGTTCAAAAGACGAGATAAGCACTATCGGGGAAGAGGAAATTGTCCACTTGGCATTTAGGCCGTCTAACAAGGATATTTTCACCCTTGTACAGACATGCAATAACCTGAAGGCTATTCATATACCAAGTTCGTATAACAAGACAATATCAAAATCCATCCAGATGTTCCTTGATATGCAGAGCATTGCCCTTCTTGAAGGCGATGTATGGGGCCATAGGAAGGACATAAATGAATACTATGAGATCAAACCACAGATATTTGACCGCATAGAGGATCTCAGGAAGGAAGGAAACTCCAATGATGAGATACTGGACCGGCTTGGTATGGAGACCCGGCTCAGCAAAGATCTTATCAAGTTCTTGATCTAAAGTACAAAGCAATAAACCGATGTTCCGGTATTTACCGGAATTCTCTTTTTTTATCTTACAAACCATTCCTTATGATTTGTTGAATCCATTGTGGGATAATCTGTAATAAATTTGTCCACGTCTTGTCAGAATTTTGGCACATGGGACGCTAGTATTTCATCCAGTTGTCGTTTGATTAAAAATTAACAGGTAAATCGCGTGGGGGAAATGGATACATTATTATTTGTGAGTTCCCTAATGTTCGGAGAATTGGATATCTTGAGATTATCGATGGCATTGTCTCGCATTGGACACGTAAGGCAGTATAAGTAAATTTTGTACCAAGGCCCTGACACCGCACCGTCGGGCGGCAGGGTGGCAGCCAGCCTTTAGGAAGGATTACACCTCGACGGAGAAAATATTGATAAATATGAGCCAATAGAGTGTTATTCCTGACTCATCACATTTTATACCGTTTTGAAGACCATACCTCTTTCAATATTCTATTAATCATCTTCTTATCAACTGCCACATCAAACCTTCTATCCACAACAGGACAATCAAAATCAGCCAATATCTCAGATACCAGTCTGGACTCTCCCCCTGTTAACATAAAAGTAATTTCAGTATATGATCCGTCAACCATCTTCTTCAGCGCATCTTTCGCCTTTTTTACATGATGTAGTATATCTTCATCCCGCAACCGCTCGAACCTTCGCTGGCTCCAGCCACCTTTAGTATGCTTTCCCTTAACGCTGCTTCTTACGATCTGGTAGTCTGTAAATGATCCGGGGTTGTCAGTAATGCCAATAAATGACTCACCTGCATGAGCAAGGAGAACACAGAGGTTTACCTTTCGATTGATAAGTTCCTGCAATGGTACGGTATCAAATCTGGCATCCATTTGCCGGGAATATACGTCCACTGGTAAAAATGGTGCCACAACTTCCCTTACTATGCCGAGCGTATCAAAGAAGACCACAACCCCTGTCGGAGATGCAATCTTATCAACCAGACCCATGGTTTCATATCCCGGGGATTCCAGTAGTTCACGTCCGTTTTCAAGGTCTGGCAATGATTGCCCCGGCTGTAAGTATACTGTGACCAGGCTATTGTCCGGCGCCTGCAGAGACCCAATCTGGCAGACATAGTTAGCCATGGATAAAATCGGTATATTACTAATGTTTTGAAAGGTAACATCCAGGGATGTATCTTTGCTAAATACCGATATTTTATGCTCCAGGGTTTCTATTTTCTTCTTTGCACTGTTTAGTTCTTCTTCAACAACTTGCTTTTGGGATATAGCTTTACGAGTGATTTCGTTTCTGGACGCCATCCGGGCTGAGATGGATTCGTTTGAAGACCGCAACTTTTCTATCTGTGCTTCCAGTGTTCGGATGTGTTCTTCAAGTTCCTTTTTTCCCAGCAGTTTATCAAACAAATTAAATTCTCCTGAGTCGAGTTATTCTGTGTAGTTCAAATGTCCTGTAAATCTGAAAGTTTTGGGTAATTATCAAACAAACTATTATATTTATATCAATATCATCAAACGTTGAAGTATAAATAACCACCAGACAATATTGATTTTTGCTTTTTATCGATGTAATCTATTATTTTATTTGCCGCCGATAAAGGAGCGAGCGGTTACCTGCTACCCCCTAATCGGCGCGTTCTGTGGATATCATTTTTTATCTTAATCGTTATACCCCACAGCTCTGCTGTGGGAAGCTTCATCCCAGAACCTTCATGGCTTACAGGAATAAAAAGGATGTCTACCACAGTGTGGCGGACGATCTTGTACGTCGTGCCATAAAGGGGGAGTTCGGTTCTATTTTTATGACAGATCATATCTACGACGAGGCCCTGAGACTTGTAACAATACGCACTGGAAATAAGGGTTTGACAGAGGATATTTCTAATCTGACACGCTCACCGCATATCGAGATGATTAACATTGATGGGATCATCCCGAAGCAGGCGAGGGAATTGTTTTTCAGGCTATTTGATAAGGGGATCAGTTTCACTGATGCAACCACCATGGCAGTAATGCAGCAGGAAAATATAAGGAAGACCATCACTTTCGACTCGAATTTTAAGGGGCTGTCTAACAATTACTGTCAGTAGCAAATCTCTTGCTTTTTTTTCGATTTAAAGCTCCAATCCGCCTCTTTTTGTCGAATAGGGGCACAGAATTACTTCTGCACCCCATTCTAAGAACGGAGCGTGCGACTTTTACCGCACTCTGCTCAAGCATTTCACAACCCTACTTCGGGCGGCAATTATATTGCCTTTGCAATCCGGGTCTGTAGTTTGTTAACGTAGGACCTTTCTTTCTTCCAGTCAATAGAATTCCATTGACGTTTCAGGTCTCTGTCTGTACGGTTCTCGCTTTTTAGCGTAGTTGAATTTCGTACATTCACAAATCATACCTCCTTTCTTTGCTGTGAAACACCATCAGCAAGTCAGTCGAATAAGGAAGAACGATTGCTCGTTCTCCCTCTTCAAAGAACCGTACGTGCTACTTTCACCGCATATTGCTCACGCATTTCATAACCCTTTCAGTATCGGGCAACAGTTAACAATTAAATGGCTTTATTGTTTTGAGACTATATGATTCATGTAAATGAACAATTTACAATTAGGCCAAATGACCGCCCCTATATATCAGCTTCAAATCTAAGGGTAACTAACTCCATCTTGAAATCTAAAGATTGCTTATGCACTTGATTTTGACAATCCGAATATGCATTTTAACCTGCTTTTTGAAGTGGATACGTTAAAACGGTGTATGGTAGTTTGGAGAAGATTCCTGTGATGTTTAGTAAGGTTTCATACGAGATGTTTAAAGATGAAAGAGAACGGTTTTATTCTGAACTACGCGGTCGAATTATTAGACTCAAGCATGACGATTCTGAAATTTCTACTATTATCTGGAATAGTTTAGAAAATTTTGAGATGCAATCCAACGGCTTATTGGTCCTATAGTCTGATACAAATAGATAAGGATATTGAAGATATCAATTGTACGGAGAATTATTCATTGGTAGACATTTCCTATGATGTTGTGGTGGTCGGTGCCGGGCCTGCAGGCTCCATAGCTGCCAGATATGCTGCTATGGCGGGTGCCAGGACCCTGGTAATTGAAGAACATGCGGCATCAGGTTCACCTGTTCAGTGTACGGGTCTGGTCAGCAGTAAGACCCTTGATGTATGTGATATTGAGCCAGGGGCATGGGTGTACCAAAAGATCAAGGGTGCCCATATTTTCTCACCTGAGAGCAGCAGCATTTCCATCGGTGGAGAAAAAGTAAGGGCATATGTGATCGACAGGACGATTTTCGATCGGCACCTGCTGCAACGAGCTGCAGAAGCTGGAGCAGATGTGATGATGAAGACGAAGGCAATTGGGCTGGGCCCGGAACTGGGACCAGGACCGAGGGCAGGTAATTCCAGGGGAAAGAAGGTGCTGGAAGTCATAACCAACGCTAAGAGGTTAGATATATCGGCAGGAGTGGTCATTGGAGCTGATGGGGTGCAGGGTAGTATCGCCAGGTGGAGTGATCTTGGCCAGGTGCAGAAATTGCTGTTAGGGGTGCAGATAGAGACGGCGTATGATGTGGAGAATACCGACCATGTGGAAGTGTTCCTGGGTACTGATGTGCCCGGGTTCTTTGCATGGGCTGTGCCATTGAGCGAAAATACGGCACGTATCGGGCTGTGTGTTGACCCTGCCAGGACGCATTTGAGCGCATATGAACACTTGAAGATGTTCCTGCACAAAAATCCCAGGATGAAGGAGCGCTTGGGAAAGGGGTGTTCTGATATGCTGGTTGGATGTATCCCGCTTGGTCCCCAATCAAGAACGGTAGCTGATGGAGTAATTATCACCGGCGATGCGGCGGGGCAGGTAAAACCCACTTCGGGCGGTGGGGTATATATGGGTGCCCTGTGTGCGAAGATCGCAGGTGAGGTGGCTGCAAAGGCAGCGCTATGGGATGATACTTCGGCAGTGGGACTGATGGAGTACGACAGGCGCTGGCGGGAAGTTGTGGGAAAGGAACTGGCTGTGGGTATGCGGATACATAAGGTGTTCGGGCGGATGGGTGACGAAGATTTCAGTGAATTAATGCGGTTCTTTGGTGAGCACGAAGTACTGGAGCTGATCAATACTTATGGGGATATTGATCATCCTTCGCTTCTGGTTGGTAAGTTGCTGGCAAAGGCCAAAGGAAAGAAGTTATTGGGAATGTTCAGGGTTGCATTAAAGGCAATAGTGGGCAGGGAATTATAAAATCCTTTACGATTTTATTAAATCAACAAATTCAATTAATATATAGTTCATGATTTATAGGACACCACCTAAAGCTGATCATGAGGATGCGCAAAGCCCCTTGTAAGCCAGCGCTGCTATCGTATCCTAGCGTGCCTGAAGGCACAAATTAATTCGGGAAATCTTTCTCGAATGATTCCGGTACACCCTGGAATCCCATCGCTTCAAACAAACCGGACGATGGAAGATACTCATGGAGCGTGCCTAACATCAATTCAAGCGAGTGCCTGGTCAGCGTGACAGCAAGAGACGTTAATGGAAATACCGGAAGTGACATTAGCAATTCAACATTTACGATCTTACCGACTGACAACTCGACAAACGAGACTATCCCGGAGGGATGTTGACCGTAGAAGGACCGCCTGAGTCGAACACAACAAGTAAACGTCAACGCAGATGGAGACGTCACTGTAACAGTCCCATACTACGACGAGACGCCGCATCCGGAAGCCGATGAACCCTACGGCGGTCATGCGACAAGTGGCGGCTGGTTATATCCGGATGATGATAGCACACTGCCCGGCGGCAAAGCCAACTTCGGGTTCACAGCCAGATACAAGAACGACGTATCTACAGGCAAGCTGAACTTCCAGTACAAGGATGCTGACCTCCATCTCAAGAGACCAGCATCGACTGGCTGACGATAAGCGCAGTGAGCGCCCAGTTCCAGGGTACAGGAACCATCAATGGAACGGGCTTGTACACCTTCATGGTGAAGGCAAAGGACAACGGCGAGCCTGGTGTGGATGTCGATCACTTCGACATCAAGATCTGGAACGGCACCGATACCGAGGCCGATCCGTATCACAATGCAAAGAACACGATCTTGGGCGGGAATATCCAGGTTCACACGAAGTAGAGGCTACGTATCGAGTGAATCCGGTGCTCCGTTTTTAGTGGCGTGGCACCGCCCCACTTTTTTGACAAAACACCCTGGATCTTAGTTTGAATAGAACACAGATGACACGGATTTGACGGATTTTCACGGATTTATTTTCATATCCGCGTGCATCCGTGTCATCCATG
>Ga0255431_1192_pt1 | contig 11729 bp, 7 predicted proteins | sample ANMaggSeSYBR02J5_FD_182633 | JGI IMG/M metagenome (GOLD analysis project Ga0255431, IMG submission 182633) | Sediment cell enrichment communities from methane seep in Santa Monica Basin, California, United Staets - ANME aggregate JGI... | ecosystem: Environmental > Aquatic > Marine > Cold seeps >... | reverse complement strand
GATGCTGAACTTTTGTTCCCTGAGTTGTATGTTCAATTTGTTTGCGAAATTGATGAGATCTTAATATCCAATATAGGAAACCATGCTCTACTGCATGAGCCTTGAACCTTGCAATCCGCTGGTTTAGTAGGGCAGGCTCTTCGCTGACATTGAGGCAAACCCTTCCCAAAAATTGATCTTCCAATGATTGGGCTGTTAGGTTCATTACGATATCATTAGGCTTAAGAACAAAAGATGGACAGTCGAATAACCATCTATTTGGAATACGTGTTGTATGTGCTTCGTCAAATCTTACGATACCACTAATATGTAGATTACCAGGTCTTAAAAGTAGAACACCTTCATCAGAGTAGTCCGTTGATGGAAATGGCCGTCCATGTTGGTATGTCGCTAATTCATTTAATAGAATAACCTCCCACTCCTTCGGAATCCAGCCAACGGGGGTTTCCTTGTAAAGCTCCTGGGCTTGTTCTCTGGCTGGGCGGAGTTTGCCATCGGCGGTGACGCCACGGGTAAACAAGTCGTGCATTAAACCCGCTTTGATTTGCTGGTATTTGTGGATAAGGGCTTCGGTTTTTTCGATGGCTTGATCAATTGTATTCAGAACATTGGCTATCACTCTCTGCTTTTTTATTTCAACAGGTATCTTTATCCTCATCACAGGCACTTTTTTCGTGTCTAAATGAAGAACTGTAGAACCAGCAGAATAGGCAACCATTTGTCGCCTTATATCCGATAGCATCAAGCGATGATATAAAAATGCTTGGTTACACATGTTCGAATTGGGAACTATTTTCATGCAATCCATAGAGGCAATCGTTGGTTTGCTATTCCCAAAATCTGGTACTTTTAAGGGACTACCTACAATGTCTCCCGCTCTAGTTAAATCAGTAACTGAAAAAAGAATATCATTCTCCTTTAAACAATCTGTTTGAGTAAAAAAGCCACTGTAATACTTGATGCCAGTTGGCTCGTATCCACCTCCTTTGGAAAAACACTTTATCGTAATAAATGGATGTCCAGAATGCTGATCAGAATAGTTTTCTGACTTGTAATTGATGCCTTTTCGTTGGGTTGAGATATCGCCCAAACTGACTTCATGCCATTCACTCATACCCTAACTCCACTAAAAACTCTTTTAGCTGCTTTGATGCAGCATCACGTTCAGCTTCAATGGTTTTTGAAGTCACTGCGTATTTGCCCCATAGATTTTCAATAGCTTTGATACAAGCGCGCTGGTCTGCACTCAGATATGCCTGGTAGGTGTTCATTAACACCTGGCGCAGACGTTCTATAATTACAGTACGGGCTTCATTGGTGGGAATTTTCGCTTGAGCACTTTCTACCAGTTCATCCCGTTTGTTCTCGGTACTTTTGATGGTTGCCTTCAAAGCTTTAGCTTCTTCTTCCAACACCTTGTGCCGGGCGAGGATTTGTTCGATGCTGTTGGCACGTTCTTTGGCAAAGGCACCTTTCTCCATGGCCTGCGCCAGCGGTTCGGCAAAGCCGGATTGATGATTCACCTCACCGGTCAGATTGAGAATACGCCGGCCATTGGCAAACTGCGTTTCCTTTTGCGTAAAGCCTTCGGAACAGTAATAGCCTTTTTTTGCATCTTTTGGCAGTAATCCGGCTGCTCTGATTTCTGAAAAAATATTACCCGACAGTGCTTTAAGCTCTTTAAGGTGGCCTTTCCATTCGGCATTAAGGGTTTTAAGCTCTTCCTTTTTGTTTCTTACCTCGTCACCTGGCAGGACCCCGGTATCTTCCGTGTCTTCAAAGTCTTCCTCATCAGCAGCACTGAACAGCCCTTGTAACTCTGCAATGCGCGCCTGGGCCTGCTCCATTTCTTCCAGTACTTCAGGGAACTGGCTTTGCAGAATCTCATCATCAGGGATCAGTTCCGGCCCCCATCCGCTTGCGGCAATGGATTTGAAATCCGCCTTGAGCAGGTCCACGTAGTTGGCAAAGGCACCTCTTACTTGAAAAGGGGTCAGCAGATTCTGTTCTGAAAACTCGTCTGCAACGCTCTTGAGCAAGCTTCTGCGCATAAGATAAACGTTGCCCGAATTCTCATTTTGGTTTTCAGAATCATAGACCAGTGCCTCTACAATAGGCAAGTTGACCTGCCACCAGTCTTCCAGTTGCTGTATAAAAACGTGATGGCGTACTACCACACCCGGATGATTTGTCACAAAATCAGCGATGGACCGTTTATCGGCAATGGGTTCGGCAATATCCATGTAGGTATCATCTCTTGGAGTATAACAATTTTCACGAAGACCTTTGTAATTGCTCCAGAAGTGTTTCAAAGCATTGATCTCCACAACAGGGATGCCGCCATGCAAATGGGCTCGTACATCATGTGGTTCGGGTGGTGGTGCATTATGCACATAACGCCGGATATTACAGTTGTAATCTTCCGCGGCTATTTCCTTCACCGGGACTTTGCGCGCATAACCTGGTATATCAAGCCCCTTTCGGTAGGCATGAACAATTTTGTCGATGTCTTCAGGCCGCAAATGATTTTGTGCTTTTCCTTCCCGGTATTCTCTATCTGCATTGATAAACAGCACATGGTCCCGGTTTACAGCCCCTTGTTTGTTCATTACCAGAATACAGGCGGGAATGCCGGTACCGTAGAACAGGTTGCTCGGGAGGCCGATAATGGCTTCTAGATAACCTTTTTCAATAAAGTGCCGGCGTGCTGCGCGTTCTTCACCACCACGGAACAAAACGCCGTGAGGCATGACTGTGGCCAGACGACCGTCGTGTTTGAGAACCGACAGCATGTGCTGTACAAACATAAGATCGGCTTTTTTCCCTTTTTCAGGCATCATCACTGGAAAACGGCCCGGAAAAATGAGATCTCTTTTAATATAGTTCTGACTGAACGGCGGATTAGCCAGCACCCGGTCGAAACGCTTGAGCTCGTTATTTTCATCCAGGTGTTGCGGTTCCTTGATGGTGTCTGCCTGCTGGATATCGGCATGGGATATCCCATGCAGCAACATGTTCATTTTGCAGATAGACCAGGTTGTGCCTATCTTTTCCTGACCGTTGAGGGACAATTCGCCGGGATCACCGCCGCATTCCCGCAAATAGTCCCGTGTCTGTATCAGCATACCGCCGGAGCCTGCCGTTGGATCATAAATACTCATCTCTTCCTGGGGATCACAGATTTCCACACAGACGCGGACCACTTGGACAGGTGTATAAAATTCACCGGCCTTTTTACCAGCAGAATCCGCAAAAAATTTGATCAACCATTCATAGGCAGCACCTAGTAAATCCGGAAATTCAAAGTCTTCATCTTTAAGGGGTATTTTTTCAAAGTTTTGAATAAAATCAGCCAGAGTGTCATCATCCAGCGTCCGCTGACCAATCTTTCGGTTAAAATTAATCCCTTTAAGCACATCCTGCAGAGCGTCAATGTTAGCATCTTCAATGGCTTCAAGGGCTTTGTTGAGCATTGTTCCAACATTCTCTTTGACATGCTTTAACGCAGGATGGTGAATGACTTCTGTTTTGCCGTCTTTTGTTATCTGTTCATCCCAACCCTGATTCCAGCGCGCCCGTTCCGGAACATAGAAATACTTGCCTGAATAGTTGTCAGGGTCAATTAACGCTGTAGCAATATCTTCTTCAAACATGCCTTTAGCCACAAGTTCTGTTTTCAGTTCTGCCTGTCGTTGATCAAACAGGTCGCTGGCACGCTTTAAGAATAACATGCCAAAGATATATTCCTTGTACTCGCTGGCATCCATGCTGCCGCGAAGGTCATCGCAGGCAGTTAACAAAAGGCTTTCAAGGCGCGACAGTGTGAGTTTGGTTTTTACCATTATGGGTTTGTTCCCCTAAGATATTCCTAATAAGATTTGTCATTGCTTGGGCATATAATGTCTCTGATGAGTAAGCCCGGATAAAAGCCATAGTAGTTCAAGAAAAAAACACTTACATCAATAGGAATAGATTCCAAAATGCCCCGGCTTCAGGCATCTGCTCAATCATTTTGTGTACGCTCGGCATGGGCGTGAACTAATGGGGTGAAAGTCCTCTCTATACGTGAACCGTGTTAATGTGCTGAACACATCTAACAAAAGTATTAGCCGAAGGCAAGGGCGGAATCGTGAGAGACCGTCTGAAGGAAGCTGGAGTGCAAAGCTATGAGCCGACGAACAGAAACAGCATACAAGGCCAAGTTTCCGGGTGAGTTAGCACAACATAACGAAGCCCTGGGTTCGGGAGATATGGTAAATGCTGCGGTTGTGTAGCAAAAGTTCACGTTCTTATCCGGGGAGACCTGTCCGGCATGCGGACAGGATACTGACAGCGTTCTGATGCGGCAAAGTATCGGGTAATCGGACAGAAAGATGGAAAATAATTTGTTGATACCCGTTTTTATCACTTACCTTCGCTAAGGCGTCTTCTGTCACAGGTAAGGCAACATGGCGGTAAGACCATGGTGATAGAAGAAATTGCACAGCTCACGACTTGGATGAAGAAAATGATGATATCAGAAAACGTCATCCAGACCTTGTTCGGAGTAAATCATTTCGATTGAGTTTTTTTAAGAAATCCTTTTCTACTTCGCACAATCGAGCGACATCGGACAGCCAACAGGGCATATTTTGATGAGGGTATCAAGATTTTAGAACTATCGCAACATGCTGTAGTTCTTTATGAAAAACAGAATATGCAGGAAAAACGTAAAATTTTAAATTTTTTACTTTCGAACTCCACATGGAAGGATGGAAGGCTCTACCCAAACTATAGACAACCATTTGATATGCTATCAGAAACCAACATTGCTCACCAAAAAAGCAAAAGCCCTTTTTCCGAAGAAAAAAGGCCTTTTTGAATTCTGGCTCCCCAGCACGGACTCGAACCGCGGACTTAGTGGTTAACAGCCACTCGCTCTGCCAACTGAGCTACTGGGGATCTGTAAATTGACAATTGATTTATTCCTGAAAATCAGGAAGAAATCAATAAAAAATTGATTAGTTATTAAAAATATAAATTATTGTCAAGAACCAATATATAATAACCGTAAAAAATTAGGAACGTGGACGAATTAACTTCCACAAGTAGGCGCATAGATTTGGGTCAGATTTGTTCGATCTCAAATCACAAAAGTTGATGGAATAGCGGGCTATTTTGATATTTTTGTGATTTGAGATCGGGCAAAGGTGGCCTGAAGCTGTGATGCATAGTTGCGGAAGTTATTTCGTCCACGTTCCTTATATCCTTAATTTTAAAGAAAGCTCATCAAGTTGAGCCTTGCTTGTTTCAGCAGGTGCATCCGTGAGAAGACATGCGGCCTTCTGGGTTTTTGGAAATGCAATAACATCACGTATGGAAGGCTGTCCACAAAGAATCATGACCAGCCTGTCAAAGCCGAATGCAATGCCTCCGTGGGGGGGAGCTCCTGAATCAAGTGCTGAAAGAAGAAATCCGAATTTTTCTTCATAAGTTTTTTTATCCATCCCCAACGCCTCAAACACCTTTTCCTGTTGATCCTTATTATGGATACGTATGCTTCCCCCACCAATCTCCGAACCGTTTAAAACAAGATCGTAGGCTCTGGATCTTACGGCAAGAGGGTCGTCCTTTAAAAGTTTTAAATCTTCTTCAAGAGGAGCTGTAAAAGGGTGATGCAATGCCTGAAACCTTTTTTCTGTTTCATCGTATTCAAGCAAGGGAAAATCGGTAACCCATACAAAACTGAATTCATTTTCGTTTATTATGTCCAGCTTTTTCCCGAGATGGTTTCTAAGATGCCCCAGAGCTTCATTTGTAACCTTTGGTTGATCAGCTACAAAAAAAATAAGGTCTCCGGGTTCCATTTCTATACGCATGGATAGAGCTTCTTTTTCCTGGTCTGTGAAAAATTTTGCTATGGGAGACTGCCATGTATCTTCCTTTATTTTTATCCATGCAAGCCCTCTTGCCTTGTACACTGCAACAAATTCAGTAAGATCATCTATTTCTTTCCGTGAAAAATATGAGCAGCCCTTTGCATTCAGTGCTTTGACTATCCCACCTTTTTTAACAACACTGGAAAAAACCTTGAAGCCTGATTTTTCAACGATATCCGATATATCTTTAAGTTCAAGGTCGAAGCGAATATCCGGTTTGTCAAGCCCGAAGCGACTGACCGAATCTTTGTATGAAAGATGCAAAAAGGGAGGCTTGATTTCTATCCCAAGAACATCATTAAAAATTTCTTTCATCATGCCTTCAGCTATATTCATGATATCGTTTTCGCCGACAAAGGACATCTCCATATCTATTTGGGTAAATTCCGGCTGACGGTCCGCCCTCAGGTCTTCGTCTCTGAAGCAGCGAACTATCTGGTAATAGCGGTCAAGCCCTGAAATCATCAAAAGCTGTTTGAAAAGCTGAGGTGACTGGGGCAGAGCATAAAACTGACCGGGATTAACTCTGCTGGGGACAAGATAGTCTCTTGCGCCCTCAGGGGTGCTGCGCGTTAATACAGGCGTTTCAATTTCAAGAAATCCGAGTCTATCAAGATAGTTGCGAACAGATACAGCAGCTTTGTGACGCTTGATCATATTGTTTTGCATTTGAGTACGTCTGAGATCAATATGGCGATATTTGAGCCGTATTGTTTCCGACACATCAATTTTATCTTCGATTAAAAAAGGAGGCGTTTTTGCTGTATTTAAAATTTTAAGCTCAACAACCGTAACTTCTATCTCTCCGGTTTTTAAGTTTGGATTTGTCATTCCTTCAGGTCTGTTATCCACAAAACCACGCACACCGATTACATATTCATTCCTGATTGCATGAGCCTTTTCGTGAATTTTTATATCTTTCTCCGGATTAAAGACAACCTGAGTTATGCCTTCCCTGTCTCGCAGGTCAATAAATATGACTCCTCCATGGTCTCTTCGGCGCTGAACCCATCCCATAAGCACAACTTCCCTGCCCACTGAGGCTGCATCAAGTTCACAGCAGTTGTGCGTTCTCCTCATTTCTCCAAGTATATCATCCGGCAATGGATTACTCCTTTCAAATTTTTTAAGTTCAAGGAAGGCGCAAATTTTAACCGCAGGAATACATGGCGTATTTTGAGGATTAAAATTTGTGCCTGACGCAGAAATTGGGAAAATTAGCAGTTTTCGTTCAGGCTTTATTTAATTTCTGCTTTAACGCTTTCAACCAGGCTTTCTATAGGAATTGAAATCTGTTTTTTAGTTGTCATGTTTCGGAGAATAACTGCTCCTTCTTCAAGTTCATTGTCTCCTACAATAAGCACATACGAGGCTTCAAGTCTGTTTGCACGTTTCATCCGGCTTTTCAGGCTTCTATTGCTCAAGTCCATTTCAGGACGAATTCCTTCAAGACCAAAATTGCAGCTCCATTCAAAAGCCAAAGGTTTACTTTTTTCACCAAGTGCAGCTATATAAATATCAGGTTTTTGTGTAAAGTCTTTATTTCTGATGCCTGTTATTTCCACCAGTCTGTCAAGACCTATTGCAAAGCCGGTGGCTGGCTGATCATCTCCCCCTAATGTTTTTACCAAACCATCATAACGTCCGCCACCAGCTACAGCATTCTGGGCGCCTAATAAACCTGTCTGAATTTCAAAAGTAGTGCGGGTATAATAGTCCAGACCTCTTACCAGGTGTTTGTCGATTACAAATGGAATTTTAAGTTTTTCAAGTGCATATTTAACTGTTTCAAAGTGTTGGCTACATTCCGGACATAAATAATCTATTATAGCAGGAGCATCAACCATAGCCTCGCGGCATGAAGAATTTTTGCAGTCAAGCGCCCTTAATGGATTTTTTTTACTTCTTTTAAGGCAATCACCGCATAATTTTTCTGTTGCAGATGAAAGAAAAGCGGAAAGAGATTTCTTGAAATTTGGACGGCATTGGGGACAACCCAATGAATTTATGTGGGGTTTGGCGTCCGTTACTTCAAGCATGTAAAAAAGTTTCACAGCCAGAAAAATAAGCTGTGCATCAATAAACGGCGAATCTATACCAAACACTTCGGCATTAATCTGATAGAATTGCCTGTACCTTCCTTTTTGGGGTCTTTCCCTGCGAAACATCGGCCCGATGCTATAAAATTTCTGCACAGGATCCTTTGCATACATTTTATGCTGAATATATGAACGAACAACAGATGCCGTAGCTTCAGGCCGCAGTGTAATAAGATCTCCCTTTCTGTCAGGAAAGGTGTACATTTCTTTTTCTACAATATCGGTATCCTCCCCAATGCTCCTTGCAAAAAGCTCAGTACGTTCCAGAATCGGCAGCCGGATTTCCTTAAATCCAAAATCCTCAAAAAGTGAGCGGGCAGTTTTTTCTATATTTTGCCAGATCTCAACTTCTCCGGGCAGAATATCTTTAAATCCTCTAATTAATTGTATCATTATAGTAACTACTCAGGTTGTTCACGGTTTGCCTGGTTTCCATGCTCCGGCGTGGGAACCCATATGGTATGCATTCCCACGCTGGAGCATGGGAATGAGAAATATATAAAAAGTAAAAGTATGGTATAATAATATATAAATTTATAGCTCGACAGTCCTAGGAATTTGAATAGGATACAAGAATAGCCTCTACCGGATCGGAAGGCGGCATTGGGTAATGTTTTTCTTCGTAGACCTCTACCAAAGTCATTAATATATCTAATTCATCGCCATTCGGTGTTCCAATTTCTGCTTCCCAAAGTTTTTCAATACGTTTCAGCGCTTGGTTATATGAATGTTCATCTCTAATAGGTTTAACCATGGCCTACCTGCCTTATCTCTGTCAGTATTTTTCCAGGGTGGATTGGCAGTGTGATAATTTGTGATTTCAATCTTTAAGCCTTGGCAGGAGTTGTATCTTTGTCGAGATTTTCAAACTGAGCAATGTTTACATCTCCTTCTGGAAATTGGGCCACTATTTCCAGGTTTCCGCCCATAGCTTTTACGTAGGTGCGCAGGGTGCTTATGTACATATCGGTGCGACGTTCCAGTTTGGAAACCGAGGCCTGTTTTACACGCAATATTTTTGCCATCTGTTCCTGAGTTAGAGAGCGTGCTTGACGCAATTCTTGGAGGGGCATTTCTTCCAGCATTTTGCGTGTTTTTGCTTCGACTCGTCTTTGTGCTTCCGGTGACATTTTGTTACGGAGTAACTTAAAGGGCTTAGCCATAATTCTCATCCTCTCTTTTCAGAATTTTCAAATGTTTAGTGAAAAGTCTGTCCGCTATTGTAATCATTTTATCGTACCATTTCTCATTACCCGTTTTCTTGCCCCCGATCAAGAGCATTGCCGTTCGTTTTGGGTCGAAGGCATACAAGACCCGGTAAGGTTTTCCTTTGTGTTGGACTCTTAACTCGCGCATTTGTCCCACTTTTGAACCCATGACGTCCGAGGAGTAAGGATACGGAAGCGTAGGACCTTTTGCTTCCAGCAAACCCACAATTGCTGCGACATCTTCCTGCTCTCCCTCGGTTAAAGTATTCCACCACTCGCCAAAATCATCAGTGTATTCAACATCCCATGCCATAGGAAAAATATAGCCTAGATAGAATAATTTGTCAAGTGGCAAGAGGTGGAACTGGATATTCGACATAAAGAACCAAAAAATCGACACTACCGTATATTGTGTGTGAGTAGCTCAACTCATACAAGATACAGTGTGAAGAATCCGTAAACTAAATTTAGTCTGCAATATATTGATTTTCATGCCTTTTATGAGGTAGACCAACACCTTAATACTCATATAAAAATCGAATGGTTGCCCATTTCAGACCACTCTTTAATTTGTACAAACCGGCTACCAACTTAAAGCGGGACAATTTGTAGGGTGGGCACTGCCCACCAATTCAATGGGTGATCTCTGTAAACCGCATAGATTGGTGGGCGATGCCCACCCTACTGTAACACCTTGGGATTACAAGGTGTCCCGCCTTAAGTTGGTAGCCTACAAACCTTATGTCGAATATCCAGAGGTGGAATGTGCCAGTCACCAGCCGGAAGAGCGACAAGACCGGTGCTAATGATTGAAAAGCGAAGATACAGGATTCTGTCGTCCCTATGGGACTGAATACATTTTGTTATACCTCCAGCCTGGCAATAAATTACCAGGCTATTCTCAAATACCCCTACGGGACAGGATAAGGATTCTCCGCTGATACAAAAAAGAAGATACTTGACATTTTTTCATTATTACAATAATTTCGTTCACGTTCCTTATTATTATCTTTGAGGGCATCCTTCATTTTGTAGTTTACACTTTTTCAACATTGACAGATGCCAGCCATTAGCTGACAGCCGTTAGCTATTAGGCAAAACTTTTCTATAAAAACGGGTTGTTAAGCTAAAAGCTAATGGCTAACAGCTATGCGCACAAATCATATTTTTTGAGGTATCTTACCCTTAAAAGTGTAAACTACTTTTAGGCTGTTATGAAGGATGCCTCTTTGAGGTTGAACTATTGCCTGACTTCTACAAATTCAGCGAATATTATTGTGAACAAGATACGTTAAATGAAATTGATACAAAAAAACAGAAACCGTTTAATCCTGTGTCTTTTTTTGATCTGGTGGATGTGTATTGCTGTTTTCTATATGATTACTGCAATCAGGGTTAGCCGGGCAAGGGAGACTATCTGTCAATCCGGAGTGGAAATGGCCAAAGTTTTTTCCAGTCGTGTCAGTTTACCTCTGTTAGAACTGGATATGGCAACTATGAGTGCATTGCTTAGTGAAGCTACCGGTAATTCGGATATAGTTTATGCAGCTATTGTCGACCATAAAAACAACATCATAACTTACACCAATGTTGAACTGATAATGCCTGTAATAAAAGAGGGGGCACGCACTGTTGATCAAGTTTGTTTTTGGGAAGGGAATTCATCTGATCACAAAAAGATTATCAACTTTTCTTCAGATGTGACTTATGCAGAAACAAAAATCGGCGAAATATATCTGGCTATTTCAGCCGCTGAAATTGACAAATTTAAAAAACTCTTTGGTCTTGGTGCGCTTTCAAGTTTTACTGTCTTGTTATTTGTAATAATTGTGTTATATTACAAAAAAATCAGGTTGATAGTTAGCAGACTAAGAGCTGCTTATATATCACAAGCATGCAGCAGTAGCGCTTTTGCAGAAACAACCTGTATCGCATGCCCGCTGTGTGGAACAAACCGGCCTTTTTCCCGTGAAGTTTTTAATTGTACAAACCTGGACAGGTTCAGGATTATTCAGTCAACAAATAGTAAGCTGAAGCCGGGAGTGTCTGATAAATCTAAAGATATCTTTTTATCGGAAATTGATAGAAGAAAAGACTTGGGTTGGTTGAAACGTCAACTAATTGTTCGGTGCATAGAAATTATTAAAAAACTGTCGACTTAGAGAGGTTTTCATGGCATCTGTTCGCGAAATTGCCTTAACAAGCATGTTATGGGTAAAAGAGTTCCAAACGAACATTTTCAAGAAGACCACTATTAAATTACTTAAGACAAAATTTATTCGGCGTAATAAAAACAGCGTGGTTATATGTCTGGTCATTTGGCTTATAGCCGCTACAAGTGGTTATCTAATTTTAAATAGTAATGCAAAACGTCTCATTAATGATTTTCATCAATACGGATTGTCAGCAAGTCAGAAGCTTGCCGGCAAGATCGCTCCGTCTCTTTTAGAAAATAACATATTGTCTCTGAATGTTGCAATCGGAGAGATTGACGGCAGTAATAA
>Ga0255431_1191_pt1 | contig 11750 bp, 10 predicted proteins | sample ANMaggSeSYBR02J5_FD_182633 | JGI IMG/M metagenome (GOLD analysis project Ga0255431, IMG submission 182633) | Sediment cell enrichment communities from methane seep in Santa Monica Basin, California, United Staets - ANME aggregate JGI... | ecosystem: Environmental > Aquatic > Marine > Cold seeps >... | reverse complement strand
TGAGTTAATTGATTCTTGGGAAAATAAAATGTGGATTAATGAATCTAATAACCTATTGATTGATTTAATTGCAAATTCATCTAAATTGGTATTTTTTACAGATATAACACTAAATAAATCTTACTTTGAGTTATCATTGAAGAATTTAGACAGTATCCAATACGACAAAAAGCCTTTTAATTTTGCTAAGTATTCGGGAAAATATTACAAGACACTTTTTTGTAAAAATCGATTTAATGCTTTAAATTCTGATCATGCCATCTGCAAAATGTACTTTAGATTAAAGGGTAGAAGTGAAATATTGACCAAAGAGATCATTTTTATTTTTGAAGGGATGTTTAAAAAAATCATTGATTTGTGGGGGATTGATGATAAAAATTTTATTGAGATTGATATTAATTTAAAACAAATTAAACTAAAAATTATAGATTGTGTTGAAAGCAAATATTTTGATGAAATTTCAATAGATAAAGATGATTTCCATTTCTGGTAGAAAGTCTTTTATGAATTTGATATAACAATATATTTATGTATGACTAATTTTTTTTTGAAAATCGTCATGAAAAATTAATCCAGGAGATTTTTAACACAAAACATTATTGTGGCTCTCCGCTGTTTAGTATGGGGAATATAATATATGCAATACAAAAGAAACAATTAATAAGAGGAGCATATTAAATATAAAAGTTTCCGCAGATAGCGAAATCTTCAAGACTTCATTGTTAAGAAATATCTTTAATAAGATATTTTAATTCGATCTTCCCACATGAAATAGCGAAGAGCCATTATTATTATCAGTTAATAATTTAATTTTCACTATTATATTAGCCGCCATTTTCTCCATAGACTATTAAAGTCTCAATAAATTGAAATCTTTATTTATTATAATTTTCGTCCCCTCACTTGTTGATAAAATCAAAAATATTGTTTAAACGATAGACACCTCATGCACCCTCCGAGATACCCTGTGATTCATCACAAGGTAGTGACCGGCTTTCATTCAAATCCCCCCGATTCCATCCTCCTCACCAAAAGCCCTTGAAAAAACCTTGTAAAAATCAAAAATCCCGAACTCCATAGGCTCGCCCAACTCCCGCATCAACTCCAGCCCCCTCTCAAAGGATAATATACAGAACGGGCAGTTGGTCAGCAGCCCGTCCACACCTTCCTCCTTGGCCACCTCCATCCTGCGTATGGACAGTTTATCAGAAACATCAGGGTAAGCAGCACGCACCCCACCCCCGCCGCCGCAGCAAAGCCCAGAAGACGGCACCTGCACCAGTTCCATGCCCGGAATCTTTTGGATAAGGTCAACATAAATAGACTCATCAAGCTCGCTGGCCCTGATATGGCAGGGATAGTGATACATAGCACGCATTTTGACAGGTTTCAGGTCTTCAAGTCTCAGGTTACCATCCGCCTCCATCATAGTCATGTACTCACCCACATCAACAATCCTGAAATCAAAATTAAGCCCGTATTCCCTTTCCAGTCCCGGGTAATCGTGCCTGAACGTAGAATTACACCCAGAGCAACTCGTAAGGATCTGGGGTACGCCGTGGCTGGCATAAGTATTGAATATCTCAAAGTTCTGGGTAACAAAAGGTTTCATAGCATCCCTCATACCCACCCTCATGAACGGACTGCCACAGCACACCTGTTTTTTAGGTATGTGTACCGCCACATTGTTGTGCTGGAAAATATTGATTATAGCAGCAGCAGTATCCTGCTGCCTGCGGTTGATGATACACCCGAAGAACAGCACCACTTCAGCAACAGGCTCCCCCTCGAATTTCTTAATATACAGTTCGTGTATCCCGTGAAAATCACACTCATACTCGGGATACTCGTCCACTGCCTGGGTAGTGGTCACAGGCACGCTCGCACCCGTATCAAGCACAGACATGATAAGGCGTTTATGGGCCGGCATGGGTCCGACCTCATTTGCCACAGCACTGCATCTGAGGTATTCGATAACATCCCTGCGCAGTGACAGACCCTTGGGACAAGCAATCTCACACTCCTGGTCCACAGGGCATTTATAGAGCCCCTGCTCTACCAGTTGCCTGATGCGCTCATCCCCTGCCGAATCCCTGGGATCAACGGTAAACCTGAAGGATTTGGCAATTGCTGATGGACCAAGGAACAACCTGTCCACATCGATCACATTGCAGTCCGAATAACAGGCACCGCAGAAAATGCAGTCATCCACACTACTCAGCAGTTCCGCATCAGCCCGGGTTACTGCGCCTTGTTCCTCTTTTACTGTTACTGTACGGTCCGTGATCAGCCACGGGTGGACCTGTTCGATGGTGTTATAGAAAGGTTCCAGGTCCACCACCAGGTCCTTTATAGTACGCAGGTGCACCAGTGGCTCCACCAGCACAACCCCGTCTTTTACCACATCCATAGCCTGGGTCTTGCAGGCCAGCATTGCCCTGTGGTTGATACGTACCGCACATGAACCGCATATACCGCTGCGGCATGAGCGCCTGAACGTCAGGCTGCCTTCCTGGTTGTCTTTGATGTTGATGAGGCAGCCCAGTATGGTTGTACCGCTGCCAAACTCAAGTTCAAAATCCTGGTAATAAGGCTTTTCATCGATATCAGGGTTAAACCTGAGAATGCGGATTATTGCCTTCATTTCCCTGATTTCCTTCATATCCTTCATTTAATACGTCCTCCTCTCAGGCTTGTAACTGGTAATGGTCACTGGTTTATATTCCAGCAAAGGTCCGGTCTCACTGCGGTATGCAAGCGTGTGTTTGAGCCATCCCACATCATCGCGCTCGGGAAAATCGGTCCGGTAATGTGCGCCCCTGCTTTCCTCCCTGGCCAGGGCGCTGGCTGCAATGACCTCTGAGAAATCCAGGAGGTTCCTTAATTCCAGGGCTTCCATCATCTCTGTATTGAATATCATTCCCCTGTCACTGATACCGATATTGTTGAACCGTTCCCTGAGTATTCCGGTCTCCTTCACTGCTTCGGCCAGCTTCCGGCTGTCCCTGAATATCCCGCATTTCTCTGTCATGACCGTTTGCAGGTCATTCTTGATATCTGCAACACGTTCATTACCGTCCATCTCTGCCAGTTCGTAGAACTCACGTTCAATGGAATCCACTTTCCCGGAAGATACGCCCCTGATAGCTGCTTTTTTAACGTAGCGCACCGCACTTACCCCTGCACGCCTGCCAAATACGATTGCTTCAAGCAATGAGTTCCCTCCCAGGCGGTTGGCACCATGCACACTGACACAGGCACATTCCCCTGCTGCAAAAAGCCCGCTCACACCCGGAACTCTTCCATTTATATCAGTTGGTATTCCGCCCATGGAATAATGGGCAGTTGGCTGGATGGGAATAGGGTCATGCACGCAGTCCACGTCTGCGAAACTTAAGGCTATATCATGTATCTGGGCCAGCCTTTCCATGATCAACTCCGCTCCAAGATGTCGCAGGTCAAGATGGATATAACCGTCAATCCCCCTGCCTTGTTCGATCTCGGTCTGGATGGCCCTGGATATCACGTCCCTGGAAGCCAGTTCCATCTTGGACGGAGCATAACGTTCCATGAACCGCTCACCATTTCGGTTCACCAGGTATCCACCCTCGCCTCTTGACCCTTCAGTGATAAGTATACCGTGTTTGTACAGGCCTGTGGGGTGGAACTGCACGAACTCCATGTCCTGCAGGGGCACACCCGCCCTGTATGCCAGTGCCAGCCCGTCCCCGGTATTGGCATGGGCATTGGAAGTTATACTAAATGCCCTGCCGTATCCGCCTGTTGCCAGCAGTACGGCCCTGGCTCGTATGACCTGGAGTTTTCCGCCTGCCATATCATATGCTACCACTCCCCTGCATATGTTATCATGTATGATGAGTGAGATAACATGCCATTCGGAATATACCTTCACCCTGTTTTTCATCATCTGCTCGTACAGGGTCTGGAGAAGTATATGGCCGGTCTTGTCTGCGGCATAACACGTCCTGGCATAACTGTGTCCCCCAAAGTCCCTCTGGGCTATTCCCCCCTCCTCGGTCCTGCTGAATATGGCCCCCATCCTGTCCATCGACCTGATGTCACCTGGAGCTTCACGACATAATATCTCAATGGCGTCCTGGTCACCTAAGTAATCACTGCCTTTCACAGTGTCGTAAATATGCGATTCAAGACTGTCCCCTATTCTTTGGGAGCCGTCCAGTACCGCTGCGATCCCACCCTGGGCGGCACCTGAATGGGAACGCAAGGGGTGCTGCTTGGATACTACAGCTACATCAACTTCTTTACTGGCTTCAAGGGCGGCCCGCATCCCGGCAAGTCCACCACCTAATATAATGATGTCGTGTGTTATCATATAAGATAGTAATTTACTGAATGTATATTATAGTCTGTGACATAAGGTGCTGTCGATTTTATTAAGCATATCCTGGAAAATAAGGAGTTCCATAAATGTGAACTAAATGCCATGTGTACACTACTGCTGCCACTACTGATCTTTTATTTTTTTGAAAAATAGACTTAGGATACTTTTATTAATTTTAAAAAACAAATATATTAATCGGAGTATGCATTGCACATGTATGACCTATCAGAGCTTGCCACTGATTCCATTCAACAATGGCTGTCATATGTAGACCCGGTCACATACGACTTTTTAGAGAAATTCGTGCTATCCCTGCTAATAGGTCTGCTAATAGGTATTGAAAGAGAGCGTAGATCAGATTCAGGCGACATCTTTGCCGGGATCAGGACATTTGCCATAGCTTCAATATCAGGAATGATAGTCACATATATCGCAATCCAGCAGGTAATGCCAAATATATTATACCTGACCATGGTGTTCTTTATTGTAGTGGCCACAGTTATAATATATATCAAGAATGTGGTGTACCGCCAGGTAGGAATAACAGGCGGGATCGCCTTATTTTTTGTATTCCTTATGGGGGTGCTCGTTGCTTATGATTATTACCTGTTCGCCATAATTGGGGCAGTGGCTGTAACATTCCTGCTTGTTGAGAAATATACACTAAAGAATTTTGCTATTAACCTGAACCAGGATGAGATAACCAATGCAGTCCAGTTCTTTATAATAATATTTATACTATTTCCAGTAACGCCGGATATCACTATCCTGGAAGTGATAAATCCCAGGTATATTTTGGGTATAGTGGTTATCGTTTCGTCTATGAGTTTCATTAGTTTCCTTCTTATGAAAAAAACAGGCACTGAGCGGGGAATACATATTTCAGGCCTTATAGGGGGACTGGTCAACAGCGAGGCCACTACAGGTGCACTGGCAGCACTTGCAAAGAAGAAGCATATCCTGATGAATGTAAGTTACCACGGAATTATCCTATCCAATGCAACAATGTTGATAAGGAACATGGTAATTGCCTTTATCGTGGACCCTTCGGGTCGGGTCTTGATCATGATGATGCCACCACAATTGCTGCTTACTGCTGTAAATATAGGAATGGTAGTAAAGGATCAACGAATACACCATGTGGAGTATGAGGCACTGGAGATTGAATCCCCCTTTGCCATTAAACCTGCATTCAAGTTTGCATTTGGGTTCACAGTACTGATAATAATGGCACATTATCTCAATATCTGGTTCGGAAGTGCCGGTGTCTTTGTAGTAGCCCTGGGTGGACTGGTGAGTTCGGCGGCTGTGACTGCATCTGTCGGGGCACTTGCCTTTGGCGGCAATCTAACACCTACCACAGCAGCCCTTGTGGCAGTGCTTGCAAGTATTATCAGTACGTCAAATAAAATAATCCTGGTAAGACTGGCTGGTTCAATGGAACTATATGTTAAAGTCAGGCGCAGTTTCCTTGTACTAATGAGTGCAGGAGCAGTTGCGTTCCTGTTATGGATATTAGTTATCTATATTGGTGGGCTCTCTATAAAGTGATAAAAAACAGGAGCGTACCATGCATGAGATTACGGGGTGTGGTGTCAAAGGTGCATTGAAATGGGTATTGTGTCAAATGCTGGTCAAGAAAAGGTTTTATAGATGAATGATATAGGATAGATAGCAGTACAATATGTTAAGGTGATATTGAAAAATGAGTGATGGTGTTTATATAGGCTACCCAATACGTTTTGACGATTTACCTATTATGGTGGCTAGTGACTGTGTCGAAATAAAATCCTTTTTTTCTGCGCCATTCAAGGATATACCATCAATTTTCATTGAATGCGGTGGTGGATTGATTATACGGAAATAATTGGGGGTATTTGATAATACTTTTGCCGTTGACAGTATCAAGTGCTTACTCGATTCAAAGCCGAATTTCCAAATGATATGGTATTTTCGATGCTGGTACATCAGCTTTTTGAAAAGAATCCTGAAGGATTCTATGTACATATGCCTGAAGAGTCCGGAATTACTAACACACGAAAAATAGCAAAGTATGTTGCCAGATATATCCGACATCCTGCAGTTGCAAATACACGGTTACACAAATACGATGGAAAATTAGTTACATTTTGGTATAAAGATGATAAGGGTGTTAAGCATTTTGTAACAATGGAAGTACATGTATTTATCCCAATCGTTATACCCCGCACCTCTGCTGCGGTGGGGTGTGACGTCGCAACGTTTGACTTGCACCCGACGGGTGCTTTCTTGTTTGAACTGACAACAATGGAAAATAGGAAATATTAAAGTTGTATTTGTGTGAGGGGAAAACTCAAAATAGTTGGGTGGTTTCTAAAACGTGAGTAGTTACAAAAAAATGAATGAAATAAAAGATTATGTTGCCTATTTTTCCATTACAACAAAAAAAATGGATCTACTCCGGTTTGGAATAGAAAAATGCCCCCACTCCCAAAAGGGCTTCAATTGTTATTTAAAATTGAATAATGGACCTGGCATGCCAGGTAATTTGACTACCAGATGGTAATATCACTTTTAATATGCCATATGATATGCCAGTTTTTGCTTTTGCATCAGGTCCATTTTTGCATATACAGAATCATACAATGCCATGATCTGGTTCGTATCAGTGGGATCATTAAGCTCATGGGCCGCTTGTTTGAATATCTTCCATAGATCTTCCGGGTGGGAATTTATATTCTCAACGGTTTTTTGTGCTATTGGTTCTACAATCTCCTGGATTGCTGGTATGTTGGCCTCCAGGTTCTCATTGAATGCTTTCTGGTATAGTTCAAATGCTTTATGGTTTGACTGTTCCCATGTTCTGACATGAGCTGGCAATTCACTTTCTGCGGGCATACTTAATCACGCTCCATGTGTGTTAACAATTTGTTTATTTGTAATATCTGGTATTACAATTACATCTATTCGTGTTACTGATATATATGATTTGCGCTATATCTTGTATACTATCTTTTTCAATCCACAATTAATGAAGATAAACTTATTAGTTATTACAACCTTAGCAGAACACATGAAATTAGCATATATTGAGATTGCTTCTTCAGTTGGCGCTGTAGCACTGTTCATTATTCTGATTGTTATTGTCAATACAATATTTTCAGCTTATGCTGCCTTTGGAAATGTAGCAATATTAATTATTTTTGTGATAATTGTCGGATTGATCGGCCTTAAACTTGCTGAGATAAGTAACTGACGTTCTATCGTAGTATCTCCGAATAACTCCCGAATTACCCAATTCTGCTTATACTGCAATACATTTCCAAAGTTATACTGCCAATATTCATCCTGTTTTGGAAACTCTTAAGTCAATTCCAAATTAACTGTATGACCAGATGAGATTCCAGATACTGGATGCCGACTATACCTATAATGATCTTGGCAGCCCGGTCATACGCCTGTACGGTAAGAACGAAGCCGGGCAGAGCATCTGCTGTTTTGTACCAGGCTTTAAGCCATACTTCTTTTTAAAACCCGATAACTTTGGAAAGGCAGGTGAACTTGCAGAAAATATCAAAGCAACGTTCACAGAACACGTCACTGACGTACAACTAACAGAACGCTATGAACCCGTAGGATATTTTAATAAACCTGCCACCATGCTAAAAGTCATACTCAAGGACCCAAAAGGCGTACCTGCCATAAGGGATGATATCCTTCAGATGAACGGGGTCTCAGAGATATATGAGACCGATATACTGTTCAGGAATCGATTCATGATTGATTTGGGTATCGGAGGAATGTCCTGGGTTGAGACCGATTCAAAACCGCTTCAAGAGGATAAATTCAATGGTATCAGCCTGTTCGAGGTGGAATCGCAAGTCAAGATAGTAGCTGACACTATAACGCCTGTAGATATTATCCCAAATTCCCAGCTAAAGTACATGGCATTCGATATCGAATGCCTGCCCATCGACGGCGGCATGCCTGTACCTGAAAAAGCCCCTATTGTTATGATAAGCTGCACCTTCGAACCGCAATTCAATGGCAGCAATACTACTGTCCTGTTGTCAAAAAAAGCGGAGGGGCTGGACAGCGACAATGAAAGCTTCCCCGATGAAGTGGAAATGCTTGAGCGCTTCTTTAGGATTATCAGGGAATATGACCCTGACATGTTCGTTGGATACAATTCCAATAGTTTTGATATTCCATATATCGTAGACAGGGTAAAGACCCTGGAGGCAGGTCGCAAGATCAAGATAAAATCGGCAATGGGCCGTGACGACAGGTCAGTGTTCTACCGCAAGATCGGTTATGTGACTAAAATCTATATGGCTGGTCGTGTTGCTGTGGACGTACTTCCCATAATCAGGCGGGATTTCAGCCTGAAACAATATACGCTGAAAAACACTGCCAGGGAACTGCTGGATAAGGAGAAGCTGGATGTCAATCCGGCAGATATGGAAGAATACTGGAACGATACAGGTGAGAAGTTCAGGAAATTTATCGATTATGCCAGGCGGGATGCTGAACTGGCAATGGACCTTTTGCAGCGGTTAAGCCTGCTGGACAGGTTCATGGCATTATCCAGGGTCAGCGGCACCCTGATCCAGGATATCCTTGACGGCGGCCAGACAAATATGGTAGAGAACATCCTGCTCAGGGAGTATCGTTCCCATAACAGGGTCATGTCGCCCAGGCCTGATAGCGACCTGGCCCACCAGCGGCGGGTAAAAAGTGAAGAACTAAAAGGCGGCGAGGTACTGGAACCAAAAAAAGGCCTGCTGGAAGATGTGGTCATACTGGATTACAAGTCGCTCTATCCCACCATCATGATGGCACACAATCTGTGTTATACCACTGAGATTGTAAATGATGTGCCTGATGGCGATATAGTAGTCACCCCATCAGGCGGCAAGTACGTATCCCCGGATGTTCAGCGCGGCATTGTACCTACGATACTGGAGGGGTTGCTGAACCAGCGGATCGAGACCAAGCAGAGGATGAAAGATGCATCAGGCGATGAAGCCCGGGTACTGGATGCCACTCAGCATGCCTTGAAGATACTGCTGAACAGTTATTACGGTTATTCGGGTTATACGAGGGCAAAACTGTACAGTCTCACGCTTGCCAATTCAGTAACCAGTTTTGGCAGGGAGAATATCCTGAACACCAAGCAGGTCGTGGAAGGGGAGATCGGCAGCATATATATTATCGACGGCCAGGCGTACCGGGATGCTAAACTGGCAGAGGAAGGACTGGACAGGGATAAGGCCCAAAAGATCGACCTGTCTGTGGTGTACGGGGATACTGACAGTGTGTTCGTGAAGTTGTTACCGGAAGGCATCTCGCTGGATGATGCGGGTGCGGTGGGACGCAAGATTTCAGGTATCGTATCTGGCACACTGCCTGACCCGATGGAGTTGGAGTTTGAGAGTTTTTCCAGGCGTTCAATTTTCATTGCCAAGAAGCGATATGCGGTCTGGGTGTTTGAACCAGGCGTTGATGGCTGGTCTGACAGTATTAAGGTAAAGGGCATGGAAACCATCAGGCGTGACTGGTGCGAGCTTACCAGCAAGACCCTGAACTATGTACTGGAACTGGTGTTAAAGGAAGGCAGGGTTGAAGAGGCTGTTACATATGTCAGGCAGGTCATTAACAGTGTGAGGAATATTGACATTATAGCTGAGCCTTCGGCTATAAATGACCTAGTGCTGACAAGGAAATATACTAAAAAGACCGAGAGTTACCGTAACAAACAGCCCCATGTGACTGTTGTTGAGAAAATGAGGGGGCGCTCAGGATTAGTGCCCTCGATCGGGGACAGGATACCTTTTGTAATAACAGCTGGCAGTGGCTTGTTTGTTGAAAGGGCAGAGGACCCTGAATATGTATTAGAGAATAATATCGCCCTTGATGTTGATTATTATGTCAAGAAACAGATACTTCCGCCAGTGGAGCGTATCCTGAGGGAACTGGGTGTGAATGCATTAGTCCTGGATTATGATGAAAAACAAAAGGGACTTGCGGATTTCGGGGGCGGCCTGGAAGTAGGGCATACTGGCAACCAGACAAGAAAAAGTAAGACTACTGTAAAGAAAAACCAGGCCCGATTATTTGATTTTTAAAAAAATGGAGCACGACATGAAAGTATACCAGATCAACAGTTCACCCTATGATGCCAATGCCTTTTTGGTCGTAACGGAAAAACCTATACTGGTCGATGTGGGAATGAATGCATCCTATATCCTTGACAGGATTACAGAAATAATGGAGCCTGACTGGGTTGAGACTATAATCCTTACCCACGGGCATTATGACCACTGGGGTGCGGTGGAGGAAGTGAGGCAGAGGACCGGGGCAAGTGTGGTGCTGCATGAGGATGATATGTATCTACTGGATGATGATGTATCGAATGTGGCTGCAATGTTCGGGGCTCACGGGGCCGGTTTTACACCGGACCGACTGCTGTGTGCCGGGGAATTGATAGGCCTGGGGGACGGAAGCAACCTGGAAGTGATCCACACTCCCGGTCACACACCAGGCAGCATCAGCCTTTACCATGCCAGGTCAAAGATATTGTTCACAGGGGATACTGTATTCCCTGGCGGCAGTTTCGGGCGCACTGACCTGACCGGCGGCAGCCAGGAGCAGCTTGTGGAATCGCTGAAGCTTCTTTTTGGCCTGGATGTTGAGGTTATGTATCCCGGGCATGGGAATGTGACTGATACTGATGTTGCCGGCCAGATAAGTATGTCAATACATCTTGCACAGACGTACTTGTGAGATGGGAAGTAGATCCCAAAATAGTTATCTTATCTGGTAGTTTATTGAACGTATATGGAATACGATATAGGACATATGTGGTGGGAGCACAGGATATGCAAGATCAGCATTCCATCAGGGGCAAGGAGAATTGACTTCCAAACAGGTTCGCAGTACATGGGAGTTGACGGATCGTTTCAGGGAGGCTTTTTAAGATGAATGAACTGGATGATGATTTAACAGAGTTTGACATTGAGGAGCTCATACCCCAGAAAGAGCGTGACCATATGCTGCATGGACTTCACAGGTATCTGACATGGGTGGGGGAGCTTGTGCCGGAAGAAATTACTGTTGATGGTCGTGAAATAAAGCTGCGCAACCTGGTATGGAAATTAACCAGGAAAAGAAGATTGACTGAAAATGAAAAAAAATGTGTGCAAGGCTTGATCTTACATCTGGACCAGAAGGAAAAGTTTGATGAGGAGCGGCTTGAGAAGGCAAAACTTACCAGGGACCAGGCTGAACAGCTCTATGATGAGGCGGCCGGGTTGGTAAGGGCTATCATGGATCTGCGGGATCTGGAGGAGGGTAAGATCAAGAAGGCTGATTTTGATGAGATTGCTCTCAGGGACAAGTTGGAAGA
>Ga0255431_1190_pt1 | contig 11826 bp, 11 predicted proteins | sample ANMaggSeSYBR02J5_FD_182633 | JGI IMG/M metagenome (GOLD analysis project Ga0255431, IMG submission 182633) | Sediment cell enrichment communities from methane seep in Santa Monica Basin, California, United Staets - ANME aggregate JGI... | ecosystem: Environmental > Aquatic > Marine > Cold seeps >... | reverse complement strand
GACAGACACATCCAATGACGATGCCAAGGATTACCTTGAAATAAAAATGAAAGCAGGGTGGTATATGACCATAACCCTGGCAACAAGCGAGAAATTTGATAAAGAATATGTAGAGATCGCAAAAGAACGCAGCGGCCAGAAAAAAAGCAGGTTCAACCTGAACCCAAAATATACAAGGCAACTGGGAGAAGCATTGATAAAATTCGCAGATGCCAATGACCTTTGACCGTGGATATCACATATAATCTGGCAATAACCTTTGAACCATAGACATCACATAAAATCTGCCAGCCCCATCTGTTTTGAAACATCACTCTCGAACAGGGACTTGATCTCAAGATTGAGCAGTTCAAGCCTCTGTTTAGTGTAATCACTTACTTCGTACTCTTCTGCTACCTTAAGTGAAACATCCATATACTTCTTGACAGACCCCTCATGTACAGTAAGTACGATCTTACCGTTGCATTTCGGACATACTCCTTTCAACGGCGTTCGCCTGAACTTCCTGTTACACTTCACACACCTGACCTGCTGGCGGGAAAAGGCCCTCAGGTTGCCGATCAGGTCAGGCAGGAAATGTGATTTGATAACCCTTTCCGCCACGTCTTGCTCATCCACTGCCCTTATCTTACGTGCAAGTTCAAGCTGGGCCGTCATCTTTTCGATCATAGTACCCAGGGTCTTGTATGCACTGTTAGCCGGTCCCATAGCAATATCAGAAATATCATGGGTAAAACCCCAGCCCTCATACTGTCCAGGCGTGCCCAGCCTGTTGCTCACTGTTTCAATGATATTTTCCAGGTCTTTGGGATTGGCATAATCCAGGGTGGCCTCATAGAATTCCAGCGGATACCTGTACAACAGGTCGATATTATGTGCCTCCTTATCCACCTCCTTTGGGTCGATGTGCGTAGTAAGCACAAGCGGTGCGTCCATCTGGCCCCCCCGTTTATTAGGCAGGTATGAACGTGAGAAGTTCAATAACCCGTCCAGCAGCAGCATGACACAATCCTCATCACCATCACAGTTGCGCCGCTTGGCAGCATGGAAAAAGGGATGGGCATAACCCACCGAAGCACCGGTAAACCCTATAACCCGGCCAAGTACACCGGCAGAGGTATGAGGTGCAAGCCCTATGACCATGGTTCCAATAAGGTCCTCCTCCGATCCTGCCTTATAGTATGGTTCAAGGCCGTAATACCTGGCAAGCAGGTCGTCAATGAAATTGGTTGTCTTTAGCAGGTATTCGGCACAGTGATGGGAAACAATAATATCCTGCACCTTCAGTTCAACTACCTGCGATACGTCCACCAGGTCTGTTCCATATGTGTCAACAGTGTATCCCAGTCGGTGCATATTCTCTACGCTTACACCTATCTCATCAGGCCTGACATGGGTCAAAGGCATATCTGACATATCATAACGCACCGTTCCATCCTTGAAGGTCACCACACCATGTCTGGCGCGTAGTATTCCCTTTTCAATGGGTTCAGGTGTTTTGTGTTTGGATATCAGTCCCTGGACACCCTTGAAAGTATCAAGATTGTCCCGTAGACCCAGGTTATCGAAGGCCCGTTTATACTCTTCCTTGAAATTAATTGTCAGCTTATCAGCCGATGTAGTCTCCTTGTGGCATTTGGGACATTTCGGTTCATTTGTCTCGATATTACATACAGGACAGTGCAGCTTTGGCAGGGTCGGACTATTGCAGTCAGGACAAAAGTTCCTGAAGGTCACTGTACCGCACTGGGTACATGCCCGACAGTCTACTTCGATCTCATAGACGCCCACCTTTTCCTTGAACGACCTTGAGTAATTTTTAGCATTGATGAGGGACCGGGTCCGTCCGCCTGCTTCACCTACAGGGAACAAAACATTCGGTGCCGGTTTCATCTCCCGCCTGTTAGATTTTTCCGGCCGCCCCATACGCGCTCCTATCCTGTAGGGTGCCCTTACCCTGATTGTCAATTGGGCAAGGTGGTTTACCAGCTCCATGGGGTCAGGAAAATCATCCTGTGAGGCGCTCCTTAGTCTTTGTAATGAACCATCAAGTCCAAGGCACCTGACCAGCGGTGCTGCCTGTTCGATTTCAATGTGCTGCTCCCGGATACTGTGATGGACAAGCAGTGTTTCCAGTATCTGCTTTATTGTATGGTCAACAGGAATTGACAGCAGTTCACCATCTAACTCGCCATTTTGTTCAACGTATTTTGAAAGTATGATTATTTCTCCTGAAGTAACATCGTGCCAAAGGTAAGTGTAGCGGGGATGGAGGGGAACAGTGAACGTATCACACAACTCCAGTGCGGTCTGGCCGCCGGGTTCGGTCAACTGTGGATCATCATATGTCACATCTTTACCTATCTTGCCGGCGTTAGTGTGCAATTCCTGAACCCACCATTCAAAACAATACGATGAAGGGATCAGGATATGGTTATTTTCCAGGAAATCACCGTAGTTGATCAGCAACTCCCCGATATCAAGGATACTGGATACCGAATCCCTTATATTCCTTGCTTCGTCAATGGAATCCACTCGCACGACCCTGCCATTGAACAACCGTACAGTGGGACCTTCCAGGCTGTCCACAGGCGCTATTCCAAGGGCTTTGCCTGGTCTTTCAACTTTCATTTGGGTACCGGGTGCAAGAAAATCATCCATTAATACCATGGTTGCCGGACTTACGCCTCCGGCTGCAAAACAGGTATTCCGGCTGCGCCCGTACCTTAACCTGAAACCGCCGGGCCTGGAAGGATATGAGAACACAGGCCGACCGGCAATGATGTCCTGCAGGTATTTATCCTTGGGCTTGACCTTAACCGAATCGTCATTATCATTTTCCTGTTCGTCTTCATCATCTTTCCTGACCCCGGCAATGAACTTGTCAAGCCAGTCCCAGCCGTCCAGTTTGAGTGCATTTACGTGCTTTTTTATCTTGGGCGCTTTCAGTGCCAATCCTTCGGCCAGTACCAGGCACATGCCGCCCCTTACACGGTTGGTGGGTATCCGGGGCAGGTCCCTATGCCCTTCTACCTCAGCATCCTCGGTGGGTTCACCATCAATGCATATGGGACAGTTCTCCACTATAAGCCTGATTTCTTCTTCACTGGGTGTATATTGGAGGTTGGCCACGCGCCTGTATAGCAGTACCTCCTCCACATACCGCTCAACTTCTTCCTTACCGGGCTTATACCGGTCAATACCCATATTCTGCCTTACAACATCAGCCACCAGGACTGAAAGTGCCTGTGCCGTACCGCCAGCGCTCCTGATAGGACCTGCATAATAAACCCTGATGAACTGCGAACCATCTGTATTATTGTCCACATCAACCCGCTCGATACCTTCGATCGGAGCCGCTACCACACCTTCTGTAAGCACTGCCACAGCCACCCTGACAGCAGCATCAATGGCCTCGGTCTCGGAATCGAATGACTGTACCTTTCCTGTAGCCACATCCACGCTTATCTGGAGAGCTGCTGCTTCCCTGCTCATTTTTGTTTCCAGTTCCCTGATGCATGGTGCAACACCTTCTATCCCCATAAGTTTCTCAACCCTGTCAGCCAGGTCTTTAGCGAGTGGAATTTCAATATGTGGTTTTGGCTCAAACCCTTTTTTCCTGGCCTTTGAGGCAATATCAATTTCGCACTGGAGCGTTTCCTCTAGTTCGTTAAAGTATTCCTGCATCCTGTTGCTGACAGATGTGTCTTTCATAAGTATCCCTGTATTGTATGTGAAATTGAGTTCATTGTAAATAAAATATGTGAAATAGCAGCTATATACTCAAAACTATAATAATTACAGTATGATATTAAACAATAACCATGGACAGTGGTTCATTTAAAATTATAAATCCATATTAATAGTGACTTAATTTAAATATTATTTATTAGAATTAACTATTTATATTATAAAATAAATAAGAAATAACACATTAGGTGATATAATATATGAGATCCTCTGAAGTAAAAGTTTTTGATGATACTGATCTGGAGTTAATTGATATTTTACGGAATTTAAATCTGTCAAGGAATGTGGCTTCAACTATTGCGTTTCTTTCCAATGTTGATGAAGCAACTTCAAAAGACCTGGAATTTGGTTCCCAACTCAGGCAGCCAGAAGTTAGTATTGCCGTGAAGGAGTTAAAGAATTTCGGATGGCTGAATGAAAGAGAGATCAAGAAAGAAGGTAAGGGCAGGCCGATGAAAGTCTATAAGCTTGCTGTTTCAATGGGTACAATTGTTGAGTATCTCGAAAAACAGACCAAAGAAGATACCCAGAGAATAATGGAAAACATTGAGAAACTGAAAAAGCTGAAGTTTTAAAAGGTGAGAAAGTCAAACGTTGCGACGGCACACCCAACCACTGGGGGTATAGTTATCAGTTTGTGTCCTGTTATGTAGTTGATATCCATACTTTAAACATTAATAATTCCTTCCACGACCAAATATGATCTGTTATACCTTCAGCCATACATGGTGTCCTTTTTATATTCTTCTCACCCTTCTTTGTTTTTATTTCTAAGGCTGAATTAACCCTGTTTAGGTTATTATAGCACTGAAACAAATCGATATGGTATCCACTTCAAATCTAATGGTAAATTGAAAAAATGCAACTTGAACAAATTAAAGATTACAGCATCAGTAGCGTTCATTGTCCAATAACATTTTCGTCACTTTTTGGTTTTTACCATCAAATTTGAAGTGGATACTCGATATGGTTATCTGCCATTTCATTAGACTTAGAAAAGCATATGGTTTTTCGAACCAGCCTAGAAATGCTGTGTCTCATTGTCAGATTATATCTTTCGATATATACCGTGTCTATATCCATAACATCCATTTCACCAAATATAACCTTTCGGATCTTGCTAATTACCGTGCCTTTCACCCTTTCCTTGATAATCTGTCCATAATTGATTGTATTTTTTTTAAAATTCTTCAGTATAGCACCTATATACTGACTGTTGAAAATTCCCAGCTATGTCCAATGCTTCCATGATAACAATTCGGTGCCAAAATACGGCGCTTGCACCATTACTTCAGTTCAGAAAATCCTGCCGCAATATCCTACCAGTTCTACCTTTCAGCTTCCAAGTAATAAGCCTTACGAATTGCTCAGACCGGTACAGTGACATCCAGAACGATCTCGCTGACTGATGCCTTGTCCAGCAGCTGTATTACCTGTTCCTGGAGGCGCTGGCACTTTGTCCTTGAAAGCTGCATGTCACGCTCCAGGAGTTCCTCACACTTGTCGATGCCTTTTTTGAGATCCTTGACCTTGTTCACATAGCTCGTCAGGATACCTTTTGTCGACGTCTTTTCAGAGTTCAGCAAACCTGCCAGTTCGTTCAGGGTAATGTCTACCGAATAGGCGCACTGGCCTTTCGTACTTATCGAAAATAAGCTTGCGCTGTTTCTCAACATCCAGCATCGGGACAGATTCAAATACTGCATCGCCTGTGTCTGGCATGCCTCATTACCCCCTTCCCCAAAAGCCCTTGAGAACACCTTGTAAAAATCAAAAATCCTGAACTCCATAGGCTCGCACGATTCCCGCATCAACTCCAGCCCCATCTCTAAGGATAAGATGCAGGACGGGCAGTTATCGAAGCTTTGGATACCCAATTATCGCCCTCTTGCCGGTAGAGGTTTTTTACTGCGCCCCATGCCCGCTGGAATGCGCATGGGTCTCTCTCGCCGGCTTTGTCTTTGCAGGGGCCGTTCATTGCGCTGTTGAATGCGTTCAGGAAAATTGCTTGCGCACTCCTGGAGGGGTATCCTAAGATCACCGGGCAGGTCCTCGGTGCTGTTCCAGGGCATTAAGGAAGAATGGTCTATCATGGTTTATAAATGAAGGTTATGCCTGGGTGGAAAATGGGGGGGGTTATTGTGAGTAAAGTGGATAGTTGGAATCGGGGGTAGCCATTTGATAGAGCAGAGGGAAGCTCCATAATCAATACAACAGTTAACAGGGAGCAGCCCCATCATACCGTAACATTGAGATTGCCAGCGGCTGCTTTGATATGATTCTCACTTTAACTCTTTGGCCGTGGAATATTACTAAAATCCGTCCACTCTCGTCATTGTGGTATACCGTCTATGCTCAGTCATTAGAGAGTATTGACCTTATAAATTGTTTCACTTCATTGAAAGCCGCATTTTCGAATGGCCAATACCCATCCCGAGCTGCAATGCCTAATCCTTTTTCTGCCTCTTTCCTTGAGGCCAGAAAGACTTGGACCTTTGCTTTAGATATATTTTTAGGAAATGATGGACATTTTTCTTGTAGGCATTGACAATATTGATTCACACAAGGCATGGCAGGATCAGACTCTACAGATTTGAGGCAAAGATCTTCCAACATACCAGTTTCTCCCTCGCTTGGTAAAATCATAACTGTGACCTGTGGATTATTTCCTTTGGGCAATAAAGGGGATTCTGGAGTAGGCAAATTTACATATCTCAAGTAATCAGTAATACACTCAAATGAAGTTTTTGAAGGATGTTTTGAATCATTATCACTAACTATACCCAGAGATTTTATAATATGAAACTTTGGAGAAACTGAGATTACTTCTAATCTCTTTTGAAATTTAGATGTACCTCCGACGTCAATAATTTGAATGTCATGAAATCCCAGGTGTTTATTGAGTGCCGAGAAAAATAATTCATCGGTTTTTCCCTCTACTAAGAGCAGATTAGGTTTAGTAAACTCAGTTTTGGTCATTAACGCACCTCTAGACCGATCTCAAAAGCCGCATCCAAAGTTTCTTGATCATATCTTACCGCACGGATGTCTTTATTTATGCGTTCCAACCGATGCAAGCTAAAGTCGTAAAGCCCATCTTCTACAAACGCATTATGAGCTGCTACAATACATTCAAGGCTATGAGTCGTAGCGAAAACCTGGGTATTAAACTCTCGTGCTGCATTTCCAACAACTTTCCATACTTCTTGAAGGACAGAATGATGAAGTCCATTTTCAATCTCATCTATAAGTATAACACCATTAGGTGAATTGCCAATGGCCAACAATAGGGTCATAAAGCGAACCATACCTTCACCCATAAAATGTAAAGGAATCGGTCTATTTAATCCAATATCACCATGTATTAATGGAAAACCACTTGTGAATATCAATGAAAGGTCTCGAAGACGCGGCTCAATAACCTGTAGATTTTCAATAAGACGATCCAAATTACCTTCAAGTTCAAGTTTGCTAAAACGTTCAACATCTAAATTCAGAGGTTCACGGTACTGAGAACCTTGGAATATTGTCGGAAAAGGTGGCGGGGGTGGAATTGGTATAGTACGAATGCCTTTTTGATCAATTATTTGGTAATAACTTCTCAATCCATTAGACTCATTTTCCAGTTCTAGCACATGAGTAGATTCAAAAAACATGGGAATTTCCACATTTGTATTTATATCACGTTCAATCAATTGACTTATTTTCATTAATTTTTCTGGATCAGTAACCGTCTTCAAGCGAATTGTACGTATACCAGTTTTTTTATCGTCCCCTACAATCTTTATTTCTTTTGACATATCAAATTCGCTGAAGAGTGAATCCCATGGTTTCTCCATCATTTGTCCAGGTTTATACATTATTGACTCAATACCACGAAAGGCATTTAGCTTGAAAGTTAATTGGGGATTGTATGCTCCACAGTGAAGAAATAATGCTTCAAGTATTGTTGTTTTTCCTACATTATTTACCCCTGCGATTAAGTTAACTTGTTCTAAATCAGTCATACTAAATTCATCTAAACATCGAAAGTTACTTATTTCAAATGATTGATACATTGTTTGCCCCTTTTGTATTTACTGTCTCAATTTATATGATTTTATTAAGAAACCCAGTAGCTTGATGCCAAAAGACTGTGCTTGCACCATTCCCTCAGTTCAGAGAATTCCTAACACAACATCCTACCAGTTCTATCTTTCAGCTTCTAAGTAATAAACCTTACGAACTGCTCACACTGGTACGGTGGAATCCGGGACGGTCTCGCTGACTGATGCCTTGTCCAGCAGATGTATTGTCTGTTCCAGGAGAAGCTGGCATTTCGTCCTTGAAAGCTGCATGTCACGCTCCAGAAGTTCTTCATACTTGTCGATGCCTTTTTTGAGATCCTTGACCTTGTTCACATAGCTCGTCAGGATACCCTTTGTCGGTATCTTTTCAGAGTTTAGCAACCTGCCAGTTCGTTCAGTGTAATGTCTACCGAATAGGCGCACTGGCTTTCGTATTTGTCGAAGATCAGCCTGTGCTGTTTTTCAACATCCAGCATAGGGACTGATTCGAACACTGCGTCGCCTGTTCCCCGCTGCCCCATTACCCCCCTCAGCGAGAGCCCTTGAAATCACCATGTAAAAATAAAAAATCCTGAACTCCATAGGCTCGCCCGACTCCTGCATCAACTCCAGCCCCTTTCTCTAAGGATAAGATACAGGACGGGCAGTTGGTCAGCGCCTGTAGGCACCCTCTTCTTTTGCTTTATCCTGTGTGTGGAATGATTGTCAGGGGGCTGGGGGTAAGCTGCATGCACACCTGCTTTTTTGAGATTTGTCTTTGAAAATATTTTTATAAGACTTCATTTATTGTACTTTAAGAGGGGTGTCTGATTGTCGAATCGCTGATTTATACCCGGAAGAGTGGATTCGAATTTTAATTACTTTCGGTTAATAAATAGGTAAAATCTCGATTGTTTTGACACATGGGTGTGGTGGGTAAGGAGTCTATGATCCGGATGTTGGTGCATCGGGCTGTGGATGCTGCGGGATGGGTGTGGAGATTGTGAAGAGGTGGGGTGGAGAGTATTACTTTCACCGCACTTTTGCCATTCATTTTTATTTTACAGCCTCATCAACAATTCAGTATGTTAAAGGAATTGAGACATGACAGGCACACAGTATCGCTGCTTACGGACCACATGGTGTTTTCTCCAAAGTACAGGGGCAAGGTGCTGGTAGGTGATGTGGCCATGTTAGCTGAGGCGATTATCAGGAAGATGTGTAAGGAACTTGATATTAAGATTATTGATATGTCAGTAAGTAGTGATCACATCCATCTTTTTATTCAATATCCGCCAAAGTATTCCGTAAGTTTTATTGCTAAGAGGCTCAAAGGTAGAACCAGTAGGATATTGCGGCAGGAATTCCCTGAACTGAAAAAATGGTGTAAAAATAGTCTCTGGGCACCAAGCTGCTATCATGGAAGTGTTGGGCATGGCTGGGAAGTTGTTGAGAATTATATCGCCGGACAAGATAGAAAATCGTGATGTGGAGTATTATAAACAGGCCTTGGACTTAAGTCCGGGGTATAGGTGACTGGTATAGGGTATGCCCGAGGTCGGAGTGGACGCGTAGTCGAAAGGGTTTTGTGGGGTGGGTCGAAAGACTTGATGCAGAGAAGAATGAAGAGAGGTATCTGATGATTGAAGTTCGTCCAGAAGGACATAAAGATAGGCTAGATTCAGATATAACACTGAATAGGCTGGATATGCGAAGTAAGTTCGGATGTACAATGTTATACACAATTCAAAAAATATTTTTCTTATGATGAAATAAGGATAGGCTTTCTAAAAATGGGAATAAATTTGATTTTTTCTAAAATAAAAGAGGGGGATAATATTGTGTTTTCTCCGCTATCGCTACGAAAATGAAGCTCCCACCGTTCGCTTCGCTCACTCCACAGCAAGCTGCGGGGGTATTAACCCAGAAAGGAATAAATATATTTATATACTTTAAATTTTAATTGAAATATTATGGATATTTCAATTTTTTTCGCACAATTTTGGGGTGGCTTCTCTATAATCTTTGGTTTGTTATTCATTATAACAGGACAATTAGGCAAGACCATAGAGATGACGGAAAATAAAGCTTTTGTTATTTCAACTGGTTACATTACTTTGCTCATGGGGTTAGTTACTGTAATTCTACACAATATTTGGGTTGCTGACTGGAGAGTAGCTATCACTATCTTAGGCTGGTCAACTTTAATTAAAGGAATTATGAAAGTTGGTTTTCCAGAACAAATACATAAACAGGCGCAAAGGTTCAAAAAGAAGCAAATGATTAGTGCCGCTTTCATGACTCTCTTGGGTGTATGGCTACTTTGGATGAGTTTTTCTTAAATTTTATTAGATGACAAAGTAAACGAATTATTTATAACGTTTAATTATTAACTTTAATATTATGACACCAATAGAAATTATTGCATTAATAACTGCTTTATTTGTTTCAATAAAGCTGACTATGATGATGACAGGTCAAAGTTTTCGGCTTAAAAAACTTGTACCTAAATTCTGGGTAGATTCAGGAATTTTAATAATGATTCTTGCGTTTATTGTCGCTGGAGTAACATTATTCTTTCTACTTCAGGAATTAACAATTGTGCAAATTTGGGCAACGATGTTTTTTTCTGTAGTATTAATTGTTATGGGTTTAGCACCATACACAAAATCTATGCGTGAAGTAGAAATCAAATGGCATTCTGAAACAGGTGCTGTAAAAATGAGATGGTTTGTGAGCATTGTCTGGATAGCAATATCAATCTGGGTTTTGATTGAATTATTCGTATAGTTTTAGAAAATGGAATTCACCCCCAACCCCTCTTCCATTTTTAAAAACGAAAAAATCAAATTTATTAAGAATCGAGGAAAGCCTATTAGATGAATGAGAACGAAAAATATTTTTTGAACTCAAGCCACGCTGCGCTCTCCTCCTTTCAGTCGTCGGGGCGTATAACAAGGCTTATGAGGAAAATGCCCCATCTCGGCATTTTCCCAAATTTGCTTCGCAAACTTCTCATAAGCCTGACGTTATACGACATATTACTCGGGGCACAAAAAAAGAAAAAGTTTTATAACTTGATAAATTTGTATTAAATATTATGAATTCAAAAAACATAAAAAAACAACCTCCCAGAATATTACGTTTTTTAACTAAGCTTTTTCAAATCCTCCTTTATATACCTATTCAAATAATCTTCATTCCTTTTGCTATTATTGGACTAATAGATGGAATTTACATGGGAATAATAAAAAGCAAGAAAATGGGTGTCTCCTTCTCGGCATGTCGAGCGCTTCAATATAAGTGGTTCATGCATTATTTTAATATCAGACCGGATCCCATTTCTGTTGCATTTATTAAAAAGTTTCCATGTGAATCACATTTTGGTTTGTGGTCGACTTTTGGAGCTCTTATCATTTCCCAGCGGTTATTTGGTTTCACCACCAAGTTTGGAAAAGTTGATGAACCAGGTGAAGAGACCTTTTTTTCCTTTGCAGGCCCACGGGTGCTCATGTTCGACAGGATAATGGAAAAATATGTTGATGAAATGGAGCAGATCGTCCTTCCTGGAGCTGGCTTTGATCTAATAGCTTTGCAATTTACAAAAGGAAAAGAAGTAACGGTTTTTGAACTCGACCAGGTTAAAACACTAAATGTTAAAGTTGAAACATTGAAGAAAGCAGGTATAAAACATGATTGGGTCACCTATATCCCAGTTGATTATTCAAACGAATCTTGGATTGATAAACTATTAGAAGCTGGTTTTGACAAAACAAAAAAGACTTTGTTCCTTTGGCAAAGCGTTTCTTTGTTTTTAGAAGCTGATATTGTTAAAGAAACGCTTAAGAAAATGGCTGATTTATGTGTAGATGGAAGTATCATTGCTCAAGATTTTTATTCCAAAGCATTCATATTAGGTGAAGCTTCAAAAACAGTTAAAAGAGCTTCAAGAATGATAGAAAAAAGAGAGCCCTGGAAATTTGGAATAGATATGTCAAATGATCCTAAAGCAGCAGTTGAATCATTCTTA
>Ga0255431_1187_pt1 | contig 11904 bp, 11 predicted proteins | sample ANMaggSeSYBR02J5_FD_182633 | JGI IMG/M metagenome (GOLD analysis project Ga0255431, IMG submission 182633) | Sediment cell enrichment communities from methane seep in Santa Monica Basin, California, United Staets - ANME aggregate JGI... | ecosystem: Environmental > Aquatic > Marine > Cold seeps >... | reverse complement strand
CGAGACTGATTGTAACCACATCTAATGCGTCTGGCAGGGCAAAGTGGACTGCCAAAAGGCCGGAGGGACGGCTAACAGGAGGTTAACTAATGCTGATCGAACTTCAAACACAACAACTTTCGGATAATATCCGCAAGTATATGGACTTGCTTGAAGATAATGAGAACGAACTGCGGTATGAGTCAGACCCCTGCCATCTCGCAAGTACCGAAGGGAGATTGAACGGCAGCGCGAGTCGTTGAGCCGTTACCAGCAGGAGTATTATGAACTGGCGCTGGAAATATAGCGTAAGTTCTTGGGCAAAGAACATCCTTCTACATTCAACGGTGCGAGATCGTTTTGAATCACTTGCAAATGATCAGGAAAGGGTCGAACCTGGAATCGACCAAAATTAACACAGGATGAATAAGTATGGGCAGAGTTGATTTTTCAAAAATAGCCGCCAACTATGAAGAATATTCCCTTGTACAAAAATCCGCAGCAGATACACTTCTAAAGCTTTTAGACATCAGGAATGGGGATGATGTTTTAGATATGGGGTGCGGCGCTGGCAATCTAACAGGGAAGATAAGAGAGATAACTTATGGTAAAGTTACTGGAATTGATCCTTCAGAAGGAATGATCAGTGAGGCAATAGAGAAAAACAGGGGTTTTGGTATAAACTTTGAAATAAAAAGTGCAGAAGAAATGGACTATAAAGATTGTTTTGATGTGATATTTTGCAATTCTGTATTTCAATGGTTTAAAGATCCACAAAAACCAATTGATAATTGTTACACAGCCTTACACAAAGGCGGCAGAATTGGGGTGCAGGCACCAGCTAAAAAGGTATATAGCCCCAATTTTATCGAAGCAATTGAAAAGGTAAAAGAAAATCCGGGAACAAAAGACATTTTCACTCACTTTAAAGAACCCTGGTTTTTCCTTGAAACAGCAGGTGAATACAGTGAGTTGTTTGAAAAATGTGGATTTAAAGTGGTTTTATCTAAAATAGAAAATGTTAGTACAAAACACACACTTAACGAGGTTTTTAACATATTCTCATCAGGAGCTGCTGCGGGTTATTTAAATCAGGATTATTATGATGTTGGGATTGAAACAGGCTATATAGATTCCTTTAAGGAGATAGTGAGAGATACTTTTGTTCAGCAGACAAATGATCACAGAGAAATTGAACTGGTATTCAACAGGATATTTTTAGTGGCGATTAAAGAATAAATCAGATCAGGCAACTTCATATTAGTTCGAGCAAGGAAGCCTCCATGAAAATTCCCACCCAAAATTGACCCTGATACTGAATTGAGGATTGACGATAAAAGGAGTGGGATTTAATTTCTTCAATATCCCAGCAGCTGTTTGTAACATTTCTATTGTCTTTCACCCCTGCAGCTCTATGATTAAACAAAGGCCGGACCACCAGCATGCAGCATGAGGCCTTGCAGACTAAGGATATCTGCCCGAGTTCCTTTTGCAAGTCCCTGACCAGATCAGCTACACGGCCAGAACGGCACATCCATAGAGCTGCATGGTAATAGTTATTAAGATCAAAAATAGCAATCTTGCTCCTATAAGACCAATCCACACAAATCAGCGAATAGCCAAAAAAATAAAAGGGGGTTTACAGTCCCCCTATAATTTTGCGCTGACAATGCTTATACTGTAATCCATCCGGTCACGCTGTCGTTCGACATCGACCATGAGTCATCTTCCTGAAACTCTGGAAACATTTCGAAACACAGGTATTCCACGACGCTCCCGTTCAGGTTTACATCGACTGTCATATATGCACTCTTATTTGCAGACATGTCCGGGATGTAGAAATTCACTGCTGCACATCGCTCATTCTCCGGCATTGCGTACACGAATACCTCGCTGACGCTATACGCCCTGCCTTTTAGCAGTTCCTTTACAGTAGGGTCCAGGAGTGCGATATCGGTAACCTGCTTCTCTTCCTCTGGAGTTAATGGTTCAGGTTCCGGTAGTGAAATGTATCCATCCATTTGTATGGGCATCACATCTACCACTTTCTTCTCATCCATATTCACCAGAACCTGAATGAGATCCGAATCAACTTCTGATGCATTCGTGATGAAAATATGCAGTGATGCATACATATCCTGTCCGTTCATCGATGGCAGGCATTCCACGTAGTCAATTTCGTACTCTTTGCCGTCTAAAAGATCCTTCACTTTAGAGTTGGAGAGCGCGATATCAATCGCTTTTTGCCGTTCTTCCGGCGTCGCTTCCCTCATATCCTCGACAATGGTTATTACCTCCAATACAGTCTTTTCATCCAGATTCACCAGAACCATAATGAACGAACCATCTTCCGATTCATCCGGGAGGAATATCTCCACACATGCATGTGTATCCTGGCCATTCATCGGTGGCATATATTCCACGTAGTCAATTTCGTACTTTTTGCCGTCTAAAAGATCCTTCACTTTGGAGTCGAAGAGCACGATATCAATCGCTTTTTGCCGTTCTTCCGGTGTTAGTACCTGCATGGGCTCGATTTCTATTCCACTATCGAATGCATCCTCTGCCGGGGACTGCGGCGCCACCGATTCTGCACTTACGATTCCGAGACATGCACCCACTATCGCAAGTACTGCAATAACGAGCAAACTGTTCCTGTTCATATTTTCATCTCCATACCTGCTATCGTATTCTGTCTTTCAGAATACCTGTGGTGGATGGTATTTTGTATCTTCTGTCCTTCGTTTGGAAATTGCCAGTCTGACCATTTTGGGAAGCTTGCAACTCCGGGTCCTGTGCATACCATCGCCATCTGTATGACGGTAAGCAATCGATTCTTATTCATATCTTTCACCTCTCATTGTTGTTGCCTGGAATTTGTTTCATCGCGCCCCTTGCTTTGGCGCTCTGGAAATACTTGGACGGAACAGCACAAGTACACAACGTGGAACGAGCGTTTTGGAATGTGGAACAACTCGTTTTGAAAAATGGAACAGGTACGGACACCTGACCCCACCAGTATCAATGACTAACACTATCCATGAACACTATGACCTGCACAACCTGAAATACCCCTTTGCAGACGAATGCCATTCCCATCAATTATATGATCCTGTTACCGATGAGACGGATATCGCCCATAACATTCATCTGCGAGAGATGATGTAGAACCGTGTCAGGTAGATGCAGACTGCGATCACAAATAACGAGAAGACCGCGCTTGCAATTGGTTTGTACTGATGCTCAAACCATGTGCTAATCACATCCTGCACAGAGAAATATAAGTGAAGTGTCGCAATTAGCGTGAGAATCATTGCAATCACTAAGAGTCCTGTTCTGAATTTACCTTCGAGATTGTTTCCAGTCATTAGTTCTCCCTCCTTTTACCATTTGGTAAAATGGCAATTATCAGAAATAATAAAAAGTCTCCACCATATCAGCATTCCCTAATCCAGAATTAAATCCCCTGGAAGATTTTATATAATCAATAGATGGTCCCACAATAAATGAGAACAACAGGATCGCTGCAAGAACAGATAACAATTGAATAGCCAATCTTTTCCTTGAGTCAAATTTGGCAGTCAGGTCAATTAGTGCAATAAATCCTATTCCGATACCCACATATCCAAATATTGAAAAAATATCCATAAAATGAATTCTGTTCAGTCCCAGGAACATCGAAATTCCTGTGGCTGAAATTAACAGTAATCCAAAAGCCTTGTTGTTAATATATGTTCGATAAAGGCAGATAAATAAAAATATTAGTTCAAATATCAAATATTTCCCAAAGAACATCTCTAAAGACTGGAATCCAGGGGGGTGGAGATCGGCTGTGAACTTATATACCATTGGTCCTGATGCATACCCCATCATCTCCATTGCTCTTGCAATTTCTTCCAGGTTCCTTACAGGATACAGAATACTTGCAAGAATCGTCCCCAAGATCAGCGTGATTATAATAAAGGCCAGGAAGGAGGAAAGGGGACTGTGACCTGCGTTTTGTTGTGGATGAGGTCTATGATACTTCGGCCCGGCTGCCAGGGTCAAAGGTAGGAGAGATATTGGTGTACGTAGGGCTGGAATGAGTTAGAATGGGTCGGTAGGAAGGCTGCGGTCCTGCTGGTTGCCAATGGGAAAATCGGGACGGCCAAGCAGCTGACGGAAGTGTTAAGGACTGCGGTGTGGAGTAAGGTTGTCCTCTGCCTGGCTGGGGCTTCCTGCGATTTGTGGGGCGGCAATATCGAAAAATTAATAAGACACATCACATATTGTTGAATGTGATTGAAATCTCCTATAGAAAGTATTTCAGTTCATTTATATGTAAAAATCTAATTGAAAATAAACATGAAAACATTATATACAGGCCTCGTTACATTTGTGTGAGGTATATCGTGACTCAAAAACAGGTCAATAAAATATATACTATAAAGTCTCTATCAAACATATGATTGCAGATCTTAATAACAGTGACATTAAAGAGCTTTCGGAAATTTATGATCTTGAAAACAGGGATTCGTTTATCAGCTATTATCTGGATATCGACAGTCAGGATAGTAAATTTGTAGGGAGAAGAAAAAATACTTGCAAATCTGTTCTGAAAGGAAATAAAGAATTATCTATAAATTTTGAAAAATCAATTCAAATGATAGAGGAATATTTGAATGAAAGCGATAGAGAAAAAGGGCAGCAAGGTCTTGCTATATTTGCATCAAATATTCACAACTTTTTTAAAGTATACAAATTAGGGATGCCAGTTGAAAACATGCTGATCGTAGATACGTCACCATATATCAAACCTCTTGCAATACTGGTTGACGAATATGAATCATTCGGACTTGTTCTTCTGGACAGTCATAGAGTAAAAATCTATGTTGTTTCCTCAGGTAAAGTCGAATATCAAAAGAAAAAAGCCATTGATATTATTAACAAGCATAAGAAAGGTGGGATGTCACAGGCGCGTTTTCAGAGACTAAGAAAAGGCGCGATTGATCATTTTCTTAAGGATATCTTAGAGGATGTTGAAAAATTATTTTTAAAGGAAGATGTAGTCAAAATTATTATTGCAGGTTCCGGTAATGCGAAAACAATGTTTAATAATATCCTCCCACTTCATATTAAGTCTAAGGTTATTGATATTATTGATGTGGATTTTGACGAAGCTGAAGGTAGGGTTATTTCAAAGGCTAATGAAATCGCCTTAGGGGATGAAAAAGAAACAAGCGAAAAAAATATGAGTAGATTAATGGGTGAAATACTGAAAAACGGTCTTGCAGTTTACGGTTTAAGAGAGACAATGGATGCAGTGATAAATGGTCAGGTAGAGTTGCTGTTTGTAAATAAAGGTTATAAAATAAGGGGCTGGATTTGTGAGAAATGCCAGATTGTTGATTCGGGTGTAAAAGAAAAATGTCCGTATTGCAATAGCAGAACATCAGAGATTGATGTTATTGAAGAGATCATTGAGTTTGCCCAAAGAACGGGCACAACAATTGAGTTTGTTGAAGATGATCTTAGATTGGCGAAACTTGGTGGTGTGGGTGGATTGCTGAGGTTTAAGACTTAAACAGCTAACGATACTACTTTATCAGCCTTTTCGTAATCGATGCCATTCTCTACATACTGGTGTGGGAAGCTTCATCATGAAGTCTTATTCCTTTTTTTCCAGGCTGCCGCATCCACATACTCTCCGCTTCCGGGTCCGGATAATCAGTATGCATGGCCCCCAGTGGAATAATATTAGGATAATCCTTACAGATGCCAGATATCCGGCTATTGATGCTTTCTACCTGATCGGGACGGGTGGCAACTGAGAGGAGGACCTGTATGTCCTGCCGATTGATGTAGTGGAGGGGTTCTGGAAATGGGACTGTGACCTGCGCTCTGTTGTGGACGAGGTCTATGATATTTGGCCCGGCTGCCGGGGTCAAAGTTGGGGGAGATACTGGTGTATATGGGGCTGGAATGAGTTAGAATGAGTCGGTATGAGGGCTGCGGTCCTGCTGGTGGCCAATGGGAAAATCGGGACGGCAAAGCAGCTGCCGGAAGTGGCAAGGACTGCGGTGTGGGGCAGGGGTGCACTCTGCTTGGCTGGGGCTTCCTGTGATTGGTGGGGTGGCAATATCGAAAAATTAATAAGATAGATAACATAATGTTAAATGTGATTGAAATCTCCTATGAGATTGTCGGAAAAGCCTTATTTTTCAATATTTCAGCTTTACGGTCTAAACTCGACATGGCGCAGCATAATGATTCAGTTGGAATAATAATATTGACAGTTTCAATTTAAGCACTTTTTGGTTACTTTTCCGACAATCTCCCTATAGAAGGTATTTCAGTTCATAATAAGTATAAATATAATATGAAATATACCTGAAAACACCATATATAGGCTTCGTTATATTTCGTATAGGGTATACCGTGACTTTTGGATCGCGGGTATTGATGGTAGAGGTCGGGTTAATTGTATGATCATGAGGTTTTATTGGGTGGGATTTGAAATCAAATATGTATGGTTAGACTTACAATTACTAATTGACAGTGACTTATCATGAATAATAAAGTTGGAAATTTTATTAACCAAAAGATGGATATGCATATCGACTTCAAAAATCAAGGTAAACTGTAGATTCAGATTATTGAAATCATGTCCAACAGCAGGTTTTTTATTACAGGATAGTATCAATTACCCTTGAATTTGAAGTGAGTACTATTATCTGAAGTATAATAAAGTAACTTACTTAATAGTACATGAGAGATTTAACATGTTTGTAAACAGGAAAGAGGAGCTTGAAATCCTAAAAAACACACTAAACAGCGACAGAGCTGAACTTTTCATACTCTACGGCAGGCGCAGGGTAGGGAAGACCGAACTTCTGAAACAAATGCTCATTGACAACAAAAATGCCGTGTATTTTCTGGGAAGATTTGAATCTCAGAAAGATATGGTACTAAGGCTATCTAAAATTGTTGCGGAAAAGTTTGATGATAAACGGCTTGCAAAGTTCCCATTTCGGGATTTTGATGAAGCATTTCATTATTTTTTAGGGAAAAAAGGTATAGTTATAATTTTTGATGAGTTTCCATATATGGTATCGTCTGAGCCTGCTTTGCCATCTATAATGCAAGATTACTGGGATAATCAACTGAAAAATACTGACATCAAGCTATTTATCTGCGGCTCATCAATAGGAATGATGGAGAGACATTTCTTCAACTATTCTTCCCCCTTTTACGGGAGACGAACAAAACAATTCAAACTTCAACCTCTTAGTTTTTCAGGACTGAAAGATTTTATTCCATCTGCCGGGTTTGAAAAACTACTTGCAATATACGCAGTGTTTGGCGGGACACCAGAGTATATATTAAAATATGAAAATGACATTTTCGAAACCATAAGAGACAAAATGTTAAGAAGAGAACAATTCCTACACAAGGATGCAGAATTCATCCTCAGAGAAGAACTAAGGGAACCAAGATATTATTTTTCCATCATACGCTCAATAGCATTTGGGAATACCACCACCAGGAGAATAATGAATGACACAGGTATCACAAAGGACGTAGTTGGAAAATATCTCTCGACACTTCAGGATATTGATATTATCGAACGGCAGGTTCCTATAACAGAGAGCTTCAAATCCCGTTAAGGCATCTATCGAATAAAAGATAAATATTTCAGGTTCATTTTCCCGTATATTGAGCATATCGAAATGGGAGAGATTGATTATGTATTAAATGTCATCAAAACGGATTTCCAGAGATATTCAGGTCAGACATTCGAACAGATTATGATCGAGCACCTTAAAGAAAACAGAGACTTAGACCCCATACAATTTACAAGAATCGGAAGTTGGTAGGATAAAGGTACGGAGATTGACATCGTTGCTTTCAATGAAGAAACTGGAGATATTCTATTCGGTGAGATAAAATACACAACTAGAAAAGTTGGAGTGAAAACGTTACTTGAACTTCAGGAAAAGGCGAAAAAAGTAAAGTGGGAAACTGGAAGGCGCAAGCATTACATGATAATCATCAAGAGTGGATTTGATGATAACATCATAGACAAAGATGTCACGCTTATTGACCTTAATATATTGGAAACGGTTACAAGAAATCTCTGATCAGCATTAGAAAACACATACTCACTCTATCTCTGTCTATACATACCTCATAACCCAACCTCCGATCCAGTTGATGCCCTGGACAAAGCGTTAGCGTCATCTGGAGTCGCTGACTGCGACCTATATGTAGGTTTCGATTGGCCTGGATTGAAAAAGATATGTGTGAAAATTAGCGAAGTACTGAATTTATGATGTAACTTCTTGTCACAGCAGATGAACAGTAAAAAAACACGGATAATGCAGGCGAAATCTGCATTTATTTGCGGTTCGTTATAGTTCAAAAAACCAGAAGAAAATATAAAGTCTCCGCTATTTTGGGGTACACTCCATAGCTCGAACTTGAGTTATACGTAAACAATGCATATATTTTTAATATCAATCTGATATACTGTGTTAATCGTTGAATATATGCTGTTTTAAATCAAAAAACCAGTTTGAATAATTGTAATTATTTTTACTGGTCTTCTTAACTATAATAGTGACATTGCGAGAGATCAGTAAAGAAAGAAGTCTTTTTACTTTATTAGGGTATTTCTCGAACACTGGGTGATCTAGTACAAGTCTGTCAACTGGATTCACATCGCATATCCCAAATGGTAATTTTTTGAGGATGTTATTGATCGAAAAATATGAGTACTCACCTTTTAGCAGATGCATTACATTTAATCGTGATCTGTATTCATCTGATATAAACCACATGCTACTAAGGATACTTGCATAAAGTCTAGCGAGTTTTAACGGAAGATAGGGTACTAAAAATAAGTTCCCATGAGGCTCTACAGGATACAGGCGGTTGGGAAATTCAATTAAAGCTATGCCACCTGTCTTTAATACCCGATTTATTTCTTCAACAATTTCATGAGGGCCATCGACATGCTCTAATACATGGGAACATACACATATATCGAATGTCTCAGCCGCAAAGGGGAGATGAAAACCATCTGCTTGTATGCAGTACGCGTTTTTTAAAAACTTGATGCGAGCATTTGTTAACTTGACTAAGTTAAGATCTACCTCAATGCCAGCAACCTTTGCCCCGTATGACCTAAACATAGGCAAACTTCCCCCTGAGCCGCAACCGAGCTCCAATACAACTGATTCCGATATTTCCTTAAATTTGTTGATATATTCAGTATATATCTTAAAATGTTCAGCACCTACATGGCCCATAAAGTTGTTTTCATATAATTCTCCCCCTTTTATCTCTTTTAACCCGTATATATGCTCTTTAAGGATCTCGATGAACTCTTCATTTACCCCAAATGTTGTGGGATTGTTAATAACCGATCTAACCTCTGGTTTGATAGTCATTGAAATTTCTATAATCCTCAAATGCAGACTGCATAGTTTTTTATTTGAATTTTTTTCTCTGATTTCATTGGAAATTGTGATGGTATGCTGCCCTCTGGACGTGACCTCCAGTAAAAAATTATTTATAAATATACTGTTTTCATCAGTGCTCCAATGAATCCCTATATCTCCAATAAATTCATTGTCAAAATAAACCCTGCCTCCAAATAGCAGGTTTTCTTCGGACCCTGCAAGGGTCTTAATCTGGAGCCGATGCATACCAACAGAACATATAGTGATATCATAGGAGATAGATGCATACGGCACCGGATGCAATATTGCCCAGTTTCGCTCCTGAATTTCGACGTACCCGGTGTAACAGGAGTATTCTGAACCTTGCTGAAATAATATTTCCTTAGCATACATCTGATATTCAACATCATCAGTGACCATATATTCATTTTTAGAGGGGAGTCTGCCTACGATGTATTTTCTTTCGATATATTTTTTAAAATTTTGAATAATTGTTTTATGTAATGTAAATGTATCTGGATTATCAATAACCGACTTTGTTCCCATATCAAATTCCATTGACATTTCTACAATCCTTAAATTTATCCTGGACAATTCTTCATTTAAATTTTTTTTTATGAGCCTGTTAGATAACATTATAGTATGCTGTCCTCTGGTTCCAACATTCACCATAAACTCGCTATTGAGTACATTGTTCGTATCGCTGCTGTGATGAACCTTTATGTCTCCGGTAAGTTCATTATCAAAATAAACACTACCCCCAAATGGAATGGCTTCTTGAGATCCGGCAAGGGTCATTATTTGCAGTCGGTACACTCCTATCAGATCAAGGGTGACCACATAGGAGATTGATGCATCCTGATCCTGATGCAGTAATGCCCAATTTCGCTCCTGGATCTCAACATTTCCTGAACTCTTTGAGTATTTCGAACCATGTAGAGTGAGTACTTTCATTAATTCTAAAAGGTGCTTTATACTGTATTTATAGCTGCCGATTCCCAATCGCTGTTGGTGTCAATTCATTGGTCATCGGTTAAGACTTGTATTTCGTAATACTTGGACAGTTCACTGTATAGTGAATACCAGTATATTCCAATGTTCAAATACCATGGCGTCAAGTTAGGCTTGCAACTTCGTAAATTTCTCCATCTATTTTTGGCTCGAAAAGCTTACTCAGTGCCACAAAATTGTTCCACAATCCAATAAGAAAAGGTTAACGTGTATGTAGTGTATGTAGTGTATATACACCACACCATGACTGGACATAAAACATTCATTCGCAAAATCGAGAAAGCCCCCTTCGGGGCAAAATTGAAGTGTGATGTTTTTCTCATTATGTATATAATTTCAGTAGCAAGATAAACAAATGCGTTTATACTTTCCTATACGTTAAAAATTCTTATCTTCAGTACGGGTATCCTTTAATTTATCAAATGCCTCCTTTAACCTGGAATCGGCAAAAACTACACGGGATTCCAATAAATCACCTTACAGCCAAGGAAGAATCCGAAAGATATCTCCTTACAAGCTCAGGATTCCATATCCAACAAATCTTACCTTCGTTATCAATCGCTATCTTGCTGGAATCCAGAAGATAATTTATTGTAACATTATAGGTCTGATACATCATCTTCCTGGGTAAGTGCTCCCATAGAGATTTTTTCTTATATTCACCGCTATGCTCTTTTATAGTTTCTTCAACCATAAGAACAGTATCCAATTGTGGATAGTGAAGTATCTTCTTCTCACTGCTGATAGCCATTTTCTCACCTCATTTCTTTATCTCTTCTATCGTTATATATACTTATATAACTTATTACAAATAAATATTTCCGTTATCTGAAACGCACTTTCCACAGGTATATTTTGAAAACAAATCTTTTTCTTAAACATTGAATAATGTCGATTGATTGGAGTTTTCGAAATATCTGGACAAATGGTTCGTAAAGAATCATGTCAAATTTTTGCTGAAGTTTGGAAATCGTATATTCAAAACATGTCTTCTAGGCAGTTACAATATAAATATAATATTACAGAAATGTGTAAAACCACCATCAGGATAAAATATTAAAAATTTGCAGATGCCTGCTGAAAGTGAGATTTATCATCCATCTCGCATTCAACGATCCCGGACTGCTTCGCAAAGCCCGAGGCATCAATGAGATTGGAGGTAAGAAGTGGGATGAGTGGGCCATACACTTCATTTTATTGTGTTGTTGATTTAGATGTCATGATCTTTGCCTTTTTGACACTATCCTCAATAACAGTTTTCAAATCTTTATCCATCGTCTTTTCATAATTTTCTTCTCTTACTTTATGAATCCATTCCAATGATTTGTATTTCCACTTAGCCAAATCCAACCACCTCCATGGGTGTTACAATATCTACTTGCCTATATCCCAACAATAAATTTACTGCATTGAACATTCTTTTTTTCTCAATGTTTGCCATATGCCGACAATTCCAGGATACAATGACATC
>Ga0255431_1186_pt1 | contig 11961 bp, 7 predicted proteins | sample ANMaggSeSYBR02J5_FD_182633 | JGI IMG/M metagenome (GOLD analysis project Ga0255431, IMG submission 182633) | Sediment cell enrichment communities from methane seep in Santa Monica Basin, California, United Staets - ANME aggregate JGI... | ecosystem: Environmental > Aquatic > Marine > Cold seeps >... | reverse complement strand
AAAGGAAAAATTTAACAAATGGCTGCACAAATGGCTGGATGAATGTCTGCAAAAGGCAAAAACCGGTTTTATCACTTCCCTTGACTTTTACAGGGATTTAAAAAAAGAGCTTCCTGTTTCTTTGCATCCTGTTGCAGAGGAATGGTTTAAGCAGAGGACACAATATCAGATATCATTGTCCCATGCTTCCATGAAGAATAATATAATCACCCTGGAAATATCAGCCGCACGAGGCATCCTTGACAGCATAGGCAATTTAACAGAGAAACCGATTGCATCATTGCTTGAGGTCGGCTTTTTGGATGGAAAAGGTGAGTTAATAGAAACAAGAAAGATCGGGATTAAATCCGGCACACACACTTATAATCTGCATTCATCTTTTAAGCCGGATAAGGTTATCCTTGATCCGTATTACTGGTATTTGATCGGGAACAGGAAGAAAAGTTTAAGTCAGTTGGAGTTCTGAAAATCTATACCTCGGAAGGTTATAAATTGCGTTTTTTCCGGTGAGCAATGAGCATCAAGAGCAAGGCGCGAAGGTGCGGAATAGCAGGCTATTTCAAGCCTGAGCAACACAGCTATTAATGTCAAGTAAAAAGGAAAAGCTATGAATCAAGAAACAACCTCTAAATATTCCACCACCAACACTTTCTTTGCCGGTTTGGCAAAGAACATGCTGCATTTCAGATGGCTTTTGCTGCTTCTCGTAGCTGGTATCACGATCTTTGCCTTCTCTGAGATGCGCAATCTCAGGTTCGACAACTCCAATGAGGTCTGGTTTGTGGAAGGTGATTCCACAGTGGAACTGTTAGACAAGTTCCGGGATGTTTTCGGCAATGAAGACTTTGTTGTCCTGCTCTTTGAGTCCGAGAACTTTTTTGAGCCGGAAAATATCCGGGTGCTGGGAACTCTATCCAAAGCTCTGGAGGCCGAAGTTCCATATCTTAAAGATATTACCTGGCTTGGCAATGTTGAATATATTAAGAGTACCCGGGAGGGAATTTCCATTTATGAGCTTTTGGAAACCATACCAAAAACCCCGGAAGAAATGGCGCAGGTGCAAAAAAAAGCACTGAATGAAGAATCTTATATAAACAGCCTTATTGCTCCGGACGGTAAGGCGTATACCATTGTTCTGGAGATGGATAAATACCCGGAAGATGGTGATGTCCTTGATCCGGAGATGGAAATAGCCCCAAAGATCAGGGAAATACTTGCAAGACCGCAATTTACAGGTCTTAATCCACACATCGTGGGCGGTCCCATCTTTCACTATGATTTTGATAAACTTGCAGGTCGTGAGACTCCAATATTCATGGGACTTTGTCTGCTCATCCAGATGATTCTTCTGCTATGGTTTGGCCGGGGTGTGCGGGGAGTGGTTGTTCCAATTACCATAGTTTTTTTAAGTATTATCTGGACAATGGGTGCCATCGGCTGGATTGGATTTAATTTAAATACCATGATAATTATTCTGCCGTCCTTGCTGATCTGCGTGGGCATTGGTGATTCCATACATTTTATATCTGAATATCGGGATCATATTGACCATGGAATGGCTCGGGAAAAAGCCATGCTCAAGACCTTTTCCATGATCGGTCTGCCCTGTCTTTTGACTACTCTGACTACCATGGGCGCCTTTCTCTCCTTTCTCACCGTAAGCATCAGACCCTATCGTGAGTTTGGAACCTATGCCGCTATTGGAGTTGTAACAGCTCTTATTCTTACCTATATACTTGTGCCTTTTTTCTACTCATTCGGCATGAAGAAAAATAACAAGGCAGCCAGTATTGAAGAATCTGATAAAAATAACAACAGGCATGATTTTTTTGACCGACTGCTTGGGAACATCCATAAAATAGTTACCCGAAGACCTGGACTGGTGGTGGGATTTTTTATTGTTTTAAGCTTGATCTCCATTGTGGGAGTTATGAAGATCCAACTGGAATCCAGCATGGTGGAATTGGTTTCAAAAAAGGTGCCTATACGGCAGGCCTATGATTTCATTGATAAACGTATGGGTGGTTCCATGTCCATGGAGATCATGCTTGATACCAAAAAGTCTGATGGAGTAAAGGATTTAAATTTTTTAAAAAATATGGACAGTCTGCAAACTTATCTTGATAAACATCCCATGGTGACTAAAACCTCAAGTGTGTTGGATGTTATGAAAAAAATGCGCAGAGCGTTGCATAATAACAACCGTAAATTTTATTCTGTCCCGGACACATCCAAAGCAGCATCCCAGTATCTGTTTTTATATGAAACTTCAGGGGGAGATCAATTAGACAAACTGGTCAGCTTTGATTATGACATTGCAAGATTAACCGTAAAAATGCCCATGGCGGGTACTGCTGAGATAACCGGGTTTATAGAGGATGTAGAGGCGCTTTCTAAAAAGATTTTTAATGACTCTGTAAAAATTGAAATAACCGGGGCAATGGCCTTGACCAAAGCCATGAATGACAGGATGGGAGATGGGATAAAATCCAGTTTTCTCGCTGTTTTAATTGCCATCACAACACTGATGATAATCTTCTTAAGATCAGTGAGGCTTGGTTTAATCAGTATGATTCCCAACGTATTTCCGGTTCTCATCACCCTGGGATTCATGGGATTTAGAGGAATCTTAATGAGTATGCCGCTCATGTGTTGCAGTGCCATTATTATTGGTGTGGCAGTGGATGATACCATCCACTTTTTCCGTCGTTACCGTAGAGAATTCAATGCAAGCAAAGATTATGACAAGGCTCTTTATTCAACGCTTGCCACTGTGGGTCGCCCTATCACCTTCACCACCTTGACATTAATCCTTGGCTTTATGGTTATGGTCTTTTCTGTAATGAAAGGCTGGAGCCATTTCGGTTTTCTGGCAGGCTTTGCCTTTTTATGGGCTTTGCTGGCAGATTTCTTTTTTGCTCCGGCCATGATATTGCTGCTTAAGCCGTTGGGGGCGGAGAGGCAGTCAAATAGTTGAGTGGGCAGAAAAACCTAAAAATATACCGAGGTTACCCGGTTATTGATTTCGATGAAAAATACTGCGAGAGTATCTAATGCTCTGATTTTTCTTGGTGGCGGATATAAAGAGCAAAAATTCCTGCCACAATCACCGCGGCAACAGCGATGGCCGCAACTATTTCCATGTTATTTCTCCTTGTCTTGCGGGGTTATATAATATGCAATCGCAATCAAAGCAAAGGACGCAAGAATAGCTATGGCGCTGGCCACAAGATTAACATCTTTTACAACAAAAGATCCTACTGCAGTCGTTGTAAGCAGATATTTGGCTACATCAAAGAATACACTGCCCAATGCTTTTCTAGCGGTCTCTGTTCATACAATTATTATGCCATATTATCGACTATAATGTAAAGGTGAAAATATGAGAAAACGATCTTTATGCTTTTTGATAATCTTTTTAGTTACACTGCCCCTTGAAACTCCTGCCGGCAAACTCACGGGGCGTGACATTGCCCTTAGAATGGATGCGGTGGATACGAGCCTGGATTCTAAGAAAACCGCAATCATGGTGATCAACCGTAAGGGACAAAAGCTCGTGAGAAAAATGGAAAGCTGTAACAAGAAATACGGCCAGGATGAACGGGGATTGATTAGGTTTATAGAGCCGCCTGATGTTCGTGGAATCATGTATCTCACCTGGAGTTACGAGAATGCGGAACGGGATGATGATATGTGGATCTTTCTTCCGGCTGAAAGCCTTGTGCGTCGTATCAGCGGTGGGGGCAAGAAGGGCAGCTTTATGAGAAGCGACTTTGCCAATGAGGACATTGAGAAAAAAGAGGTTGATGATGATGAACATAAACTTTTGAGATCTGAAGAGTTTTCCGGGGTGGATTGTTATGTGGTGGAGAGAATAGCCAAGAAGCAGAAAGACACAAACTACTCAAAACGGATTGTCTGGGTAAGGAAGGATACCTGGCTTCCCATGAAGGTGGAATACTACAACAAAAGGGAAAAGCATTTTAAGACTGCCATTTATGGAGGTTTCAAGGAAATCAAGGGTATCTGGACCTTTACCAAGATAATGACGGAGACTCCACGCAAGGGATCAAAGACCCTGATGCAGCATGATAACGTGGATTACAATATCGGATTGTCGGATTCACTGTTTGAGCAGAGCAATTTGAAGAGATAGCGATTATACGGATTGAGGAATGCTGGAATGCTGGAATTGGATGATTAGGATGATCCTTGCGGGATTGAATGGAAGGAAAAAGAAAAATAATACTGGGATGGTTAGATGAACAAAATGTTTAAACAATCTGCGGAAATCTGCGTAATCTGTGGATGAAATTAAGGGATTGGTCAGTTATCAATTATCAGGAATCAGGAGTAAAACATGCTAAAAATCATAATCATGGCTATTCTTCTATTCATCCTTGTTTTCGTTCCATCTATAAGCTTTGCCATTGAAGAAGACCCCCTAAAGGATATGGACATGGGTTTCCTGGTAGAGGAGACCTCTGTTGAGGATACAACGCAATTCCTTTCCATTAGCGGCTACTTGGAAAGCCGCAACCAGTTAATTGATATATCAGTCAAGCATAGTGGTATGAGGATTAGCTTTTTCCTTAAAAATCTTGACATAGAACTTTTCTTTTGTTAGGAAGGCCTAAATTGTTTAGTGATATCAAATTTTGAAGGAATGTTTTACGGTTTCCCGACCGAAAAGCGGGAAAAAGTGAAGGCGTAACTTGGATTGCAAAAAATATCTAAGTTGCGCCTTTTTATTTTTCAATCAGGGACAGCAGTAACATTGAGTTTGAGGAAAGCCCCTAGAATTTGGATTTTCAAACAACCGGCAAAAGTAATATGGACAAGGGGTTGCTTGGTGATTTGACCATTTAACCGACTACTGAGGTGAACATGAATCCGCAACCGTTTCGTTGTTTCATTCCCGGCCAGAATTCCTGTATTTGGCGTTGCCGATGAGGAATCTGGTTGAACGCGGCATCCCGAAGTGGGCTGCCGATGCCTGGAATTTTGTCTTCATCGGATTTGGGACGAAAAGCTGCTGGAGATGGCTGGTTGTGGCTGTCCACAATGACCGCCATTGACGAGTGAGCGCTTACTGCGATTTTTAGCGGGATTGGATAACTATTCAGCAAATTGTTTTCATGCTTGTTTACTACACGTTTTGCAGGATTCAAGATCTCTGGATTCCCGCGAAAGCGGGAATCTATCTCCCAAATAGTGCTGAATAGTTACGGGATTGACTGAATAACGTTTTCTATAACAGACAGTTATATTGCCCAATACGAACATGGAAAATTCTCAAATCTCCTTTATTAGTCAGGATGGTTGCGACGATTGTCGTGTTCCCCTCCTGAATGGTCTTCAGGGCTTGCCTGGCAAGAAATGGGGCACAGCGGTTCGCCTGTTTTCAGGGCTGGAATTCGTGTGTGTTAAACTTGATTCACATAACGACATCGCCATGCGTTTTCAACGCGACCACGCTTTTCTGGAATTCGGCTGTCTGCTTTCGGGGCATGTTAGAGGGTGTTCGCATCTATGCAACGGCGAAAAACAACACTTCGGCGGGGAGGCGGGGCAGACCTGGTTTTCGCATTGTCCTAAAGCACATGGAACCATTGAATATCTTTCGGGACAACCCATATGGGTAATCATTTTTTTAGTATCTGCCCCTTTGCTGGATACATTTATTCCGAGTAATCAACCCGACATAATGTCCTGTCGTAATAGGAATGAGAGCCTCATATCGTTCAACGGCACCGGTTCAGTAACGCCGGAAGTGAGCCAGATTGTCCGGCAGATTATGCAAAAAAATAATCTGTCCAATGAACTGAACCGATTATATCTCATTTCAAAATCTTATGAGCTTTTGTTTCATTTGATGGCCGATAAGCACAAAAATGACAGCAACGCCTTATCTTCGGTAAAGCCGGAGTGTGTTTATCGAGCCAGCCGGATCATACTTGAAAACCTTGAATCGCCGCCGGCCTTAGCGGATCTCGCAAAGCAATCCGGGTTGTGTACAACCAGTCTCAATGCGGGATTTCGGAAGGTATTTGGAACGACAGTTTTTGGATACCTTCGGCAGGAACGGCTTTCAAAAGCAAAACATCTCATGGAACATGAAAATAAATTCGCCTCGGAAGCTGCATGGGAGGTTGGTTACTCAAGTCTGAGCTCTTTTCATCGGGCGTTTTATACCCAATACGGTGTCACACCGGGACACTATAGCAAAAACAATTGATTTGTATGCCATCTCAATGCCTTGAAGAAATGTTAAACTTCGATTAGCTCAACAACACATTCACAGCTCCATTCACATAAAGCTTGTGTTTTTTTGTGACGATCCTTTCTTTTTTTAATACCCCCTACATTTTTCCTTGTACAACTTCACTTTAGCTCGCCTTTTTTAAACGTCGGTTTATGACACTATGTCATCTCTATTTACTGTCTCGATAATTTTTCGACAAAATGATGATCCGGACAAAAGAATTGGCATATCGGACAAACATGATTTCATTTTTTAAGTTAACTTTCTTTTTACTAAAAAATTAAAAGGAGGTTTGGAATGAAAATCCAATGGTTAACAGTAATACTATCTATGATATTCACGGGAATAGCTCTTCCGGTGAACGGACAAATTGATGAGGACAACAACGAAAAAACTCTGTCAAAAATGGAGAAAGTCGTAGTCACGGCCACAAAGACCCAGCACCGACTGGAAGATGTTCCGGTGGAAACCGCACTGCTTACCAGGCAAGAGATTGAACAATCCAACTCCAAAAGTGTTTCAGCTTTACTTAATCAAATTCCCGGTTTCAACTTTTCACAACAGTCTGACATGGCCAGCACCATGGGTTATAAAAATACTGTCCGTGGTCTTAATGTGGAATCCCGGTATCTACTGGTACTGGTGGACGGACAACGGGTATTCCCTGGCTATCACAGCGGCGGTATGGCCGCGGCTGGTTTTTCGCATAATGTTAATGTCGTTCCGGTTGAGTTAATTGAGCGTATAGAGGTGGTTAAGGGATCGGGTTCGGCCTTATACGGCAGTGATGCAGTCGTTGGTGTGTTGAACATCATAACAAGACGTCCGTCCAGAGAGATGCAGGCGGCGGTTGGTGGAGGGTATAGCACCTACGACGCTAAAGGAAATGATTTCATGGGCAGTACACCGAAGACCAAATCACGCAATCGCCACAATGCCTTTGCTGTTGTGGGTGGACCGATCTCAGATAAAGTAAAAGGCATTCTGAGTTTCAGCAACGAAGGTAATGAAGGGATCCACCCGACAGACTACGATGTTTATCGAAACTATGTGCATGGGCGAATGGAGATAGAGGCGACGGACGATCTTCGGTTACAGGCCGGTGCTGAATATACTGTCTGGGAGGAACAGGAAGATACCATAGGCGACGACAAAAAAGAAACGACCCCACGGTTTTACGCCAGTGCCGATTATCGTATCGCTCCCCTGCACAACCTAAAATTTCAGGCCTATTACCAAAACCTTGATGCTGATTTCGATGATCCATTGTTTGGTATCCAGAAAGCAGACGTAAGTTACAGCGATGCGGAGCTCCAGTATACGGGCAGCTTTTTCTCAAACCATTTGATTTCCGTGGGGCTGGAATACCTGAAGGAGTCTTTGGATACCAATAGGGTTACAGACAAAGAAATTATTACCTCCAGTGTCTACTTACAGGATGAATTAACGTTTATGGACGATCAGCTGGTGCTGGTCCCCGGTGTTCGTTTTGACGACAATGATGTATACGGCCAAAAATGGAATCCTAAATTCAGCGCCATGTACAAAATTGCTCCGGAGTCGACACTAAGGGCATCTGTGGGGCGCTCTTTCAAGGCACCATCGGCAATTCAATCATCTGGTGACCCGATCAATCATGTCGTTCAATGGGTTTTCTCAAATCCTGATCTCAAACCGGAAACATCAGTAACATGGCAGGTAGGTTTGGAGCAGGGCTTCTTCGACAGACGCCTCGCACTTTCTGCTACCTATTATTATATGGATGTTCAGGATATGATAAATTACGCCTCCAGAGGCGAGACCTATCTTGGTATTCCGACGATGACTTATGAAAACCTGGAGGAAGCAAGAATCCAGGGAGTTGAGGCAACTGCTGACTTTTCAATTATGGAAGGTTTCGATCTTCACCTTAACTATGCCTATACCGATGCCAAGAACAAGGAAACCGACGAAAGACTTATCGACACGCCGAAACATAGCTTTGGCGCTGTACTGGATTATACCAATAAACCGCATCGCTTCGGCGGGGCAATGTCTTTGACATACACCAGTGACCAACGGAACCTGGTATTTGCCCCGGGCGCATCGGAGCAAACCGAGGCATTTACCTCCATCGGATTCAACGCTTGGAAGACGTTATTCAAAAACACACGACTAAAACTCGAAGTGGATAATCTTCTGGATGAGGATTTGGAAGGTTCCGACACCATCTACGTGGGACGATCCATCATGGCCAAGCTGGATTTCCAATTCTAATCATTTCAAAAGAGTTCAGGAAAGAACAATATGTCGAAAAATGGAAGTCTCAAGACTTTTCAATGGTTACTGGCCATTTCAGCAAGGTATCGAACTAAGCTTATCCTTGCCATGGGCTTTGCTTCGGCCAGTGCCGCATTTGCCCTTGTTCCTATGGCCTGCGTCTATCTGGTAGCCTGCGAATTGTTTGCCGTTGAAGGTGCCCATATGGATAATATTTGGCTGATGGTTTTTATTGCTGCTGCATCGGTGGTATTGCGTTTCGCGTTGTATTTTATTGCCATGGCTTTGTCGCATATCAGCGCTTTCAATATTCATTATGATTTGCGTTCACGCATCGCACGTCATATCGCGCTTCTTCCCATGGGATTTTTCGACAATACTGCCTCAGGCGTGATAAAAAAAACCATGGGCGAAGATGTGGAAAATGTGGAGCTTTTCATTGGCCATTATGTCCCGGATGCGGCCGCAGCGGCCGCTTTCCCTCTTCTGACGGCGGCGGTGCTTTTCCAGGTGGATATCCGCCTGGCCATAGCGTCTCTTATTCCGGCGCCATTGGCGGTTTTCATGCATTTGGGCATGAATCGGATTTACAAGGATAATGTCGGCGCCTATCACGACAACCTGGAAAAAATGAACAACGCAATTGTCGAGTACGTGCGCGGCATGCCGGTCATCAAAGCCTTCAATCAGACAACTCGCTCATTCAACCGATATAAAAACGCCCTTGATACCCATCTTGACATTGCAAAGGACTGGAACCGGCGTGCGAATATTTATGCCGTTCTGTTCAAGTTGTCGGTCGATTTGGGCCTGCTCTTTATCCTTCCGGCAGGCTTTTTTCTCCTCATCGGCGGTACAATCGATCCTCCGGTTCTGATACTATTTCTTTTGATCGGTGTCGGACTGATGGAGCCGGTAAACAGGATCATCATGGCCAGCGGATTTCTCAATCGTATCGGGGAAGGCATTGTTCGTATCCAGGCCATTTTGGATCAGAAACCGTTCACAGAACCGGTAGAGTTTTTTCAACTTGATAATTATACGGTTGAATTCAAGAATGTCACCTTTGCCTATAATGAGGAAAACGCCGTTGAAGATGTCTCCTTTGTTTTACCAGAAGGTACCATGAATGGTTTTGTGGGGCTGTCCGGCGCAGGAAAATCCACCGCCGCTCAGCTTATTCCAAGATTTTGGGATGTGAAGCAAGGTGAAATCATGATCGGCGGCCGGAATATCCAACAGATACCCACCGAGGTGCTGATGAACAGCATCGCATTCGTATTTCAGGATGTTTACCTGACAAACGATACGATAATGGAGAACATTCGCATGGGAAAAATAACGGCCACCGACGAAAATATCATGGCGGCAGCCAGGAGTGCAGCGGCCCACGAATTCATCATGAAACTCGACAAGGGCTATCAAACCATGGTCGGAGAAGATGGGGCCTGGCTCAGTGGCGGTGAAAAACAACGTATCTCCATTGCCCGGGTGATTTTAAAAGATGCGCCGATCATTGTCCTTGATGAGGCCACTGCCTTTACCGATCCTGAAAACGAAAGTCGCATCCATTGCGCACTGAATACACTGATAGAGGACAAAACCGTCATTATCATCGCCCACAGACTTTCGACCATCATACAGGCCGACCAGTTACTGCTTTTTGAACATGGCCGGCTCAGGAATTGTGGATCGCACCAGGAGTTGTTGGATGATTCACTCTATGCCGGCATGTGGAATACTTTTTCCAAATCCACCGACTGGCATCTGGATACCAGAGAGCAGCGTCATGTTTAAAACTATCCGGGACATTGCCGGAAAAAATATCAGTTACCTGAAACGCCCCATGTTATATGCCGTATTGGAAGGGGTTTTTATCGCGGCACCCTATGGGGTTATAGCTTTGCTGTTGCCGGGGCTGTTTGAGAACCGTTTGAGAGTGCATTCTTTCTGGGGGTATTTTGCACTCATCTTCCTGTTTTTTTGGACTGCGCACCTTTTTCTCCCTGAAAAGCCACGGAGGCGGAATGCGTGCTGGGTATGAAGCCGGAACAGCCATACGTCTTCACCTCGGTGAGCATCTGCGCAAGCTTCCCATGGGTTTTTTCAGCGACCGAACCACGGGGGAATTGACCGATCGGGTATTTCACAACGTGGAAATGGTGGAAATGATGATCAGTCATTTTTTTACCCAGACTGTTACCAATCTGACGACCCCCGTGCTTATTCTCATTTTCCTTTTTTTTATGGATCCGCTGATGGCCATGGTCATGCTCTCGGCGCTCATTATGGCGCTGCCCCTTTTGATATGGCTTCTGAAGATGGTTGACAAGGAGGGTGAAAAACGAATTCGGATGATTGATGCCGCCAATTCGCACATTCTGGAATATGTGCAGGGCATCAATGTTTTCAAGTCCTTTAATCTCACCGGCCTTGGATTTACCCGGTTGGACAAGGCTCTCGGGGAGTTGAAAAATTTCAGCATAAGGTTTGAGATCAAGGCATTTGCAGCGTCCCTGAGTTATTCCGCTGTTCTGGAGGCAGGTTTTGTCGCGCTGATATTTGCAGGCGTCTACCAGGTTCAGGAAGGAAAACTGGCAGCCGGGACAGTGCTAGTTTTTATGATTGTCAGTCTGCAATTCTACCGTCCCCTTCACAGGTTTGCCGAAAATGCGGCCCTGACCCGGGCCACTTTTGCCGGGGCGAAGGCAATCAACGCGGTTTTTGAAGTAGATCAAGTTGAAAGCCCAGCGGTGCATCGCCCTATCCAGGCTTTCGATATCCACTTTGAAAATGTCTGTTTTGGCTATAAAGGGAAAAAAGTGCTCCGCAATATCAGCTTTACAGCGTCCGAACACAGTATGACGGCTCTGGTGGGACCATCGGGTTCCGGTAAAACCACGCTGGTAAACCTGATTGCCAGGTTCTGGGACGTGGATCGGGGAACCATCAGAATTGGAGGCGCGGATGTCCGGGCACTTCCAACGGAAATGTTGCTTGGCCATCTCAGCATGGTTTTCCAGCACGTTTATCTTTTCAACGATACGGTTTTCAATAATATCCGGATCGGGAGAGAAGCAGCAACGCCTAAGGCGGTGGTGGCCGCAGCTAAGACCGCTCACTGTCATGATTTCATCGAGGCCATGCCCAATGGGTATGACACCATGATCGGTGAAGGTGGGGCGACACTTTCAGGTGGCGAAAAACAGCGCATCGCCATTGCTCAGGCTATACTCAAAGACGCGCCCATCGTATTGCTGGATGAAGCCACAGCTTCCCTTGATCCTGAAAACGACAAGTTGATACAAGCTGCCATCGACACCTTGATTCGATCTAAAACAGTGATCGTCATCGCCCATCGGCTGCATACCATTGTCGCGGCGGACAAGATCGTCGTGCTGAACAACGGCGAAATCATGCAAACCGGTACGCACCGG
>Ga0255431_1185_pt1 | contig 11982 bp, 9 predicted proteins | sample ANMaggSeSYBR02J5_FD_182633 | JGI IMG/M metagenome (GOLD analysis project Ga0255431, IMG submission 182633) | Sediment cell enrichment communities from methane seep in Santa Monica Basin, California, United Staets - ANME aggregate JGI... | ecosystem: Environmental > Aquatic > Marine > Cold seeps >... | reverse complement strand
ATCAGGAACTGTTTAGAAACAAAACAGTGTTTTTCAATGATTGCTGGAGCTGGTTTCGGCAAGACCACTTCATTGGTTTCTGCGCTTCAATACCTAAGAGAGACAGAAGGGGCGCTCCTTCGCAGCAACGACCAAAAAATTCTGTGCATTACATATACCAATAGAGCGGTCGAAGTTATTTCCAATCACTTGGATTGGGATGATTTGTTCCTCGTCCGGACGCTCCACAAATTCTTATGGAGTCAAATCAAAAAGTTTACACCCAACATCCGCGAAGCTCTCCGCAAACATGTCATTCCAATACATATCGAAAATAAGCAAAAGGATGACAATGGACGTCAAAGTAAAAAGGCGGTAGCCGCTAGAGAGAAGATCGCTTCATTGCAGGCTGATCTGGATAGTTTGGATACTGTGGAAGGGTTTGACTATAACGACACCAATTTTAGCAACTACTCCGAAGGTCAACTAAATCACAATGATGTTATTGATGTCGCCGCTTACCTGATATCAGAGAATGAAATTCTCCGCCGGATCATTGGACAGAAGTACCCGTATATCTTTGTAGATGAGGCACAGGATACATTTGAAAACGTCGTAAATGCACTTGGCAAACTTTGTGAAACCGAAGGATTGCCTATTGTTGGCTACTTTGGTGATCCGATGCAGCAGATTTATGATAAGCGAGCGGGCGACTTTGCTGGCCTATCCAATTTCACTACGATAACAAAAGAAGAGAATTTTCGATGCTCGCGTAAAGTGATTGATTTGCTGAATGCATTTCGCATAGATGTTCAACAGTATCCCGCAGGAGAAAATGCTGAGATTGAAGGTAGCGTTCTTATTAGGTTAGTAAAAGCTGAACCTCCTGAAAGTAAGCGTAAACGGTACACCGAAGATCAAATTCAGCGTGCATCCGAACGCTTTGGAGAATCTCTTGAGATCTGGGGATGGAGCAGACGCCAAGACGTTAAACTTCTTTTCCTCGTTCGTCAAATGATTGCAAGGCGACTTGGGTTTCCTGAACTACAAAAACTGTTCACTGGCCAATTCGCCTCCACAAAAGCCAAAGAAGATTACGAAACAGGTGATCATGTGCTTCTAAAGCCGCTTGTAAATGCTATATGCCCCTTAATGCAAGCCGAAAGAAATGGGGATCGACGGCGAGTTATGGATATCCTAAGAAAGTCAAGCCCTACGTTCGATCCACAAGGCATCAATGCTAATCGAACCTTGGGAGAAATGAGGAATCTTTCAATTGAGCTTACACAAGGACTATCCGACCTGTGGGACAAGGGTACATTAAGTGACATCTTGAAGTATTGCCGCAAAAACAACTTATGTAAGATTTCAGACCGACTAACAGAACACTTGGATCGTGCTCCAAGAAAAGAGAAGTATGATCCTGATCTACATTCGAGCGACAAAGGTGACTGGTTAGCCGATGCCTTTCATGCTATGTCAACTGATGAAATAGAACCATTTGTTGAGTTTATCAGCGACAACACGCCATATAGCACTCAACACGGTGTAAAAGGCGAACAATATGAGGATGTTCTCGTTGTTTTCGATGATACCGATGCCGCATGGAGCCATTACAGCTTCACTAAAATGCTGACGCCGATTACATCGGGTGACCCGACTGAGGGGCAGTACAATCGAAGCAAAAAATTGGCTTATGTTTGCTTCTCTAGAGCTGAGAAGAACTTAAGGATTCTATTATTCACTCCCGACCCTGAGACTGCAAAGAAGGAACTTGTTTCCAACAAGCTGTTTGAAGAAAACCAAATTTCTATTGCAGGATAGGAAGCAACAGATATAGATGGATTTAGCGCTTATCAAACACATAACAATCACATTGCACTCGGGCAGCAAAAGGTGCCGCTCGTTCCTCGCTCTACTTTTTGCTGCCGGTGATGTGAGGCGAACTCCAAAAAACACATCGTCCAATTACAATCGACACCCGTGGCGGTCAAAAAAAGGTAAGTGAACGAATAAAGAAAAAACAAATGGCAAAAAAAACGAAAACAGAAAAACAGATTGAACAGTACGAGCACTCGGACAAAAAGCGGGCGAATAACCCGCCGGTGGGTTTGGTGACGCCGAAGAGCGACCCGGATACAGGGGAAAAGAAAACTTATGAATATGACCCCCACCTTGATCCGCAATTGCAGTGGGCAGGCAAAGCGGAACACACCAGTTTTGAAGTGCCGACAGTTAGCCTGCATGTTCATGAGCGTATTGACCCGAAAACCATTATTGACACTGTAACGAAAGAAAAGACCGGGCCGACGCAGATGTCGCTTTTTAAAACTGAACAAAAACCCCTGCGGGAAGCCATTGATTTTTACAAGCATAAAGAGGGTTGGAGCAATCGCCTGATTGCCGGGGACAGCCTGCTGGTGATGAATTCCTTGTTGGAAAAAGAGGGTATGGCAGGCAAGGTGCAGATGGTCTATTTTGACCCGCCTTATGGGATTAAATACGGTAGCAACTTTCAGCCATTTGTAAATAAGCGGGATGTAAAAGACGGCAAGGACGAAGACCTGTCTGCGGAGCCGGAAATGATTAAAGCCTTTCGGAATACATGGGAGTTGGGTATTCATTCGTATCTGACTTATCTGCGGGACCGCCTGCTGCTTGCTCGTGAAATGCTGCACGAAAGCGGTAGTGTGTTTGTTCAGATTAGTGATGAGAATGTGCATCATGTTCGGGAGATTATGGATGAGGTGTTTGGATTGGAAAATTTTGTTTCTTTAATTACTTTCCAAAAAACAGGGGCTACAACAGGTTCAACGCTTGCGGTGGTATCGGATTACTTCATTCAATTTGCAAAGAATAAAGGGGAAATGTATCCTATTCAAATTCCGTGGTAAAACTGAAAAATTTAAACTTTAAAAAAAATAAATAGTGTAATATCAATAAGTTATTTTTTAAGTAAATTAATTTACCACGGAATTTGAATAGGATACGGGGAAATTAAGTATAAACAACTTTTCTTAGAAAGGAAAATTGACAAAGACACATTTGAAATTTTCCCGTTTGTAGAAGAAAAAAATGGGAACAGGAGGATGTTTCTTTTGAACCATCGGATATTGAGAGTAAAATTAAGAACTGTATAAAGAATACGCCTTCGCCATCCGTGGCTACTGCGTAAATTGGGCGGGGTTAAGAAATGAAAAAAATAAATTTAAATTTTGTTCTAATTGCAATTTTGTTTTTATGCTCGTGCGGGTTGAAAGATATTCATTTGCTTGTTCCTGTCCAGCCTATCCCTGACGATGAGTTGTTTTCAAAAGCAGAACAATTGTATCAGATGAAATTATATGAAAAAGCCCTTGATGCTTACAATGAGTATCTTGCCGAATTCCCCGACAGACCTTTTGCCGATGCTGCGCTCATAAAAACAGGGGCAATTTATACAGCACTTGGAGATTATGCAAAGGCACATGATAGCTATAAACGTTTGATTGTTGAATATCCTGACAGCTCTTTTGTTCCTGATGCAAGAGTTGAACGGCTGGTAACATTTTATAATGAAGGCAAATACGAAAAAGTAATAAGTGGCGCCGAACGTATTCTCAAGAAAATTGTATCCAGGATTCACGTTCTTAGAACATCTGTTCTAATCGGAGATACTTATCTTGCACTCGGTTCTCCGTTGGATGCTTTACATTCCTATATATTATCATATGAAAAATCGAAAGGTCTCGAAAGAGAACCCGTTATTGAGAAACTTAAGGAAACCGCCATACGGTTTGATAAAGAAAATATTATGTCCATTATAGAAAACATGGGATATAAGCCGCCTGTTGCAGGTTTGCTTATGTATCTATACGGCCTTAAGAAGGCTGAAACAGAACAATATAATGATGCTATAATGATGCTTTCCGCTTTTGTCGACAGGTTTCCTGAGCATAATTATGCCATAAAAGCGAAAAGTATTATAGAAGAACTCAGCACAAAGTCTGTATACAGTCGCTATACCATAGGTTGTTTGCTTCCTCTTAGCGGTTATTACGAAGCTTTTGGCGACAAGGCATTGAAAGGAATTGAACTTGCACTTGGGCAATTCTGTTCTCAGGATGACCGGCCGTCTATTAAAATAATAATAAAGGATACAGGTTCAGATCCGGATGTTGCTGTCAATGCAGTGAATGAATTGTTTGAAGAGCATGTTGCAGCGATTATAGGTCCGATTTTTACGGCCGAGCCTGCGGCTTTAGAAGCACAAAACAGGGGAATCCCTATAGTTACTATAACCCAGAAGGATAATATTGCTGATACCGGAGATTATGTTTTCAGAAATTTTTTTACTCCCAAAATGCAGGTTGAAACAATTGTTTCTTACGCAATTGAAAAGCTTGAGCTAAAAAATTTTGCAATTCTTTATCCAAATGAAAATTATGGTAAAGTTTTTATGAATCTTTTCTGGGATGAGGTCAAGAGTTGTGGCGGGAAAGTAGTTGGAGTTGAATCGTACGAGCCTGACAGCACTGATTTTGCAGATCCAATAAAAAAACTTGTGGGGCTTTACTATGAATTGCCGGAGGATCTAAAAAATATATACGAGCTGATTGAATATGAAGAAAAAGACTATGGCTGGAGCGAAGAAAATTATCATGAGACTGATAAGTCTGAGCCTGGGCCCGTTATTGATTTTGATGCTATATTTATTCCCGACTCATCGAAAAGAGCAGGACTTATTATTCCTCAGTTGTCATTTTTTGATGTTGATAATGTATATCTTTTTGGTACCAATCTATGGCATTCAGACATTTTAATCAGTATGGCGCAAAAATATGTACAGAATGCCATAATGCCGGATATTTTTTTCGCAGAAAGCTCTTCAGAAAACGTGAAAGATTTTGTCAGGACTTTTGAGAAAACTTTCAGGGAAAAGCCCGGTTTCATAGAAGCTGTAGCTTATGATACTGCAATGATGTTGTTTCAGATAGTCAGCCGGCAGGATGTCAGATTCAGAAGCGAAGTGAAAAATGAACTGATAAAACTTAGTAATTTTCATGGGGTAACAGGTCTTACTTCATTTGATAATAACGGGGGACTTCAGAAAGATCTTTATCTTCTTAAAATTAAGGGTAATAAATTTATTGAGCTGGAATAATAACGGTTACTCATTTTTAAAGGAACTTTGTCCTGTTGCGTGAAGGACGCTTAGCCACAATTTTTTGTTTGGATTAACTCTTTTCCGCTTACCGGCTGAGGCTCCCATTGGGATATGAACAAAATAGTTGTTCCAGTGGCCGATTAAGAGTCCCGTTTTTCCCGACATTCCGGCGTGAACAGCGTCGCGTCCCAGAAAGCTGCAAAAAACATGATCATTTGCATTTGCCGGCAGACTCCTGATCATATAACTGGGATCAATATATTTAAGTGATATATTAATATTTCTGGATTGGAAATAAGATATTATTTTGTTTTTTAAAAACAATCCTATATCTTTGAGCCTGATGTTTCCTGATTCATCATGCTCATTTTTGTCAATTTCAAAAAATTTTTGGCCTGCTCCTTCAGCCACCAGTATTACAGCATGTTTTCTGAGATGAATACGCTTTTCAAGCTCGCTTAGAAAACCTTTTGGTCCTTTAAGATCAAAATCAACTTCCGGTATCAGCACAAAGTTTACATTCTGTTGAGCAAGGGCGCTTGTTGCCGTTATAAAACCGGAATGCCTTCCCATAAGCTTTACAAGTCCTATTCCGTTGGGATAACCTATAGCTTCATTGTGGGCTCCCCTGATCGCCTGCGTAGCCATGTCAACAGCGGTATCAAAACCGAAAGTTCTTGATACCATATAAATATCATTATCTATTGTTTTTGGTATTCCAATAACACTTATTTTCAGACCTGTTTTTGTTATGGTATCCACTATCCTCGTTGCAGCCATAAGTGTTCCATCGCCCCCGATCATAAAAAGGATACCTATGTTCATTTTCTTAAGGGTATTAACAATTTCCTCTATTGACTGAACTCCCCTTGAAGACCCTAAGATTGAACCACCCATTTCAAGTATATTAACAACCGCTTCAGGTTTAAGATCCATTATCTCGTGCCCATATTTTGGAATAAAGCCTTGGAGGCCGTGTCTTATACCATAGATATCCCGGACTTTGTAACTGTAATAAAGTTCCAAAACTATTGAACGAATTATATCATTCAGACCAGGGCATAGCCCGCCGCATGTTACAATTGCACACCTTAGTTTGCCGGCATCAAAAAATATTTTGCTTCTGGGACCAGCCATTTCAAATGATGGTGGTATTTGTTTTTCTTTGACTGTTTTTATAAGTCTATCGAATTTTACATCTATTAATATCCTGTCATTGTCGGAAACGAAATTTTGATTTTTTACGCTATTGTTTCCTATTAAAACAGGCGAAGAAAATCGGGGCTCTCCTAATGTCTCTATTTTTGTATCAATAGAATTATAATTCATAATCAATCTCAATTGCTTTAGGAACATGGACGAAATAACTTCCGCAACTATGCATCACAGCATCAGGCCATCTTTGACCCAAATCTGTGCGCCTACTTGTGGAAGTTAATTAGTCCACGTTCCTTATTTTCCGTTAAACTTGAAATCACCTTTACCTAATATATCGTGGAGATGCAAAATGCCCTCAACTTTTCCGGTTGAATCAGTTATTGGGAGGATAGTTATCTGGTGCTGTTCCATTATGTTAAGTGCATCGTACGCCGGAGAATCAGCTCTGACTGTTCGTGGATTGTTTGTCATAACATCTTCGAGTGTAAGTTCAAAAATATTCTTTTTCTTTGCTATAATACGCCTTATATCACCATCGGTTATTATACCTGTAAGGATTTTGTTTTTCGTTATGATAAGAGTTGTTCCTATTCCAAAACGATTGATTTCATCTATAGCGTTTTCCATACTTGTTCCAGCGAAAACTTTTGGCACGGCTTCTTTCGTTAACATGATATCTTTAACTTTGCTGGAAAGCCGCTGCCCCAACATGCCGCCCGGATGAATTTTTTTGAAATCGCTGGGTTTAAAATGTTTTTTGTTGATAAGGACAACGGCAAGCGCATCTCCCATTGCAAGCATGGCAGTTGTACTGGCAGTAGGGGCCAGGCCTAAAGGACAAGCTTCTTTTTTGACATGAACATCAATTACTATGTCGCTGTTTTTTGCCAGAGTTGAATGCATATTCCCTGTGAAAGCTATAACCTTGCACTCTATTTTGAGTATGCTTGGTAAAAGAATATTAAGCTCATCGGTTTCACCGCTGTAAGAAAGCGCAAGAAATATATCATCCTGACATACTATGCCAAGATCTCCGTGCATGGCTTCAACCGGATGCAGGAATATGGATCTTGTTCCGGTACTGTTCAGGGTGGCTACGATCTTTCTGCCCACTATTCCGGATTTGCCGATACCACTTACTATTATACGACCTCCGGAATTGAAGATACATTCCACCATTTTGGAGAAATTGTCGTCAATCCGATCTATCAATCCAAGTATGCCCTCTGCTTCTATTTTAAGAACTTCAATTGCTTCTTTAATTATCATATATATTATTCTCTTAGGGTTCGCACACAAATAAGTTCGCAATTTTAAGTGTTGAGGTGCCCGTTTGGCAAGGCGCGAAAGCGCAGGAATATCAGGATATTCCGAGCTTTCGCAACACAGCCATGCGGGATGCATCGGCGCTTAAAATGTGAAGTTATTTTTGTGGGAGCCCTTAGTGGCTGAACGGTTACCCTCCTTATTCCTCGCAACGACTGCTCGGAACCGGAGGTTTTCGTTCAGGCAACAGATAAAAGGTTTAAGCTGATTTGTCAATATTTCGATTAAAAAATCCAGTCCTGACGTATGATTTTGTATCTTATTCCCACTCTTTGTAGAGTTTCATACGTTCAGCAACTCTTTTTAAATAATCCCGTGTTTCCTGATGATGTAAATTTTTTCCAAGATAAACATAAAGCTCGTCAGGTTTCATGGTATTAACTTTATCAATGGCGCAGCTAAGCTGTTTCTTTCCACAAAGTGCTCTACTGAGGTTCCCTACTCCTGTATTATACGAAGCAATTGAACAATATAGAGCATTGTCAGCATTCGGGATCTTCCTGAAATAGCGATTTTTTATAAGTCCAAGATAAGCGCAGCCCAGTTCTATGTTATTATCCGAATCATAAAGATAATCAGGAGAAAGCTCCTTGCCATAACCATAAACATATTTATAAGCATCCCAGGCACCGGATTTCGGTACAAGCTGCATTAGCCCGTAGGCGGGCACATGACTTGTTGCCTTTGGATTGAAATATGACTCAGTATGAATAACGGCAAAGGCAAGCGGAACAGAAATGGAAAATCTTTCAGCCTGTTGGCGGACATTATCAAGATATCTCTTTGCGCGAATCCGAACATGATCAGGTACAAGCAAAAACCTAACCTGCACCCTGACCATATCGCCTTTATCAGTCTTCACATTTTTCTTAATTACAGGTTTTGTCTTTACAATTTCCTTTGCAACTTGTTTTTTATTTTTTTCTGTAACAGGGTTACCTTTTTTGTCCTTTAATTGCCCCTCAAGCACCGGTGATGTCAGGAGAGGTGAAGGGGGAATCTTTTTTTCTTTTGCAGGTTTTGGCGGCAAATCATAATTCCGGTTTTTCCCTTTATCAACGATTAAACGTTCGATTTCTTCCGTAAGTTTTTTATCTAAACTGTCTGGATCCCGTTCTGCCTCTTCTTTCGGTATCACCACTTCTACCAAGACTTCACCAGCCTCAAAATCCACACAGCTTCTTCCTGTTTTATCCTCGGAATACTCAACCCAATCCTTTTTTGTAGAAGTAACAAAGTCCCCCCACATGGCTTTTACTTCTCGCTGGAATTCTTCAAAAGCTTGTTTTTCGAATCGCTTGTAATCCTCCTCCATTTTTGCAACTTCTTCGAAGAATTCCTTCTCCATATCATCCATTTGAGCAAATAAGGAACAGGCTGCAGAAAATATAAAAAACATGACAAAAAATATTACCGACCGATGACTTTTCATCTTAATACCTCCTAACATGCTGAAATAATTAAATTCCAAATTATTTCCCCTTAATCCCCCTTCAAGGGGGAATAAACTTCACCTGTTCGCTCAGCAAAACAGATAGCCGCATTGGGCAACGATAAGGGGCGAGCGCAACATTCTGTAACCATAAAATATAATTTTGATGTTTGTTGTGTTAAGGGCTCGCACAAAAATAACTTCACATTTTAAGCGCCGATCCATCCCGTCTGGCTGCGTTGCGAAAGCTAGGAATATCCTGATATTCCTGCGCTTTCGCGCCTTGTCAAACGGGTGCCTCAACACTTAAAATTGTGAACTTATTTTTGTGCGAACCCTAATGACAAGGTTGACAATACTTATCTACAATATTATATTGCTTTTGTATTGTAAAATTTAATTGCAGAAAGGATAATTATTATGGCAGAAGGTATTTTGGAAATTGATGACAGCATTTTTGATGCTGAGGTTCTGAAGTCTGACAAACCGGTACTTATGGATTTTTGGGCTCCGTGGTGCGGGCCATGCAGGGCGATTTCTCCTTTGATGGAAAAGCTCGCCGGTGAATTTGGAGATAAAATTAAGTTTCTCAAATGCAATGTTGACGATAATCCAATCAGTCCCGGCAAATACGGAATAAAATCTATACCCACGCTTATGTTCTTCAAGGATGGAAATGTAGTAGATCACGTGATAGGTATAGTTGCCAAATCAAAACTGGAAGAAATGATAAACAAAATTTTAAACCTGAGTTGAGCGATTTCTTGCGCAAAAATGTGCTGAGATCTTGATAAAAAATCGCTCAATTCAGGTGATAGGAAACTTTGTAATGAAAAGTGTTGATTATGATCTTGTTATAATCGGCGGTGGCCCGGCCGGGCTCACAGCAGGTCTTTATGCTGCACGCGCTAGATTGAATGTAATCCTGATTGAAAAGGTTGTGCCGGGAGGACAGGTCCTCACATCTGACTGGATTGAAAATTATCCCGGCTTTCCGGAAGGAATTAGCGGGCCTGACTTGATTCAGAAAATGACCGGGCAGGTTAACAAATTTGATCTTAATATAGAATCAAATGAAGTGATCTCTTTTGATTTGTCTGACCCTGTCAAAAAGATTGAGTTAAACGACAGAACCATTACAAGTCACACAATTATTATAGCTACAGGAGCTTCACCCAGCAAGCTTGGCATCCCGGGTGAAGATATTTTTTTTGGAAGAGGCTTATCTACATGCGCAACCTGCGACGCACCTTTTTTCAAAGACAAAATAGTTGCGGCAGTCGGAGGCGGAAATACCGCTGTTCAGGAAAGCATATTTCTAACCAGGTTTGTAAAAAAGGTTTATCTTATTCATAGAAGAGATCAATTGAGGGCAGACAGGATTCTGCAGGAACGAGCATTTGCCAATGATAAAATTGAATTTATCTGGGATTCTGTATTAACAAGCATTGATGGTTTAGCTAATGTAGAAAAGATTACAGTAAAGAATGTTAAAACCGGAGATACAAAAGAACTCTCCGTAGACGGCTGTTTTATATGGACAGGCATACTACCCAACACAGATTTTTTAAAAGATGAAGTAAAAGTAGATGATTACGGCTTTATAATCGTCGACTCGAATATGCAGTCATCAGTGTCGGGTGTATTTGCAGCAGGTGATGTGAGAAACACCGGCCTGCGCCAGATTGTAACCGCTGTCGGAGATGCGGCAAGTGCCGTATTTTCGGCAGAGCATTATATAGAAAATATAAAATCATGAAACCTATCTTAACAATTGCTATCATTTCATTGCTTGTCTTTTCAAGTTGTGCATGGCTTGAGACAAAAGAAGAAAAGAGCATCAAGGAACTTGCAAGCAGTGGAATGAAAGAGTTTAAAAACGAAAATTATAAAACAGCAATAGAATACTTTGAAAAATTAAGGGACTGGTATCCTTTTAGTAAATATGCAATCCTTGCAGAGCTAAAAATTGCTGATTCATATTATAAACTAAAGGAGTATGAAGAGGCTATATCCGCATATGAAGAGTTTGCCGACCTTCATCCGCGTAACGAGGCAACATCCTATGTTATCTATCAAACAGGACTTTGCTATTTTGAACAAATAGATACTGTTGATCGAGACCAAACCACAGCGCAAAAAGCACTTGATATTTTTAAAAAGCTGATCAAACAGTTTCCAAAAGATGTCTATGCCGGCAAAGCCGAAGTTAATTTGAAAAAATGCTTAAAAAGTCTTGCCGGGCATGAACTCTACGTAGGACTTTTTTATTACAAAAGTAAGCACTATAAAGCAGCTTTAAGCCGTTTCGAGACTGTCCTTACAAATTATCCTGATGTTGGAGTCCAGCATGAAGCCCTTCAGTATATTGCTTTGTGTAAAGAATATGGAAGGTTATGATAGCAGCAAGCGCCTGTCTTTTTGGATTCAACTGCCGATACGATGGTAAATGCAAAAAAATTCAGCCTTAATAAAGCTGTTGGAATCTGAAAAAATTCTTCCGATTTGTCCCGAACAGCTTGGCGGACTCCCTACTCCAAGAGCCCCATCAAACCTCGTTGGAGGAAATGGTTTTGATGTTCTGGATGGAAATGCAAAAGTTATAAACAGTTACGGTAATGATAATACTGAAGCATTTATTAAAGGATCCTATGCAGCATTGAATATGATTAGTGAGCAAAAAATCAGGCGCTGCTTTCTTAAAGATAAAAGCCCTTCATGCGGAGTTGGTTGCAGAACGCAGCTCAGTCAAGAAACTAACGCTTGTAAAAATTCAAACACACTCCTAACCGGAGTTACAGCCGCACTTTTAATCCGAAAAGGAATCATTATTGAAGAAATTACGAATTTGGGTATTTTTGACCAACGCCGCAAAAAGGTAAAATAAGGAATTTCAGTTCAAATATCTGGAGCCTTCTGCCAGATGAAGCCCCATCAATTT
>Ga0255431_1184_pt1 | contig 11986 bp, 10 predicted proteins | sample ANMaggSeSYBR02J5_FD_182633 | JGI IMG/M metagenome (GOLD analysis project Ga0255431, IMG submission 182633) | Sediment cell enrichment communities from methane seep in Santa Monica Basin, California, United Staets - ANME aggregate JGI... | ecosystem: Environmental > Aquatic > Marine > Cold seeps >... | reverse complement strand
AGAGGCTGAATGTCAAAATTTAAAAAACATCTATGACATTGAGAATATTCCAAGTGATTCCAGAATGCGTGAAATCAATGACGAAATAGACCCAAAGAAATATATCTCTCCAATATTTAAAGTTCTTTTCCGGCATCTCCAGCGTGGCAAGGAGCTAGAACCAATGGTTTTTTATAAGGGATGCTACCTTTTAAATCTGGATGGCACCGGTTTTTTTCATCTAAAAAAGTAAGCGCTCCATATTGTATGGAAAAGGTAAATAAAAAGACAGGAGAAATCACTTAGGAACGTGGACGAAATAACTTCCCCAACTATGCATCATAGCTTCAGGCCGCCTTTGCCAAATCTCAAATCCAGACTCAAATCACAATAATATTGAAATAGCTCGCTATTCCATCAACTTTTGTGATCTGAGATCGAACAAATCTGACCTAAATCTATGCGCCTACGCCTGTAAACTACAAACAGCATACTGAAAACAGCCGAACCACACTAAAGGTGATTCGGCTGTTTTATAAGTAACACTTAATGTTATCCTCTACCATATTATAAGTGGAAGAGGTTAGTTAATCATCCTTGGCGATTAACTAATTTACAGGTAAATTATGAGCTATACCATGACAATCGCCGCACTTGGTATCTTGCAACATCCTTTTTGAATGAGGCATGCCGTGGCATTCACTGCATAAAGGTATTTTCTTATGTGCTGCATGACAATCCGAACACTTAACATCGGTGTGTTTAGTATAATTATTCTGCAGTAAGTCATATGCCTGAGTATGGCAGCCTGCACAAACAAGATTTGGAGTATCTTTCTTGCTATAGGTTATCTTTGTCGGCATATGAACCGGGTGACAACCCATACAGGCATTATCGTCCATGGCATACTCCGGGCTGTGAGACTCGTGGCATTCATTACATTGAGGTATATAGCCATGTTTTACGTGATGACAATCTGCACATGCAACCTCAGTTGTATGCCTGCTGACATTATCAGTAATCTGTTTGGTTTCTTTTGTATGGCAAGACTTGCAGGCATTATTGCTTAACACTGCGCCAGGAATAATCAGTGGTGCATGAGGATCTGTATGACACGAATCACAATCCACGAGTGGAGCTTCTATTGTACCCTCGCCGTGAAATACCCCGTGACAGGTTTCACATTGCGGTATGACTGTCTCATATGGACGTTTTTTGGGATTAAACATATGAAATTGGGTATGACAGTCAACACATTCTATCTGATGTTTTCCACCGACATCTTTAATGCGGTCAAATACACCAATATGGCACTGAGCACACTGGGCCGCCGAATGAAGAGGTTGAGGCCGAATATCATATAGCCCAATCTTTTCAACTTCTTTTTTTGCTATATCGGTTGCTGCTGCTTCTTCAGTTCCAGCAGGCGTCGGCACTGCACTTTTGTCACATCCAACGGCAACAAGCAATAGTGCTGCAATAGCTATAACACTAAAAACTATGGTTCCCTTTTTTACACTCTTCATCTATATCACCTCCATTAATTATTACTTTCTCATTTCAAATCATGGGCTATACCATGGCATTGCCCGCATTCAGGATATTTACTTAACATCTTAGCCGGATGGGGTTCGCCATGGGGTATCTTACATGAAACACATGTCGGTACTGCCTTATGAACAGCTTTATGACAGTAAACACATGATAAATCTTTATGTTTGGTTGTATTATTGTTCAATAATGTGTACGCCTCGCCGTGGCAGGCGGCACAGTAATGTGAAGGTGTTTCCTGATCGTAAGTAATAACAAGGGGCATGTGTACCGGATGGCATGAAAGACAGGCATCTACGTTCATATCTTCGGTATGTTTTTCATGACATTCCATACATGCCGGAATATAACGATGTTTTGGGTGACATTCATTACAGGCCAGGTTTGTATGAGCGCTGGGATTCTCTTTTACTTCAATTCCTTGCTTTTCATGGCATGTCAGGCAGGGAGCTGATACTTCCCCTTCTATATTTAAAGCCAAGGGAGCATGAGTGTCTGAATGACATGAGCCGCAATTTTCAAGTTTGTAATGAGGACTGTCACTATGACATACGCTGCAATCAGGAATAGCGTTTTTACCCTCAGGCGGGTGCTCTGTATGACAATCCAGACAGCCGACCTCTGTTTTATGCTTATTACCGCTGTCAGCTATTGTCGCCGGTTGTTTCTCATGACATTTAATACAATCGGAATTTGAAAGCGAGAAGCCTTCCTGATTTGCTGCAAATGCGCCGGTGCTGTACATAATCAGCACCAATAACGAAAATAAAAGTCCTGTTTTTTTTCTCATATCTTCCTCGTAACTACAAAAGGCCCATCCTTACTTTGAACATTTTTCAAAGATCTCTCAAAGTAAATGAAATGGGGAATGATAACGATGCTCAAAATTTACCAGGATGCCAAATAATTAAAAAAATTATTTGTATTTGGGTTACAGATATTACAATTTATATCATCACAAATTATCTTATGTCAAGTTCTTTTTCTTACCTGAGTTCTTCCATATGACGGCCTTATAATTCGGTACCTATTTCTCCTAATCCATAAAGACTAACTATAAATCCATACTTGCGGTCGTTTTCGTTTTCATCTTCGTAAGAGCACTTGATAGACCAGCACTGTGATTTATATAAAAAACCGATACCGGCTTTTATATCTCTACTATTATATATATTACGTTCATATTCACCGAATACTTCAAGGTTGTCTGAAATTATTAAATTAATATTATAATAAATAGACTCACTTGAATCAAGAGTATATCTGTGTTCAACAAACAACTTGTCCCCTCGATAATCTGATAAAGTTACCGCAACATTACGAGACAGGAAAGAATCTTCATACCGGCACCATTCTGCATCAGCCTGCAAAGACAAATATTTTACAGGTGAAAGCTCAAGCTCAGCGTAAATGGGAGAAAACGGCTTTGGATTGTCATCCCTTGCCGCACCAATGTTATAACTCTGTTTTATCAAAAAATAGCAGAACTCGTTATAGCTATAACTTACAGGCTCATCATTTTCTTCATCCGCAACCCCGTTTTTTTGTTCCGTATTTTCCTTTGATTTTGAGGTAAAAGTGTTTGTAATTGAATAGGTAATCAGGTTGTTTTTCTCAATACTGTCTAAATATTCTTTCTGGTCCTGCTCAGGTATGTAATCATAAATAATTTGTGGCTCAATTGAATGTTTGATTCTGTCTAAGGTTTTTCCATTTATATTGTATATCTTATAAATTCCGGTAGATAAATCCAGTTTTATGTCATAAATTTGTCTGTTTAATATATTATGTGCTTCTACTGCCCTATCTGAGTGGTCATCAACATACCAAACCGTCTCTTTGACCCCGAAAGATGGTTCAAAAGTGAAATAACTTCCGAAATTGCAAGGAAAATAAAACCTTGGATACAAATCCATGCGATGGAGTCTGTTTCCATCCTTACTGTAAGAATACGTATATTCAGAATCGAAATCTATATAAAAAGGTGTATTTAATATCTTTTGTTTTAATGCATTAAACCTGATCAGCGGCAGTTTCTGCAGGGTTGTATCCGTATCCTCCTGACGTCGATTAATGACATTATCATACCATCGCAGCTCTGCATTAAAGCTGCAGCGCGACCAGCTCTTGTTCAAGCTTAAACTGTTTACCCTTGTGGCATCATCGTATTCGTCAATATTTCTGCCAAAATTTAAATAATAATAATCACTTGTTTCTTCAAACCCTGTGTATCCATTTTTAAATTCATGCAAGTAATCCTGATCACTAATAATATCCATATCCAATTTTGCAGAAAACCCAAAAGGCATAGCCTGGTCATGCTTCCATCTTAACCAGTAGCGATCGGTATTGGGCCGCAATATGTCATCTCCCGTATAAGCCCATTCCTCACTCCGAATACCGTTATCAACCTTTTTATCTTTCAAAAAGTCATACATAAGGGTTCCTTTTGAATAATTATCTAAAACATACCTGTATTCAAAAGCAACTTTATCTCCACGACGCCCCATATGATATAAATAAAAGGTTGCGTCCGAGCTTTCATTTATAGCCCAATAAAAAGGCTGATTATATTCCTCCCCTTTTCGTTTTGAATATCCAATTTGTGGTGGAAGTAAACCGGACTGGCGTTTTTGTTTGGCTGGAAAAACAAGAAAAGGAACATACAGCACAGGGACTTTTTTTGCCCAAAAAGTTGCATGATTAACAAAACCATAACCTTCCAGCGTAACTTTCAGATTTCTTCCGGTAATTTTCCATGCAGGGCTTTTACCGTCACATGTTGTCAAGCCGGCTTTATCCACAAAATAGCTGTTTTTCCCCAGCTTTTTTATCTCATTACCTTTTATGTAAAAATGGTTTTCTTTAAGAAATACAGTTCCATTATAGATTGTTCCAATCTCAGCCTCCAAATCCATTTCCATGCGGTCACCGATTAAAACATCCTCACCTGCTGTCATTATCACATGACCAACCGCAAGAACCTCCATTGTATTGCAATTAAAACTAACAAAATCAGCAGTCAGTTTTCTGCCTTTTTTTGTTATAATTACACGACCTTTTGCAATATATTGATCAGCTTTATTGTCGTAATTTATTTCGTCTGCAGAAACATGCCATGGTTCTGTAGAATCATCCTCAAAGAATTTATCCTGAATTCCGGCACAAACACAAACAGGAATAATAGTCAAAAAAACAAGTAAGCCAGTAAGTAAGATAGACAAGCAGGTTATAAACTTTATCCGATCTATAAAACATATTGGGTCAAACCCATTTAATACGACTGTCTGAATTTTTTCGTTCAACAATTTCTCCGATAATATAGCTCTTTTCGCCTATAGCGCTAAGTCTTTCCAGCACATCCTGTGCAACTTCTTCAGACAATACAGCTATCATGCCGATACCATTATTAAAAGTGCGCAGCATTTCTTCTTCAGATATCTTACCGGCCTGTTGTAAAAATGTAAAAACAGGAGGAACGTCCCAGCTTCCCTTTCTTATTACAACATTACAAGATTTAGGAATAATTCGAAGAATGTTATCAATGATACCTCCACCAGTTATATGCGCAAGACCCAGGATTGGGAGATCTCTGTAAATACGATAAATAATATTCGAATATATTCTGGTGGGTATAATTAGTTCATCTCCCAACACTTTACTCAGCTCAGGTACATAACTATCAATCTTTAACTTTAAAATATCAAAACATATCTTGCGTACGAGTGAATATCCATTACTATGAAGCCCGCTTGATGCAATACCAACAATTTTATTGCCTACATGAATCTCCGATCCATCAATAATTTTACTGTTATCTACAATTCCTACAGCAAAACCAGCCAGATCATATTCGTTATTGCTGTAAAATCCAGGCAGTTCAGCCGTTTCGCCACCTGTTAGAGCGCATGCAGCCTGCCGGCAGCCCTCGGCAATTCCCTTTATGATTTCAGTTACAGTATCTGTTTTCAGTTTGCCTGTTGCAAGATAATCAAGAAAGAAAAGTGGTTTTGCTCCCTGAACAGCAATGTCGTTAACGCACATGGCAACAAGGTCAATACCAACTGTATTGTGTTTATCCATCATAAAAGCAATTTTAAGCTTGGTACCAACACCATCTGTCGAGCTGACAAGAACCGGTCTCTCCATCCCTGCAATATTAAGCGAAAAAAGACCCCCGAACCCTCCTATTTCACCAATAACACCAGTTCTGGGGGTTTGTTTTGCTATTTCTTTAATTTTATCGACCAAAGCATTTGCTTTGTCTATATCTACCCCTGCATCAGCGTAAGTAAGAGAATCAGTCATATAAATCTCCCTGAAAGTTTATATCAAAGCATTATTAAACTTGAAAATTAAATTGAATCAGGTTAAAAGTCAAAACAATTTTTAGGGTATAAATTTTTCAACCTGTGCTTTTAGCCATTAGCTTTTAGCCGTTAGCATTGAAAAGGGGTGAAAATGCAGGGCAAACGCACAGGTCGAAATTTTTTGGTCGAAAAGGTATTGGTATGAAAGAAATAAATATAGGCTTACTCGGTTGTGGTACAATTGGTACAGGTACTGCAAAAATTCTTATTGAAAGCAAAGATCTTATAAGTTCACGAATTGGAACTGTTCTGAATTTGAAACGTATTGCCGATATAGATATTAATAGAGACAGAGGAATAAAATTCAATGAACACGTTTTGACTACAGATGCTTCAGGAATTGTTGATGATTCGGAAATTGACATTATTATTGAGCTGATTGGAGGAGAGGGAATTGCGAAGGACTTAATTTTAAGGGCCATTAATAATGGAAAGCATGTCGTTACTGCAAACAAGGCACTTCTTGCAAACCACGGCAAGGCAATATTCAAGGCAGCAGATAAAAAAGGTGTCGGAATTGCCTTTGAAGCAAGTGTTTGCGGGTGTATACCGATTATCAAAACGTTACGTGAGGCACTGGTTGGGAATCGGATTAATTCAATGATCGGTATCTTAAACGGTACCTGCAATTATATCCTTTCAAAAATTACCGATGATAAAAGCAGCTTTGAAAACGCACTGTCCGAAGCGCAAGCGAACGGATTCGCAGAGGCAGATCCATCTCTGGATGTAGAAGGCCTTGATACAGCTCACAAACTATCCATATTGTCATCACTTGCCTATGGAATGGAAATCAATCTTGACGATATTTATATTGAGGGAATTTCAGAAATTACCCCCCTTGATATTGAATTCGCGGGACAGTTTGGATACAGGATAAAGCTCCTTGCGATCAGTAAAAACATGGGAAATAAAGTTGAAACAAGAGTACATCCTACTATGATTCCTTTTGACAATCTTCTTTCCAATGTCAATGGTACGTTAAATGCGATTACAGTGTCCGGCGACGCAGTAGGCGACATAATGCTTTACGGGCATGGAGCCGGTATGATGCCTACCGCCAGTGCTGTAGTCAGCGACACAGTTGATCTTGCACGCGACCTTTTATCCGGTGCAAAAAAAAGAGTTCCTTTGCTTTCATACCAAATGGAAAACATCAAAAAAATTCCTGTTATGTCTGTTGACGAAATCTTTACTAACTATTATTTCAGGTTCCTGGCACTGGATCAGCCCGGCGTACTTTCGAAGATAGCGGGTATTCTCGGCAATCATGGCATCAGCCTTAAGTATGTTCATCAAAAAGGACGAAAATCAAAAGGTTCGGTTCCTATCGTCATGCTGACACATCTCGCAGGAGAAGCCGACGTAAAAAAAGCTTTATCTGAAATTACCTCACTTGAAATTGTAAAAGACAAACCGGTTTTCATACGAATTGAGGATGAAAACAGTCAAAATTGATAAAAACGGTTCACAGTTCACGGTTTACAGGTTACGGTTGTAGGCTACCAACTTAAGGCGGGACACCTTGTAATCTCAAAAAGTTACAGTAGGGTGGGCGCTGCCCACCCTACAAATTGTCCCACTTTAAGTTGGTAGTCTAAACCCGATAACCGTGAACCGACAACCATGAACCGTAAACCATGAACCATGAACCGTTAGGTGAAAACATGTATATTGTCTGCTTGGATTTGGAAGGAGTTCTTGTCCCTGAAATATGGATAAATGTAGCCCAAAAGACCGGCATTAAGGAACTTGAACTTACTACACGTGATATATCCGATTATGATGTATTGATGAAAAAAAGACTTTCTATTCTTCATAAACATGGCCTGAAGATAAACGATATAAAAAAGGTTATAGATTCCATGGAACCGCTTGAAGGTGCGATGGAATTTCTTGAATGGCTTCGATCATGTACCCAGGTAATAATTGCTTCAGATACATTTGTTCAATTCGCAGGACCTTTAATGAAAAAACTTGGATGGCCAACTCTTTTTTGTAATTCTTTGCAAATAGATTCTGACGGCTCAATTAATAGTTATACCTTACGTCTGCAAGACGGCAAGCGGCAGACAATATTAGCTCTAAGAAACCTGAATTACAAAACAATAGCCGTTGGCGACTCATATAATGATATTTCCATGCTCAAAGAAGCTGATGCAGGTATTTTTTTCCGGCCGCCGGATAGTATAAAAGATGAATTCCCTGAGCTCACTTTATCATATTCATACAAAGAATTAAAAAACATTATCAAAAAAATCTAGTACCTTATGATAACCCACAACATAACATACCGTGTAATTTACGGCGATACGGATAAGATGGGCATTGCCTATCATTCAAATTACTTACGCTGGTTTGAAATTGGTCGTACAGAAATTTTCAGACATCTTGGACTTACTTACAAGGAAATTGAAAAAGGGGGAATTTTTCTGCCTGTCTCGGAAGCCTATTGCAAGTATTTATACCCTGCACATTACGATGATGTTCTAATAATAGAAACTTCTTTAGACACAAGCGTTAAGGGCAGTATGAAATTTAATTATCGCGTATTAAGTGAAGATGGTAATACAATACTTGCAAAAGGACAAACCAGGCATGCCTTTACTGACCGCAACGGTCGCGTAGTTCGTCCGCCGAAATTATTAATAGAACTTATTGCAAAAAATGTAAGTTCTCAATTAGGAACGTGGACGAATTAACTTCTCCAAGTAGGCGCATAGATTTGGGGAAGTTATTTCGTCCACGTTCCTTAGTTGGGGTAACTGGTTGAATACATACATGTCAAAATTTAATAAATGCAAAATACTCGTTGTCGGGGATTTGATGGTCGATGAATATTTATGGGGAGATGTTGACCGCATATCACCTGAAGCACCTGTCCAGGTAGTATTGGTCAAAAATGAAAACTATACCTTAGGCGGGTCCGGAAACGTTGTAAATAATCTTGTTGAACTTGGCGCAAAAGTGTCAGTGATAGGCATAACGGGTACTGACAGGCATGGCAACCTGTTGCTGAAAAACTTAAATAAACTAGGGGTGGATACAGCAGGTGTTGTTCAGGAACCTGACAGGCCAACTACAAGGAAAACAAGGATTATTGCGGCAAATCAGCATGTGCTAAGAATAGACAGAGAAACAAAAAGAAAAATTTTAGCCAAAACTTTTGAACTCCTTGCAGGATTTATTGAAGAAAAAGTCTCCTCTGCTGATCTAATTCTTATTTCCGATTACGAAAAGGGACTTATCACAAATTCCTTGTTTTCAAAACTGATCGAATTTGCTAAAAAACACAATAAAATAACAATTGCCGATCCAAAAGGACTCAATTTTTCTAAATATTCAGGAGTATTTTTGCTTACACCAAACAGAAAAGAAGCAGTGCTTGCCACTGGAACTGAAATTTTAGATGAAGCAGCTCTCATAAAAGCAGGAAATAAAATTCTTGATACTGCTATCATAGATAACCTGCTTATCACATGCGGCAAGGATGGTATGATTCTTTTTGAAAAGAACAAAGAACCTTATAAAATCAGTGCAAAAGCCAGACAGGTCTATGATGTTTCAGGAGCAGGAGATACTGTGCTTGCTGTTATAGGGCTTGCATTGGCATCAGGAGCATCATTAAAAGATAGCGCAGCCATAGCAAATACCGCTGCCGGAATTGTTGTAGGCAAAGTTGGAACCGCTACTGTTTCAAGCAAAGAACTTGCCTCAGCCTTAAGGAACGTGGACGAAATATCTTCCCCAACTAATGCATCACAGCTTCAGACCGCCTTTGCCCAGTCTTAAATCCAGTCTCAAATCCCAAAAATCTTGAAATAGCTCGCTATTCCTTCAACTTTTGTGATCTGAGATCAAACAAATTCGGCCCAAATCTGTGCGCCTACTTGGGGAAGTTATTTCGTCCACGTTCCTATTCCGATTACACTACATTCAAACAAAAAAACTCTGTTAGAACTTGAATCATTAACAAAAAAATTGAAAAAAACCGGTATAATTAATAATATCAAAAGAGATCGTTAAGTAATACAACACGATATGTTATTTTTGCAGAAAAATCCTCAAGGCATAACTTTCAAGGTCTTTGTTCAACCAAAGTCTTCAAAAAACATGATTACAGGAATTTACGGTGATGCACTTAAAATCAAGCTCACAGCTCCTCCGGTTGATGGTGCCGCCAACAAGATGTGCATTAAATTTCTTGCAAAATGCTTTAAAATTCCAAAAACATCATTAGAAATAATATCCGGACACACCAGCCGAACTAAACATGTGCTTTATAAGCAAAAACATAATAAAGACGGGTTGGAGAGCATTGATCATTTCAAAAAAAGCTTGAATAATTATTGAATTCTCAAAAAAAAGCTTGACAATCTTTCTTAATACAGCTATCAATACTTTTTTGATGCGGGGTGGAGCAGTCTGGTAGCTCGTCGGGCTCATAACCCGAAGGTCGTCGGTTCAAATCCGGCCCCCGCTACCATAAGAAAAACAAGGGGTTACGGAAGATTCGTAACCCCTTTTTATTTGCTCTAAAAGGGCGTTGCATTCAGACTGCCGAAATTAGAGCCTCCCCCAAATCCGTTATAATCAGAAAATTACTTACATGCTTTTGAAAAAGGAACCTGGACGAAATAACTTCACTTTTTTGCCAGGTTATCATTGGCTTCCGGTGCCGGTGGGCTTGATTCGATTTACAAGAGGATATAAATGGAGTTGGTAATAACAACAGAAAGCAGGCCAATTAAATTATGGCTTGATAACATAGAAGATGGTGCTTTGGCCCAAGCTAAGAATCTTGCCAACCTGCCATTCGTGTTCAAGCATATAGCTATTATGCCAGATGCTCATCAAGGATACGGTATGCCAATAGGAGGTGTTATGGCAACGCGGGATGTTATTGTTCCTAATGCAGTTGGGGTCGATATCGGCTGCGGAATGTGTGCAATGAAGACATCCTTGACTGAAATTGAAACCCACGACTTGAAAACGATTATGGGCCTGATTAGAAAGAGTGTTCCTGTCGGGTTTAAACACCAACTTATAAAACAAGATGAATGCTTGATGCCAAAAATGGTTCACCATAATGGAATTGTTGAACGGGAGTACAATAGTGCTCTAAAGCAGCTTGGCACCCTTGGTGGTGGAAATCATTTTATTGAAATCCAAAAAGGGAATGACGGGTATGTCTGGATTATGGTTCATTCGGGTTCAAGAAATATTGGACTAAAGGTTGCCAAACATTACAACGACGTTGCAAACGAAGCGAATGAAAAGTGGTTTAGTGTAGTTCCGAAAAAGTGGGAGCTGGCATTTCTGCCTGCCGACACAATCGCCGGAAAGGCATATCTTGACGAAATGCAATACTGTGTAGATTTCGCGTTTGCCAATAGGCATTTGATGATGGATCGTATTATGGTAGCTGTAATGAGCGTTGCTCCTGACACTGAATTTGATAAAATGATAAATATTGCTCACAATTACGCACAACTCGAACATCACTTCCAAACGAACGTATGGGTTCACAGGAAGGGCGCAACAATGGCTCAGAAGGGGCAAACTGGAATTATCCCAGGGTCGCAAGGCACAGCCAGTTATATCGTAAGGGGAATGGGAAATCCAGAAAGTTTTCATTCTTGTTCGCATGGTGCCGGGCGGAAAATGGGCCGTAAACAGGCGCAACGGGAACTCAACCTTGAAGCTGAAAAGAAACGCCTTGATGACCTCGGTGTGATCCATTCTATTCGTGGCAAAAAAGATCTTGATGAGGCTGCTGGGGCATACAAAAACATCACGAAGGTTATGGCAAAGCAGTCTGATTTGGTTGAAATCGTGGTGGAATTGCGGCCGATGGCAGTAATTAAGGGGTAAAATCCAACAGGAGGAACGTATGGACAAGCCTATTGAAAACTATTGGAAAATCCGTCTTGAAGGTCTTAAGAAATCTTTGGAAGAAAATAACTTTGAGGTTTTTCTTGCAAATAATTCCTCAGAAGCAAAAGCAATTGTGCAAAAAGAAATTCTTCCAAAAACAGGTGCAAAAAGTGTTTCATGGGGAGGCTCCTTAACATTTACTAAAACCG
>Ga0255431_1142_pt2 | contig 12027 bp, 11 predicted proteins | sample ANMaggSeSYBR02J5_FD_182633 | JGI IMG/M metagenome (GOLD analysis project Ga0255431, IMG submission 182633) | Sediment cell enrichment communities from methane seep in Santa Monica Basin, California, United Staets - ANME aggregate JGI... | ecosystem: Environmental > Aquatic > Marine > Cold seeps >... | reverse complement strand
CCATCAGACGATATTCGTGTTATCAGTCTTGATGCTGTTTTTTGCCATGAAATAACAACACCTGTTGCAATAAATGATCTGGTAAGCCGGAATAAAGACAGGGTGTTTGATCCCGATAAAATCAAAGCTGTGATTGACCACGTCACTCCTGCAAAGGATTCAAAAACAGCCATGCAGGGTAAAATTTTAAGAGATTGGGCCAGTCGCCACAATATTAGAGATTTCTTTGATATAGGCAGAAACGGAGTATGCCATGCGATTTTTCCGGAAAAAGGTTTTGTTCGTCCTGGCTATACCGTAATTATGGGTGATTCCCATACCTGTACCCACGGCGCATTTTGCGCATTTGCGGCAGGCGTGGGCACAACCGATCTTGAAGTGGGAATTTTAAAGGGTGTATGCGCATTTAACTATCCTTCGACAATTAAAATCAACATAATCGGCCAGATGCCTGAAGGCGTTTATGCAAAGGATGTAATACTTTCAATAATCGGAAAACTCGGCGTAAATGGTGCAACAAACAAGATCATAGAATTTACAGGGCCTGTAGTGGATGCAATGAGCATGGAAGCCAGAATGACTCTATGCAACATGGCAATTGAGGCAGGCGGGACAAGCGGTATCTGCTATGCGGACATGACAACCGTTGAATATTTGTGGGAATTTATTAAAAACGAATATCCAACAAAAGAATCAGCCCTTGAGGGATTTAATAAGTTTTCTCCTGATCCTGATGCCAAATACCATGATGTGATAGAACATGATGTAAGCCGGCTGGAACCTATGGTTACTTTCGGATACAAACCAGACCAGGTAAAAGCCGTAAGGGAGATGGAAAAAATAAAGGTAGATCAAGTTTACATTGGATCATGCACAAACGGAAGAATTGAAGATTTAAGAGTTGCTGCCCGTGTGTTGAAAAGCAATAAAATAAGCGACTCCGTCCGTGGTATCATATCTCCTGCAACTCCAAAAATTTTCAGGCAGGCAATGGATGAAGGTATTCTTAAAGTGTTCATGGACGCTGGTTTCTGCGTGACAAATCCGACCTGTGGAGCATGTCTCGGTATGAGCAACGGTGTACTTGCAAAAGGAGAAGTATGCGCATCAACAACAAACCGTAATTTTAACGGCCGGATGGGCAAAGGCGGAGTGGTGCATCTTATGAGCCCTGCAACAGCGGCAGCAAGCGCCATATCGGGTTATATTACAAATTCAAGTTTATATAAATCAGAAATTTGAAAACTAAATAATGAGGCGGCGGAAAAGAATTATGAAAAATTTCAGCGGAAAAGTGCTGTTCCTTGAGAAATCAGATATCAATACAGATGAAATAATTCCTGCAAAATACCTTACGGAAATTTCTAAGGAAGCGCTTAAACCCTATCTTTTAGAGGATCTACAACTGGATGGATTTGCTCCCGGAAAGGATATTGAGGGAAAAAGCGTAATCATAACCAGGGAAAATTTTGGGTGTGGCTCTTCGAGAGAGCATGCCCCATGGGCACTTGATGTAAATGGCATCAATATGGTGATCGCAGAAAGTTTTGCAAGGATATTCAGACAGAACATGTTCAACTGCGGAATGATGGCAATAGAACTGCCCGCCCAGAGCATAGATCATCTTTTCCGGATCTTTTCAGGCAAAGAGACATCCATCGAAACAGATCTTGAAAAAAATGTATTTATTCTTAAAGCTGATGGGCTTGAAGAAGAAACAGGTTTTTCAATATCCGACTTTGATCGCTTTCTTGTTGCCTCCGGCGGATGGGTGGAATACGCTGATGCTAAATATTAACTCTGAAATAAAACAAACATTAATTACAAAATATTAGCGTGATAGTAGTACTACCTTAAAAGGACTGGCGTTTTGTGAAAACCGGAAAGATCAACGAACGAAGAATTGAAGAACCGGAGGTAAAGAATGAATGATTCTATGGGTACAGGTATCAGTTTTAAGGAAGCGAGTACACGATTCATGGGTGTCTTTGGCGAACAGGAACTACTGGTGCGACCCATAGGGGTAAAACTGATTCCAAAAGGAAAAGATATTCCACAGGGCACGAAACCTCCCGGTGAATACCAGGGCATTGCCTGGTGCGAAGCGGTTAAAATCGCTGCAACCAAAGATGAGGCGATTGTGATAAATAGAGACAATGTGGGTTGTCCTGCCGCTGCTATTGCCCTTGGTCTTGTTGACGAGTACGAGAAAAAACCTTTAGGAGGCAAGAGAAAATACACCAACATGATGAAAGAAACCGCATCTCCTGCTGACTTCACACAAGGGTTTGTTTATGCCTGCAAGGAGAGCGACAATATGCAATTTGCACTCTTTGGAAAAGAGGACACAGGTCGCTATGAAACACTGGGGGTGGCACTGAAAGCCGTTTCCGGGATGACGGCAATTCAACCAGCCATTATGGATGCTGCAGTGGCCTATCCGGCAGATAAACTCGACATGGCACCCGATGTGGTGATCCTTGGAGTAACGCCAAAGCAGACACTGCTCGCAATTCAGGGCTACAATTTCCTTACCGGTAGTCGTTTTGAGATGAGTACCATCGGCATTAGAGCCGTCTGTGCAGACTTAACAGCCTTGCCTTTTTTGGAACAAAGGATGAATGGTTCTTTTTTCTGCCTCGGAGCAAGAGCGCTCGGCGGATGGGAAGGCGATCTGTTGGGATTGGGCATGCCGTTTTCGATATTTCAGATCATGGTCTCGGGTATGGATAAATCAGCACACGGTTTTCCCTATAAGGCATATCATTAATAGGGGAGAGCACAACCCTAAGAGGAAAAAAGAGATGAATTTTCAGGAAGTGATATTATCGTTACAGAAATTTTGGGCGCGTAAGGGATGTGTGCTGGTTCAACCATATGACATAGAGGTTGGTGCCGGAACATTTCATCCGGCGACTCTATTAAAGGTGCTTGGCCCTGAACCCTGGAATGTGGCTTATATTCAGCCCTCAAGACGTCCCACGGATGGCCGTTATGGCGAAAATCCAAACAGACTCCAACATTACTATCAGTTCCAGGTAATACTCAAACCTTCTCCAATAGATGTTCAGAAACAGTATTTGCAGAGCTTAAAGGCACTTGGAATAGACAGCCTTGAACATGATATCAGATTCGTTGAAGATGACTGGGAGTCACCCACACTGGGCGCCTCCGGTCTTGGCTGGGAAATCTGGTTAGATGGCATGGAAATTACACAATTTACATATTTTCAGATGGCAGGCAGTATTGAATTGCATCCCGTATCCGTAGAAATTACTTATGGCCTTGAACGTATCTCCATGTACTTGCAGGGTATTGATAACGTTTATGATTTGCAATGGAATAAAAATATTACTTATGGCGATATATATCACCAGCAGGAGATTGAGCAGTCAACATATAATTTTGAGCTGGCAAATGTTGATATGCTGCTTGATTTTTTCAATAAGTACGAGGCCGAAAGCATTCGTATTATTAAAGAAAAACTTGTTATTCCTGCCTACGAGTACTGCTTAAAGTGTTCACATACCTTTAATATACTCGACGCTCGCGGAGCAATAAGCGTTACAGAGAGAACCGGTTATATTGCACGTATTAGAAATCTTGCGAGAGCTTGTGCAGAGCAATATCTGGCACAAAGAAAAGCAAAAGGATTTCCCTTAAAAATTAGAGGCAGAAATGGACAGTCTATTACTTGAAATAGGTACGGAAGAAATTCCTGCAGGTTATATAGAGCCTGCTTTGAATGCATTATCGACGATGCTTTTAAAGAAGTTGATTGATGGACGTATTGAACATGGAACTGCTGAGACTTTTGGAACACCGAAAAGACTTGTTCTTGAGGTTAAAAATGTTTCAGACCGGCAGAGACCTCTTACAACTGAAGTGACAGGGCCTCCGGCAAGCATAGGATTTGACAAACAAGGTCATCCCACCATAGCGGCAGAAAAGTTTGCTGAGAAAGTCGGTAGTTCCGTTAAAGATCTGATAATCAAGGAGACGAAGAAGGGTGCTTATTTATGCGCAAAAAGGGTAGAAAATGGTTTAAAAACAGAACTTCTTCTGAAAAACATACTTCCTGATCTGATTACAGCTATACCTTTTCCCAAAACTATGAGATGGGCGGATGTGGCTGTTGAATTTGCAAGACCGATTCATACCATACTTGCTCTTCTGGGGAATAAAATAATTCCTTTTATGGTGGGAAATATTAAAAGCAGCAGATACACATCAGGTCACAGTTTTATGCAACCCTGCAGAATAAAGATTTCTAACCCGGATGAATACATAAAAGCCCTTGGTTCAGCTTATGTTCTGGTAGATTCAAAAAAACGAAGGGAAATTATTGAATGCGAGACAGCAAAACTTGCAGAGAGACTGAACGGCAGGGTGCTGCAGGATGATGAACTCGTTGATATTGTAACCAATCTTGTTGAATACCCGGCAGTCGTTGCCGGAAAGTTTAATACAAAATTTCTTGAGCTTCCTGATGAGGTTTTGATTACTTCCATGCGGGAGCATCAGAAATATTTTAGTGTAGTTGATAAAAAAGGCAAGCTTATATCCTGTTTTATCAGCGTTAATAATACGCTTGCAAAGGATATGTCGCTTGTTGCAAAAGGGCATGAAAGAGTACTCAGAGCCAGGCTGGAAGATGCCCGGTTTTTTTACAGAAGTGATTTAAAATCTTCTTTTGAAGACTGGATAGAGAAACTGAAACGCGTACTTTTTCAGGCCAGCCTCGGATCAATGTACGAAAAAGTAATACGCGTCAAAAAGATAGCAGAATATCTATCAGATGAAATTTTACATGATTCCGATTTGAATCAATATATGTCGGACCTTAAAAAACATGCGGCAAGAGCTGCGTTGATGTGCAAAGCAGATCTTGTGAGCCGGGTGGTAGTTGAATTTCCTAAACTTCAGGGCGTTATGGGAAGAATTTATGCTCTGAATGCCGGAGAACCGGATAATGTGGCATATGCAATTGAGGAGCATTATCTGCCCAGATATTCCGGCGGACCGCTTCCGGAAACGCTTACAGGTTCCATTCTCGGTATTGCCGACAAAATTGATTCAATATGCGGATGTTTTGTTGCCGGACTCATTCCAACAGGGGCTTCTGATCCTTATGCGCTCAGGAGGCAGGGCATTGGCATTATTCAGATCATGCTTAACAAAGATTTTTCTTTTTCCATAGTTAAGATGATAGAAAAGAGCATGAAACTTTTTTCTCAAAAAAGTGATCAGGAGTTTAAGAAAAATGTTGAAAATGTTTACTCTTTTCTGAAAAATCGTATTGCCCATCTTCTTGCCGAAGAAGGATTTTCAAAAGATATTATATCAGCAGTCATAAGTGTTACAGCAGACCATGTACCAAATATATGGAACAGAGTTAGAGCGTTAGAAAAGCTTAAGACCAAGCCGGACTTTGAGCCATTGTCTATCGCTTTCAAGCGTGTGGTTAATATAATAAAAAAAGCTGAACACCCAAAGAGAAAAGAAATTGACGAAAATCTGTTTCAGGATAAATGCGAGATAGCTCTATTTGAAGCATCTAAAGAAGTTAAAAACAAAATTTTTAATGATCTTGATAAAGGACTTTTTGACCAGGCTCTTTATGATATAGCTTCTCTACGCAACGTCGTGGATGATTTTTTTGATGGAGTCATGGTTATGGCTGAAGATAATGATCTTCGGGAAAACAGGCTTGCTCTTCTTATTAATATAGCGAACATGTTCGGTCTGTTTGCTGATTTTTCAAAAATTTCCACGCCAATGCATAGTTAGTGCCTGAACGGAAACAATGGCGTTAGTGTTTAAATAAATGATTGAGGAAAAAATAGATGGCTGAGAGAGTATGTCCTGTATGGGTTGGTTATCTTCTTGCTAGTCCTGTAAGAAAATTATTTCAAAATCCTAAAAAGATACTCGCCCCATATGTGGAGGACGGGATGAAGGTTTTAGATATTGGCTGTGCAATGGGTTTCTTCAGTTTACCCCTTGCACAGATGATCGGTTCAAACGGAAAAGTCATATGTGTGGATGTGCAAGAGAAGATGATTAAGTCACTCGAAAAACGCGCACAAAAAGCAGGATTGGCCAATAGAATTGAAACACGCGTATGTCGCCATAATTCACTTGATCTGGATGACCTTAAGAGAAAGATCAATTTTGCTTTTGCATTTGCTGTTGTACACGAAGTTCCTGATGCTCACACATTTTTTTCTCAAATATATGAAACGATAAAACCTACTGGAATATTTTTTGTAGTAGAACCAAAGGGGCATGTATCAGAAAAGGATTTCGAAATAACTATTTCTATTGCTGAACAAAATGGTTTTCATGTAATGGACAGTCCCAAAATAGGTCGCAGCTATACTGTCCTTTTGGGGAAAAAATGAATGTTAAAATGGAAATATCTAAAACACTAACAACCGCTTTATGCAAGAACCTATAAAACAAAAACACGCCTTCGCATGTCCAGCCTTGTAACTCCCTCTTCTTCTGCCATTTGCAATGCTTTTTTGAAATCATCTGTTGAAAGCGACTCGGAAAGCTCTTTTACTTCATAGGCTCTGCCGCATGGCCTGTACTGGGGCATTATGTTTACATAGGTATTTTTCGAGATTTTATTTGCTATAAATCTCATTATATCGCGCGTTCCTGCAAGACCGCCTGGAAGAACAAGGTGTCTTATCAAAAGTCCCCTTCTTGCGATGCCTGATTCATCTATAACAAGGTCTCCAACCTGCCTGTGCATCTCAATTACTGCCTTGCGGGCAACTTCAGGATAATTTTCCGCATTGCAGGTAATCTCAGCAACTTCAGGGTCCCAGAATTTAAAATCAGGCATATATATATCAATCACACCATCAAGCAGTTTTAAAGTATCTACCCTGTCGTAACCGCTTGTATTATAGACCAAAGGAACATTCAAGCCTTCCTCGACAGCAATTTCAACAGCAGAGAGTATTTGAGGTACAACATGGGAGGGGGTAACAAAATTGATATTGTGGCAGCCCAAATCTTGAAGATTAATCATCATGCCGGCTATCTGCCTATCTGTCACCTCCTCGCCTTCACCTTCGTGGCTAATGTCGTAATTCTGGCAAAAAATGCAAAGCAAATTACAAAAAGTAAAAAATATTGTGCCGGAGCCGTTTTTGCCAACCAGAGGTGCTTCTTCTCCATAATGCTGATGATAGCTTGATACTAAAGCTTTTTCACCTGTCCTGCATACGCCAGGTTCGCCGGAAAGACGGTCAACCACGCATTTTCTGGAGCACATGACGCAGGCATTCATTATTTCACGTGCCTTTTTTATCTTTTTTTTAAGCAATCCCTTTTTATGGGTTTCAATATAAATGGGTTCAAAGGAAGGCATTTTATCTCCTTAAAGCTCAATTGAAAGTTGTCAGGGATCGACGTCAGGTGTCAGCTAACAGGAAACAAAAATTAGATGGTAAATGTGAACAGTGAAATTTCTTATTTAAAAGCCCAACAATTAAGAAGATTTTTGTCCATGTCCACGTTCCTTATACATTTTCTTTTATCGGCACGGAAATACCGGCTACCATCCAGATTACCCTGTCGGAACATGTTGCGATATTCTGGTTAACAATCCCCGTTGCATCCCTGAATAATCTGGCAAGCCTGTTTTCCGGGACTATGCCTGTTCCAACTTCATTTGACACCATGATAACAGGGCACTGTGCGTCTTTAAGTGACTTGATCAGGCTCAGAGCTGTTTTAGATATATCCACGTCATTATTATCCAGAATAAGATTGCTGATCCAGAGTGTCAGGCAATCTACAAGTATTAAATCACTTTTGGGGCTGTATTCAATTATTGCTTCCGGCAAACGGATCGGAATTTCTACGGTTGACCAGCCTTTGCCTCTTTCTTCTTTGTGGCGTGCAACACGCATTTCCATTTCTTTATCTCCTGGAACGCAAGTCGCAATAAAAACCCTTCTGTCCCCGGAAACATGTTTCGCCAGTTCCAGGGCATATCTACTCTTGCCACTTCTGCATCCGCCGATTACCAATATTATCTCTTTCACAGTCTTTATCCCTGTCTTCTGTCTCCTGTTTCCTACCCCCTACTCCCTGGCACCAGCATGATACGTGGAAATTTCCCCAGCGGACTCTCATCAACCAGTAACCTGCATCCATAGGTCGCCTCCAGTTTGTGCGAAGTAAGCACTTTCTGCGGCGGCCCAAGACTGACTGTCTGTCCTTTGTTCAGTAAGAGTAGTCGGTTTCCATACATTGCAGCGAGATTCAAATCATGAGATACCATAATAATGGTAATTCCTTTTTCCCGTTTTAACCTGTCCATCAAATTCATCACCTTTACCTGGTGAGCAAGATCCAGTGATGCAGTAGGCTCATCCAGAAGAATAATCTGCGGTTCCTGACAGATAGCCCTTGCTATAAAAACCCGCTGTCGTTCTCCCCCGCTTAACTGGTTCAGCTTTCGATGAGCAAGATGTTTAACTTCGGTAAAATTCATAGCCTGGTTTGCAAGTTTAATATCCTCTTCTTTTTCCAACCCAAGAATTCCCAGATAAGGCGAACGCCCCATAAGAACCATCTCAGTAACACTAAAAGGAAAATCAGCCGGAAACATCTGCGGGACAAAGGCAATTGTCTTTGCCAAATTCTTCCGGTTATAGCTCTGTATGGAACGACCAAAAATCTCCAATCTTCCCTTTTGAGGATTCAAAATTCCCGAAATCGTATTCATCAAAGTGGTTTTCCCTGATCCATTGGGGCCGATTATGATGAAAAAATCACCTTTATGGATACTGAAGGAAAGATCTTTTAAAACAGGGCTATCCCCGTAATAATGACTCAGATTTTTTATTTCGATAGCTGGACTCATAGTTTGTTACTGATAACTTCGAGCTTTGAGCTTCGATCTTCATGCTTCGAGTTCATCTCTACCTGCACAGATCGGATTTTTTCAACAAAAGAATAAAAACAGGTGCTCCTATCATGGCAGTAATTACACCCACCGGAATTTCTCCGTGCTCGGGAAGAACTCTTGCCAGCAAATCACATAAAATCATATAGGCTCCTCCTCCAAGCACGCATGACGGAACAAGGACACGGTTATCGGGGCCAAGCGTAAGACGCAGTATGTGAGGAATTACCAGACCGACAAACCCCAAAAGGCCGCAATGGCTTACAGTAGCGCTCACCATAAATGAAGTAACAACAAGAAGAGTCATTGTTACTAACTTTATATTTACTCCCATTGTCTGGGCCATTTCCTGCCCCATAAGAAGCAGATTCATAGAATGCGAAAGCCGGAACAAAAGCAAAAAACATGGAAGAAGCATTGCACCAAGTATTGCGACCTGCCTGATATCAGACATGGAAAGATCACCCATGAGCCAGAAAATAATATTGTGGAGCCTGGAATGCTGAGACATTGAGATAAGAAACATAATTACGGCAGAGCAAAAAGCATTTATCATGACTCCTGATAACAGGAGAGAATCCTTTTTAAGAATTGCCTGCCCCGAAGACATCGCAAGGATCAAAAAGAGTGTGACAAGGCTGCCGGCAAATGCAGCAAATGCAACGCCTGGAAAACGGGACAAACCCATCAGGATGCCGATTATAGCTCCGACTGCTGACCCTCCTGAAACGCCCAGGATATACGGTTCGGCCAGAGGATTGCGGAGTAAAACCTGGAAGACAAGTCCACCAAGGGAAAGAGTAGCCCCAACCAGAGCAGATAGAAGCACACGGGGAAATCGAATGTTCCAGATTATGGTAGCTGTCATTGAATCTGCAACGCTTTTCCCTGCAAGAGACTGAAAAACAGCTTTAAACTCACTTCCGGTAGATCCAATTGACAGACCAAGAAACACAGCTACAATAAGGATAAGTATCATCGGGAAAGAAACTGCAAAAAGACGTTTCAAAAGAAACGGTTTATCAGTCACTGTTCTTCCTCAAATAATTCAGGATGAATCAGCCGCCCAAGCAGTTCAAGACCATCCACGAGACGGGGAGTAGGACGGTCAAATAGACTGGAATCCACGAGGAAAATACGATGGTTCTTTATAGCAGGCAGGTCAGGCCAGCGATTCCACTCAGCCTTAACACGTTCAAAAATCTCGCCTTTTGCCATTGAAGATATAATGAATACTTCAGGAGATAGAAACAGCACCTGCTCACGGCTAAACCGGGGATATGGTATCGGGCCTTCAGCAAGATTACTTCCTCCTGCAAACACTATCAGCTCATGAATAAATGTATTTGTACCCACTGAAACTATCGGAAAAATTCCAACCTGGTAAAAAACCAGCGGACGGTAAGAAGCCTCTGCAACTCTGGATCTTACCCGCTGAATCCTGTACTGCATATTGGCGACCAGTGCCTTTGCCGCTTCAGAAGCATCCAGCAGCATACCGATTTCAAGAATTGTCTCCATAACCGCATTTAAATTCCTTGGATCAACCGCATAAACGGGTATCTTCAGAGATTCCAGCCTTTCTACAACTTCCACAGGATTTCCATCCTTTATGGCAATACAAAGCGTTGGTTTTAAAGCAACGATTTTTTCAAGATCAAGCTGAACATAAGAACCGACCCTGGGAAAATTAACTGCCTCCTCAGGAAAGTCGCTGTAGCGAGTTACCCCTTTTAAACGGTGTTCCTGTCCCAGAGCAAAAATTATTTCAGTAATGCTCGGCGCCAGAGAAACCACCCGCTGCGGATCATCGGACAAAGCAACTTGCCGCCCTAACTGATCAATTACCTGCCTTGCCACGGCTGGTGAGAAAGTTACAGCGACAATCATAAAAACAACAATCAATTTCAAAATTGTTCCATAGAGCTTAATCACTCAGATAGTCCTCTCAATTCATATATTTTCGTATTCCTGAGTGTGGCATCTTTTATCACGCAGTTTCAGGTGGGACAGTGCGGAGATATCCATTGAAATTTTGGTACCCGGGACGAGACTTGAACTCGTACAGAGACTATGCTCCGAGGGATTTTAAGTCCCTTGCGTCTACCAATTCCGCCACCCGGGCACAAATTGCAAATAGCGACATCAAATAATAATAATAATTGATAACCGGAAACAATGCAAGATAAAATTCTCCTCTTGTCAAATCATATTGCATCTGATAATTATTTATCATGCAAAAGCTATCAGAGAATCCGTTTATAATTCTTGCTTCCAAATCCCCTAGACGAAAGTATCTGTTAAAACAGGCGGGTCTTTCCTTCACCGTTATTCCCAGCAGTGTTGATGAAAACTCTATTCCCATATCACAACCTGAAATTTATGTAAAAACTTTGGCTGAAGCAAAGGCAAATGACATATCAAAGAAATATCCTGAAAGCTGGGTTATCGGAGCTGATACCATTGTTCTAATAGACAGTATTATACTTGGCAAACCATTTTCAAGATCCGAAGCCCGTGTTATGTTGAAACGACTCAGCGGGCAGATACATAAAGTTCTTACAGGATACTCAATATGTTGCATGGTTAGAAATAGATTTTTTTCAGAAACCATAATAACTGAAGTACTTTTCAAGAACCTGACCGATGATGAAATAGAATGGTACATTAATACAGAGGAGCCCTTTGACAAAGCAGGAGCGTACGCAATTCAGGGGCTTGGCACTTTTATTGTAAAAAGTATAAAAGGCTCTTACACCAATGTAGTAGGTCTTCCTATTTGCGAAGTCATGGAATTCCTTATAAAAGAAGGTGTAACAGGGCTAAACCTTACAACTTCCCCAACTATGCATCACAGATTTGGGCCGCCTTTGTTCGATCTCAAATCCCAAAAAATGTTGAAATAGCTCGCTATTCCATCAACTTTTGTGATCTGAGATCAAACAAATTCGACCCAAATTTGCGCGCCTACTTGAGGAAGTTATTTCGTCCACGTTCCTTAGAATCTGCCCCACAACAAGCTTCGGGGAATTTAACCCAATAACTCACAAAAATCTGCGCAATCTGCGGATTAGAAATTATGGAATCTGAAGTTC
>Ga0255431_1183_pt1 | contig 12029 bp, 13 predicted proteins | sample ANMaggSeSYBR02J5_FD_182633 | JGI IMG/M metagenome (GOLD analysis project Ga0255431, IMG submission 182633) | Sediment cell enrichment communities from methane seep in Santa Monica Basin, California, United Staets - ANME aggregate JGI... | ecosystem: Environmental > Aquatic > Marine > Cold seeps >... | reverse complement strand
GTAAAAATATTTAAGCATTCTAACCCCCTTATCTTTTTTCTCTTATGCAAATGAGAACAATAAGGAGATTTATATAAAATGATGTTAACTTTGTTTATAGCTAATAATTATATATTTGTCTGAAGATTTTTTTAAATGCTACTAATTTTAAATATGAAAACTTTGGACTGTCGAGCTCCTAATAGAATCTCATTCCACCCTTTATCTCCAAGATTGATTTTTGTGCCTTTTATTTCATCGTTTTCCCCACAGGTTTTATAAATAAGTCCCGCATCAACTGATACTTTTGGCTTATCTTTAAAATGCTTCAAAAGCTGCGCTACTCCGAGCAATGTGGAAAACCCTGCTCCCCAAAAAGCTAAAAAATCTTTGTAAATTGTATCCATACTCTATTTCTGTGCGGTTCGTGGAGCTCACCGGCACCAGAAGCCAATGATGACTTGGCAAAAGCGAAGTTTTGCTCTGAAATAGCAAATGAAAAAAACGCGCTGGCTTCTGGTGTCGGGTGTAGCGCCTGGTTATGTGCTGGAGTAACGTGTATCCGCAGCATTCTTCAACGCTTTAGCTGCCAAATAGTTCAGACTTTTACAGTGGGCTTTGGCAGCCATGGCCGCAGCCACATGAATCTCCGATGGGAGACCCGTATATATTCCCGGAATAGAACTTTTGTGAAGCCTCTCCACTCTCCATGTATACGTTGAGGTCCCGAACTGTCCGCCATCTCTCAAGTTTTGTATTCACCCGATGCTATCCTCCTGACTCCTATACTCCACACCGGCCACATCAACTCGGCTGCTGTACACTCCGAACCAACTTGATGTTTACCCTAAGCCATTCGTTTACTAACTCTTGAACGTTGATATCCTTCTCGTTTGCAAGTTTGTTCATAAAGTTATCTATGTCTGGTTCAAGGTAAACTGGAAAACTGAACACAGCATCAGGTTTGTAAAATTTACCATGTTCGCCTTTGGAAAAATCGTATTCTGCTTTCATACCGGCCTCTCCCTATAATACCTTGCCTCTTTTTTAGTTGCTTTGCGTGCTGAGATGATACAAATCTCGCATAACCTATCGGCAAATTGCTCATAAGTATGTACGATTACACGCAGAACACAGTTGTTATCAATACCGATAGTTACCCAACGGTCTTCGGTTTTGCTGTGCCCTTCATCGTAGATAGAAACTTGGTTTGGATCATGAAACACCGTCGCTGCTCGACGAAAATCCAATTTGTGTTTCCGTATGTTCTTTGCTTCTTTTGTAGGATTCCAATCAAATTTGTAGCGCAATCATCACCTCAATAAAACTGATTTAAAATATCTTTGATAACACTGGCTCTTGGCTACTGGTGGGCACCAAGCGGTTAAATAGTTTTCTGTATAATTCCTTTATAAATTGCATGATAATGAAAAAAAAGCAATGGAAGTTGCAAAAAAAGCTTGAAACATCATTCTCCGAGCTGTATACTATGAAAGTATAGCTATTGGATATCTGAGTTAAGCGGCAAAGGGCGCAACAAAACACTCCGTTTATCGCATAATACGAAGAGATAATTAAATATACCACGGCTCTCAAAGAAAGAACGGCGGAACCTGAGGCTATCCTCCGGCGTTTTACTCGAAGCAATATTCAGCATCCTACCTACAAGGCTTTGATAGAGCAGGGAAAGGCCGTTAAAACGGTTTTTCTCAACTATCTGAGGTCAGAACAATTACGCCAGGAAATCAATGAAGGGCTTAACGTTGTCGAGAATTGGAATAGCGCCAATTCCTTCATTTTCCGTGGCAAAGGCAGTGAGGTGGCGACAAATGTGAACATGCTGATGTTTCAACAGGTTCTCTCCGAGCATGTTTGGCGAAACAGCACGGCTGCCGATAGAAGCCAATTTGGGAAAGTTCAATTTTTTATATATCCTGATCATCCCGTATATCCCGTCAAAATTAATTTTGCTTATTGAGAATATTGCGAACAGCCGGCATGACATATATATTTTCGTGCGGCATTTTGTTTAAGAACTCTGCAAGAATTCTAATTTTCTTCTGCACGGATATATTTTTATCCATAATAAAAATGTTTTTGCCTTTTACCTTGCAAAAACCGCTTTTTGCCTTTACTCCTGTTTTTTGCAGGTTTTGCTCTGACACCTCAATATCAAGTTTTTCTGCAAGCTCACAAAGGCCTTTATATAATTGGACAGGTTTCATATGGCAGACTTTTTTTTGACAGGATTAACAGGCCTGCCCTGGTGCGACTCGTTTATATATATTGATATAACCTATGCATCATTCCAGACCCGACTTTTTGAGTATAGAGTTTTGGTAATCGGTATGGGCCAGGGATGATCAGGATATAAAAAATAAATTACCCTACTATTTAAGTTAGTTATTTATGTATCTATAATGTTATACTTTAAAAAGTGTTACAAAAAAACTTATTTCTTGAATATGATATAAAATGTGTTATTATATTCAAATAAGAAAGAATAATTAGCCGCAGATGAATGCGGATGGACGCAAATTAATGGCTGCAAAAAGGCACAAAAAAAATAAAAAACATTTATTTGTCCACTAATTACACGAATCAGCACTAATCATTAGTTTCTATTTAGTGTAACTTCTTGTAATTAGTGGACAAATAAAAAAGTATGATTTCCTGTACAATAAAAAAAACAATCTACGCTCCGGTTTATCCGGCTCAGGAGGCAACATGCAAAATTCTATTCCTTATAGTAAACCGCAAACACAAATAATGGTCAATGAATTCATACGCAGTGTTTACAATTGGATGGCCATAGGTCTTGGGCTGACCGGTTTTGTGGCATTCTATGTATCCAACAGTCAGACCTTATCTAATCTCATATTCGGAAATAAACTTGTATTTTTTGGCCTGATTATAGCCGAACTTGGCCTTGTTTTTTACCTGAGCGCAAGGGTGGAAAAAATGCAGGCTTCAACTGCAACCGCTCTGTTTGTTGTATATTCAGCATTAAACGGAGCTACTCTTTCTTTTATTTTTCTTGTATATACCAGCTCATCTATAACTTCCACATTCTTTATATGCTCTGCAACTTTTATTACTTGCAGTGTTTATGGAATGATAACCAAGCGTGATCTGACTTCACTTGGTGGCTTCATGATGATGGGGCTTATAGGAATTATAATTGCTTCTGTTGTTAACCTTTTTATACAAAGCTCCGGAATGAGTATGATAATAAGTTATATCGGTGTGTTGGTTTTTGTTGGGCTGACTGCTTATGATACACAAAAGCTGAAACGCATGGCAATTTCACAGCCGGCCGGAATTGATTCAGGGGTTGTGAGAAAAGGTGCAATTTTAGGGGCACTTTCATTATATCTTGATTTTATAAATCTTTTTCTTATGTTGCTGAGAATACTTGGGGACAGAAGATGAGCCCTCGTAAATATCTTGACAAAAAAAATGCGACACAAAGGTAAGGAACGTGGCACTACGTAGTATCTGCTGATTTTCTTTCTGAACAGATTATCCCATACCCCGATGTGCTTTCGGTTCGGAGTCTGAAATTTCCGCTTTAAGAAATTTTTAGTGCTTTTTACAAAATTTTGGAAAAAAGAAGGCTATGTTCGCGTTAAGTGTGGAAAAAAATAATCAAATTTTTTGAATAGCTGATATGTATCACTTTGAGCAATAGTTTACTGTATTGATAACCTATTGAAAAAACAGAGACTTTTTAGAAATTCCACACTTAACGCGAACATAGCCAAAAAGAATGCCGGAAATCCGGTTTTTTGGACAGGGGGCATCCTCTCTTTTCGGAATGCCGGATTCCAGAGCTAAATGAAAGCAGAGTTTTCGAAAATCTTGTAAAATCAAGCAAGTCCGAGTTTTACCAGGCTTCCTTCTTCTATTTCATCCGCGAAATAAAGCTGAAGGAATTTTTTAAGATTACAGGCGGTCTGACACAGAAAAGACCATATCCGGTTTCCGCTGAAGCCCCGGTAAAGACAGCGACCAAAACCCCGAAGATTTTTCGCAACAGCGATGAATCCCTCCGTTGCGGAACGGGCTTTCCGACAAAACTCTCTTTTTTCTTCGGCAACATCGGAGCTTCTGCCGAGAAAAATATGTGCTGTTCCTTCGGGTATACTCAGATTTGTCCGGCTTCGGTATCCCTGATCGCCAATTGCAAATTCGGGAACACTCTGCACCCTTTTTATGAAGAGTTCGGATGTTGCAGGCCACAGGGTTTTGTCGTTGGGTTTTCCGATAAAATTTTCTATCGAAATCATAAATCCCTGACGGTTGAACGATAGCTGAAGGGTCGTTCCAAATTCACAGTCTGGATGTTTTTTGCCTTTTTTTATCGGACGAGCTTCGGGGTTGTCGAGAGAAACTATCCGATTCTTTATATGTCTCTCTCCGGAAAGTTTCTGTTCGTTCTGTTCGTTAAGCAGCATCAGGAGCTGAAGCAATTGCAGGGCTTTTTCTTTCTCGCTGTCCGAAGCTGTCAGAGCTCCGACCTTGTCTTCCAATATTTGGAGAGCATTGAGGAAAATTATGGCAAATTCAAAAAAATACGCCGGAATCTCATTTTTATTTTTATTCAGATTATATTCACGCCAAAGTTCCTTTATCTCCTTGTCATCCCACCACAGTGGGATGCTGTAACGTTCGGCAAACTGCCTCATTTTACCGAATGCTTTGAAAATCAGTCCGATATCAGTAGGATAAATTATATTGGCAGACAGTACTGTTGAATCTGTCAGCATACTGTCGTCTTTTATAACATCGGCAAGACGCAGGATATCGAATATCTCCGATTCGATAACGGCAACTCCTTTCTCTCCGAGACGCTGCCGTATTTTGCAAATACTGCTCGAATGAATGAATGTTTTCAGACATTCGTCAGAGACATTGCAGAAGTACTGGATATACCGATTTTCACCGACCTGCGATATGACATCCCGATCACTGAGCAGTCGAAGTTTCTGAATAATAAAAATACCTGTGACAATTCGGAGGGACACCCCGGAACGTCCCTGCGTATCGTCATAAAAAGGGATCAGACCGTATATGATTTTTTGCCAGGGGATGATATTCCGTAAAACAACAAGCTCATTGGCCGAATCTGTGATATTTGCTTCCACCCATTCGGGAGTAAAAGCTTCCTCGAATTTATTCTCAATCATTTTTAAACTCCGTATTACGATTTTGTCAGAAATTCCGAATAAACGCTCAGACCGATGAGTAAAAAATAGGCTATGTTCGCGTTAAGTGTGGAAAAAAATAATCAAATTTTTTGAATAGCTGATATGTATCACTTTGAGCAATAGTTTACTGTATTGATAACCTATTGAAAAAACAGAGACTTTTTAGAAATTCCACACTTAACGCGAACATAGCCAAAAAATAAGCATAACGGTGTGAAAATCAAGAGAAAAGAGAAAATCAGCAGATGCTACGTAATCCGCTCAATCGGTTTCCAGTAATTCCTCATATTATTTTTTGGCCACATAATGTATATTTCGCGGGCGCGGCTTTTTGCGCTCCGATGCAAAAGCCTTGTTAGCCCTTATTCGCAACCCAGCCCTTTTGCGAAAGTACATCTACGGCAAGGGAAATTTGACGGTGGGTAAATTTCCGTTTGCGGTTGTTCCAAGCATAGGTGTGCTTTACTATATCTTCCATTGAGATAGCGGTCTCACTTTTAATGACCCAATGAACCGTAGACAAAAGTTCTAACCCGAATGGAGACTCAAATCCCTCAATAAGCTCCGCTACCTTATTTAAACGTGAGCGGGTTTTATCATGATTTTTTAGAAACGCCCTCGCATCCTTAATAGCCCCCGGCACAAGATTCAACCGCTTGTTTGGAGCATCACCACCGTCAGCGTAGCCGGAAACCAGGTGTCCTTCGATCACATGCAATACATGCCGAAGATTTTCGGCATAAGGTCCATAAATAGCTTTTTGGTATTTAAGTTTCAGAGGTTCCCCTGCCTCTTGCATAAAATACATGAGCTTATGTACTTCCAGCAGAGTCACAAATGGATCAAGCAGGCCATCAAGATAGCGACGCATCAATTCCACCAAGGTCGCACGACCAGTAGTCATGGTTGGCACATCACGATTATGAACCATTTTTTCTGTGGCTGGTGCTCCTTTTGGCTCAAAAATGATAACACGCACATCCTCAAGTGGCCTTAACGCTTCTTCTATACGCCGTTTGACCTCCTCCCAGTTCAGGCCGCCAAGGCCACTGCCCAAAGGTGGTATGGCGATGGAATGAATATCATATTTATGAATAACCTCCACCAGCGACTTTAAGCCGAACTTGATATCCTCCATCCGGCTTTTTCCCCGCCAATGGCGCTTGGTGGGAAAATTAATAATAAAACGTGGATTGATTAACTGCCCTGTAGCGAAGACGAACATACGACCGGGCTGCACTTCGGCATTATTGCAGGCGACTGCGTAGCTTTTGAAATTAGCGGGATAGGTTTTCTTGAATTGCAGCGCAATGCCACGTCCCATAACACCGACGCAGTTCACTGTATTGATAAGAGCCTCGGCATCTTCTTTCAAAATATCACCAGCCTTATATTCAATCATTGTCGCCTCCTCCTTATCGGTAATACCATTCTGTTCTGATCTCTACTGCCGGGCGATGGCCGTCTTTAGGCAAGACATTAACCACTTGCTGACAGACTACTTGAGAATGCACACCAATCCGTTCAATCAAATGCCAGGGGAAACACTGCTCAATCAAAAATTCCGACTGTTTTCCCTCTTTACAATCAATCCAGTTTGTGGCTTGCACAGCATCCCAGTCGATTTCATTTAAACACCCCAAGTTATTCCGGTCTTCAAAATAATAAGCCCCTGCATTTGATAGGGTAAATGCCCAACGCCTGTCGTTCTGTGTTGCCCATTGGACGGAATTGTTGAGGTCAGCTTCCATGTGGATAATTGGCCATTGCCCGTCTTTATAATCCAAATCGGGATGGTTGCCTCGCCAGATCAGATAGAGCATGATTGAGCGTGGACAAAAGTAAAACGGCACACAATCACCCACATGCAAATCAGGATAACAATTCAGGGCCAATTTGAGTCGACGCCTTTTGATGTCACTCATGCCGATGATGGTACCGGATGGCGCATGATGTACAATTACTGCGTCACACCACAGCCCACCGTTCTGAATAATCGACAGCAATCGGTCAACGTGTACAATGTGATATATTTTGGGCTGCGTTGGGACTGTCATTTCACTACCTTTATCTCATTTGCTTCAGCGATATCCTTATCCAGTACCAGAAAATTTCCATCGAATGCTCCAAACAAAGTTAGGAACGTGGTTTAAATAACTTTCCCATTTATGCATCTCATCTTCAGGCCGCCTTTGCCCTATCTGAGTATTCAAAATCTACAAAATAGCTTGCTATTCCTTAAGATTTTGAATACTCAGATCGAACAAATCCGACCTAAATCTGAGCGCCTACGATGAGAAAGTTATTTAAACCTCGTTCCTTAACGATATGATGTAGGATTACATAAGCCATATTGATATTTCCCATTTTGTTCCTTATGGGCCAACAATGATTGTTGGGAAAAAACACGCAATATCATCGAACGAAAACATGTTGGTATCAAAAAAATTGTGATATTTTTATGATATCTTAAATTTTAGGCAGACATGGTACGTTCCTAAATACAATGTCATAAAAATACCGTTCTTAACTTTTAATTGATTTCATTGCGTAATATCAACTGGTTTCGATTTGCGCCACGGATATATTGCCAGTCTATGCCATTATATTTTTTAGCAACGTCCGGGAGAGCCACGGGCTGAAAGAAAAATAAAAATTCAGGCTCAATATTTTTTATATCAACAACTTTAGATATTAAAAATACTTTGGCATATAAAATCAAAAAATTTCTGAGCTGTTCATTGGAAAGTGTAGCTTTATCGAATAAATTGTAATTTTTTTTATTAATTTGACTGAGAAATCCACAATGATTGAGTGTTGCAAGAAATGACCGGAGAGATCGTTTAACAACATCGCGATCACCATATTCTTGAACCAGTTTCTTTGACAGTAATGCAACCGATAAACTGTTTGAGCTATCCACACAAATATCAATCTTTTTAATTATAAATCTCGCAACCTCATAATCCATAAGGATTTTCCAGAAAAATAACAGCTTTAATTCTTCTAAAGACTTATTTTTAGACCATTCAATAAAAATATTTGATTGTATTGTCCTCCGCCCTTCCTGAAGGGAATAGATAAAACTTCTAAAAATTATTGTACGGACTTTCCGCTTGCCTTCTTTGCCCACCAGCTCTTTGGCAATATCTTCAAACGGCTCATTATATATTGATGGCTTTTTCCCCACTTCTATCATTTTTAATGTTTCATATATCCAGGATGGTCTTAATGGCCTGTCTAATCCAATCAATTTAATATCTCCACAAATGGAACGATCAGCTCATCAAGGGTTATGCCTCCATGAGAAATCTTTGTTTCTTTTTTAGATGCAAACATGGTTCTGCCGTTTGCCAATAATGCTATCTTGTCAGTTATAAAAGGAATCTCGTATTGACTGGCATCATAAAAATTTGCCAACTCAGATTTGCTCATCAAAGTTGCCCGTTTACATGACTGTTCAATTAAATATTTGTCAATCTTCTGACCATTCCCTTGAGCAACAACACTTCCATGATCTGAACAAAAGTATATTGAATAACCGAGCTTTTTTAATAATATTAACTCATCCTTTATTCGTAATTTTTCAAGGTAGCTTAATACGTTTTTAAAATAGATGGTTTTTGTTTGTTCTCCAGGCGGTAATTTGGTGTCATGGGCAAGTTCATCAAAAAAATTATAAATCACTGAAACAATATCAATGCCAAGGACACTATCTTCATTTTTAATATCCCCTTCACGATAAAATCTGCAAAATCTGTTTTTAAAATAATCATTAAATTGTTTTTCCTCATTTATTGAACCCAAGGAATAAACAGATTCATATGTGCCATAATAGATAGCGCTTCTTGAAATTGATGTTATTGTGGGAATTAAAGCAAACAAATATTTCTCGGAAAAATTTAATTCCAAGGCTAACAGGTATTTTTTAAGTAAGTTCCATTCCGACACACCCATTCCGTCAAAACAAATCAGAGCTATTTTTGATTTGTTTTTTTGCTTAATATGTGATCGGATTTTATCAACAGTTTTTAAATTATTTGCAAACTCATGAAATGAATGTTTTAAACAACCATTAAGAACAGCTTTTTCAGTATTCTCATCAACGGTTTTCAACAGCATATCATCAGGATCAATTTTTATTTCATAACAGAGATAAACATATTGACCCCACAATTTGCCCATTTCAAGAATTTCATCATAATTGATAGCAGATTGCGATAGATTTAAAATTTTATCTTTTAAGGTGGCACAAAGTATCTGATTCTGATGTCTTTTAGAAGCAATTAGTTCATTTTGGATATTTGATTCTGTGATCAGGTTAGTTCTGCCTGAATCATTATAGAAACAAAGTAAAGAAATCAAATCGTCTGTATTAATGGATTGAGCTAACGGATACTCAATATCAATGGACATTAGGCCATAATCATAAACAATAACATCAATTTTATTTGATAAGCTGGTCGGCAATTCCATGTATAAAGATAAAACAATTCCAAAATTATTTAAACCAGCCATAACAAGGATTTCCTGAAGTGAGTTTGAAATTACAAAATTAATTTCTTTTGTTTTCAAATATTCAAGAAAACTTTCGTGCAGGAGAACGCCTGTGTTATCAAGAATGATTCTCTTTTGATTTTTTCTGATTTTTAATCTGTTATAAACTGTACGTTGCCAAGACAATTAAACAAACTCCACATAAGCAACCTGATGCATGTCCAATTTAGGAACAATATTTTTTCTCATCTGAAACTTTGCCGCTGCCTGCATTTTTTCTTTATCTATGGATTTTAGTTTGGATTTTCTAATATTTTCGATCCGAATATTTTCAATGGCATTTTTCTTAAATTGAAAATATTCGCCGGTCTTGTTTTCATATTTATTAATTTCTTCCAGCCATGTCAGTTTTGTAGCAGCAAAAACATCATTTGCCTTTTCTTTTACTGCATTTAAAGCTGCATCAGCAAAAGCCTCGACTTTTTTATCAAATGAAAAGTTTTGAATAATCGCTGCTTTCTCAATAATATTATTCTCCAGATAGTTGCTAATCCTGTTGTTACAAAAGTCCTCATTTTCCATGAAAATATTAACAGTCGCTGCCTTTTCTCTATCAACATTATTACAGATGATTAATTCCTGAATCCGTGGCACGATTTTTGAAGGGGTTTGAAATTATTGAAAATAACCGATTTTGGCCTTCACCTAATAGGTGAAGGCAATTTTTGAATATTTTGTGTAATTTCAGGCCATATCAAAAACCATGCCACGGATTCAGGTAATTTATAAATAAACCATAATCCAGACACCCCTGAAAACTTATTGAAGTTTAACCGTAAAGCACATACCGTTCCGAAAGAAGTTGATTTATCAAGCTCCTTAGAAATTCTTGATACAAGCGGGTGCTCAATATTGATAAATTCAATTTTTTCGGTTTTATAAGATGCAACATTATCAAATGTAACATTCCGGTATGTTTTTGGACCGATATTTTGTTCAGAAAAAGGGTTGTTAAAAAAACAAAGATCTTTCTCCTCTTTGTACCAAGTCACATCAATATGCTTGTTCGCAAGATAGTTTATCACAAGGTTTTTGATTATATGGTTTACTTCCATATTGAGAAGCTGTTTTGCGTCTTCACTGAAATTGGAAAAAGAAATCAGAAGATCATCTTTTTCTAAAACCTGTTTCGCCCGATTATATATTTGATCAGCAATATCATTGAGGACTTCATTTTCAGCGTTTTTTATCTGAATTGCATCAATGTAAATTTTATCAAAGGAGAATTCCTCCTGCAGCGAAGTGAGTACATCCGTATATTTATCTTCGCCAAATTGCTGTTTGATTTTTTCAAGTTTTACTTCAAGAATTTTTCTTACCCTGTCCTCAACAGTATCTGTCAGGTGAAAATTAAAAATGAGACAATTATTATTTTGACCGATCCTGTCAATACGCCCGATTCTCTGTTCTAAACGTGAAGGATTCCATGGCAGGTCATAGTTAATGATACAGTAACAAAATTGCAGGTTTATTCCTTCACCACCTGCATCCGTGGAAACCATGATCTGATTTTTGTTACGGAACAGTTCAACCTGATCAACTCTTTCTTCACGTGACAATGACCCATTGATAATGAACATTCCTCATAACCAAATCTTTTTAAAAATTCGATAATAGCGCTTTGAGTGGCTCTAAACTCTGTAAATATAATAAATTTAATATCAAATTTTTGTTCACGCTTTTTAATTTCTTCGATGACTTCAATCAGTTTTTTGAACTTAATATCGCCATATACTGAAGCAATTTCTTGGGCAAGTTGAATACATTTATCAACAAATGATTTGAGTGTAACCAAAATAGAACATTTATCCGTTCAATTTCAATACCGTTCGGCACGATGCTTGCTTTCATTCCAATGCAATAGCTTTTGCTATACTCTCTGTGAAAGGCCTTAATATGTAATTCCTTATAACTATTAGCCAATGAATGCTTATTTTCCAATATTTTTGCAATCCTTTACCAAGCATGGAAACCAAACCTCGAGCATAATATCTTCCTTGCTCGGGCTGAGCATAATCAAAGGACTCATTCTGAATCTCATTATCTGCAGGATTTGCACTATCTTCTTTAATTTGATCTCCTGATTCTATGATAGCGCACTTTTGCTTGAAGGATAGTAGAAGAAGATAGGCAATCATGTATAAATAAAATTGAATTTCAATACCATTTGGTTCATGGCATAATAGATGAATACAGTTTTGAGTTCTTTTTAGAAAACGAAAGATCAGTTCTATCTGCCACCGGTAAGCATAAAGCATTATGATTTCATAGGTTGTCAAATCA
>Ga0255431_1182_pt1 | contig 12062 bp, 10 predicted proteins | sample ANMaggSeSYBR02J5_FD_182633 | JGI IMG/M metagenome (GOLD analysis project Ga0255431, IMG submission 182633) | Sediment cell enrichment communities from methane seep in Santa Monica Basin, California, United Staets - ANME aggregate JGI... | ecosystem: Environmental > Aquatic > Marine > Cold seeps >... | reverse complement strand
CAGTGTGGTGCCAGGTGATAATCCGGGTGACAATACAGGTATCAGCGATATTATTATGGATGAGGTACTGGCTGAATTGAAGGATGATCCGGCATTTATTGAAGATGCCAGCCTGGAGCTTAGCGAGCAAATTACAGGGTATATGCAGGAAGTGGCAAGGGAAGAAGTACATGCTGTTATTGCGGGGGAGGTGGATGTGCTGGCGTCTGGTATTACTGATCAGTGTGTGAGTAATGTTGATGCGGTTGAGGAGGCAAAGGATGAAGTGCTGGATTATGTGTTTTCGAGGATCGATATCAGCAGGGCCAGGATGACGCTGTCGTTGTGGGATAAGAATTGGTGATGGTTTCTGTGGGTGAGCATTCTCCAATGACAGCTAATGTATCATTCATTTGAGTTAATTCAGTTTTGTTTTAAATTTTGAATATACGTCATAAAAAGAAAAATTTCAAGTTAGATAAACAGATATCCACATAAATAATTAGAAAAAAAGGTATTTTTGTCAAAATGTCCTTGGCTCAGATATATTCTTAATTTGGGATGTTATCAAGGTTTCAGGTATTATCCATATTGGATGTCTTTCAAGGTAAAATATTCCTTTGTCAATGGGTCAATGGCAATTATTTCACATTCCGGATTACCATCGCAGCCGGGATATCCGTATTCTCCAGCAGTAGCTTCGAGAACCACACATTTTTTCCCGTCAATTTCATAGTAGGATATCGGCTGGTATTCAAGTAACTTATCAGGATAGAAATAGAAATTAAATCTTAGATCGAAGTCAACAATAGCTTCATTCTTATTCTTATTCTCAAAGACCACGCCGCCGCGTGTAGTTAAATCATTACATTTATCACTTATCCATGTAACTTCCATGTTCCGGCATGAAGGACAGTCTTCATATGAAAGGCCGTCTACCATCAATTCATAATCTGTCCTGGACGGGACCACGTAAACATTCAATGGCCTGGATGAATAAACATCATAATGAATATTCATGTACTCGATTGGCAGATTGAATTCTGAACCATTACCACCATAATAATAAAGATTACCGGGTTGTAAAGCAAAGGTTTGTTGCTCTTGCACAAACATATAGAGGCTACCGTTCTCCACAACCATATCCATATGACCAGTTTGACCCAGGTCCATTGAGTACCGGGCAAGATTGGGTTCCCAAATACATTCCTGTAAATGCTCTATGTCAACATCACATGCCAGACAGTATACATGGCCGGGTGTGAGTACCAGGTATGTCTGTATTCCAAGGTTCTCCAACAGTGACATGAGTAAGATCGTCAGGTCTTCACAATCTCCTCCATGTATGTCCAGGGTTTCATAAGGAGTCTGTATGAATTCATCTTTCCTTGGGTCACTGTAGTAAGAACAGTTATCAACTACAAATCTATATATTTTATTTATCTGGCATTCCCTGTCACCTGAAGGGCATTCACTTACTATGGAAGAAGACTGTGCCCGCAGGGTCATATCCTCCAAAATAATCTCATTTATGTATGGTTCTGCTATTTTTGCATGGTCACCCATAATAATTGCAAGAGTATCTTCTTCAAAGCTGCTACCAATTATTAATAGAGAAATAATAAAACAAATAACCGCAAACCAGATATCATGTCTCATACTATTGACACGTTAAGATGATCTCTTCCTATTTATCAGTTATCAGTTTGATTTAAAAATATATCTCATTTTCGCTTATTTCATCGTCGCTTGAACCTCACCCCATCACTTCCCGCCTTAGCAGCACATACGCCAGCCCCAGCCCGGCTATGCCATAACCCACCAGCGGCACCAGATGCCCTGCAAGCACATCGAACCCCTGCTGGTATATCAGTACCGCATCCAGCGCCCTGATACCCATGGTGATAGGCAAGGCATTGCCAAGCAATGCCATAAGCGGAGGCATGGTTTCGAACGGGAAGAACATACCGCATAAAAATAGCATTGGAATACTCAGTACCAGGGACATCAGCATTGCCGTGTTCTCGGAATCTGCAAGCGTGGCCAGTGCCATTCCTATGCCGATAAACGATGCCGAATACACAAGGATCACCAAAAACAGCGCTCCCCACTGGGATACAGGGATGAGCACGCCGTATAACAAAAAGGCAACCATGATCATGATAATACCCTGCAGCAGGGCGATGAGTATCAGCGCAAAAGTCTTGGCAAAGATGAACTCCCCAAGGCTAAGAGGCGTGAGCAATGTACGTACCAGGGTCTTCTGGGTCCTTTCCTGGATTATAGTAATGGATGCAAGCATGAACGATATGAACATCAGCACAATGGATATAATGCCAGGCATTAAAAAATCAAGCTCGGACTTATCCTCAAATACCTTTTCCATTTCTATTGTTACAGGAGCGGCAATGCTAGTGGGGGATTTCGTTGTCATCTCATTGATCACACCCTTTGTCCTCTCGATCTCTGATACCAGCGAAGCCGTGCTGTTAGCCATGCCATTGGAAAGTTTCTCCAGTTGCTGTGAGGTGTTTGCCGATCGGTTTTTCACATCCTCCAGTGTAGTCACAACATTCTCCATATCAGCAATATTCTCATTGATGCTGGATATCTCAAGTGTGTAGTTGTTAATGGACACCTGCATTTCCTGAAGGCGCTCATCTGTCCGGTTCAGTTTATCATGCAGTTGTGCACTGGTCTGTGCCACGCTGTCAAGGCTGTTGTACAGCGATATCACAGTTGCAGTGTGCTCTGCCAGCAGACTTCTGGTATCCTGGATCTGCCGGATGGCGTCTGCCAGTGTGATGCACTGTGGCTGTGACGGGTCTGCGGTGCATGTGAGGTCATAGGTCTGCTGCAATCCGGTCTGAAGGTCCAGCAGTGCGGCGTCGGTGGCATCGATATTATCCACCACCACTTTCAGTTCATCCCTTAACAGGGCAGCATCATTGTAGATGGAACCCACATCCTCATCCAGCTGCCTGATCTCCAGGCGGCTTTCGTTAATGTCGGCAGCGGTCCGGTTCAGGTCAATCTTCATCTGCTGCAAGGTCTGGTTCATCTCGTCCACCGAAGCATTCAGGCTGGTTGCATTGAGCTCATCCAGTGCAGATATCACTTCCTGGGTACTGCTGTTGAGTGAAATGATGCTGCTGTTAATTCCGATGACCCCTTCCTGCAACGGATCCAGTTTAGCCTCCATCAGGGCCAGTTCTTCCCAGAGCCGGCTTAGAAATCCAAGTGTGAGTTCATAGGACATCTTTTCAGTGGTGGTCATGAACACTGTGGATATGACCGGGGCGATCTGGACCCTGGAATTGTCAATATACAATTTCATTGCCTGGGTCTCATCCATAGGTATGAAGATACCTGCACTATATTTCCCTGTCCTTACCCCCTCTTTGATAACAGCGGGGTCGGTTGTGTTCTCAGTCGTGATCAGGAACATCTGGCTATCGTTCAATTCCCGGATTATTTCCCCACCCAGTTCAGACCCTCCGCCAATACCCAGCCTGATATCCCTAAGTCCCTGGTCAGTTCCGCCAGTGAACATTGACCCTATCAATAACATTATAAGTATGGGTGTCAGGAAGATCAGTAATAGCGTCTTTGTATGACGGGAATAAACCTTCAGGTCCTTTTTTATTACAGAGGCTATGGTCAATGCCACTCCTCCTGTGCAAAATGAATGAACACATTCTCCATGCTGGGCCGGTTGGATTCAATGTTGGTTATGTGCTCGCCCCCCACTTCAAGTGTTTCAATGATATGCTCCAGGGCCTGCTCGTTCGTGAGCGTTATATTCAGCCCTTTTTCATTTACAGTGCATGACGCTACGCCTTCCAGTGTATTCACCTGGTCAGTGAGGGCATTGTAGTCACCAGGCGTGCTTGTGATTCGGATAACCCGTTCACCTACCGTGTCCTTCAGCTCTCCAGGTGTTCCCTCCACAACGATATTGCCTCTGTGCATTATCAGTATACGGTCACACAGCAGGTCCGCCTCTTCCATATAATGAGTTGTTATCAGTATGGTTGTGCCTTGCCTGTTCACTTCCCTGATTGTATCCCACAGTGCCTTCCTGGATACCGGGTCAAGTCCTACACTGGGTTCGTCCAGTATGAGAACCTCTGGTTTGTGTATCAGGGCACATGCAATATTAAGCCTGGTCTTCATGCCGCCCGACAGGGTGCTGGCCCGGCTGGAACCCTTATCGGTAAGCTGGAGCATCTCCAGGACACGATGGCTCATTTTTTTTATATCAATGACCGCAACGCCGTACAGCGAACCGAAATACCTGAGGTTCTCGGTCACTGTGAGTTCGTCATAAAAACTGTTTTCCTGTGGCACCACGCCAATAATGGAAAGTACGTCCTTTTTATCGGTTACCACATCAAGCCCTGATATGAATGCTGATCCGGTAGTTGGCCGCATCTGGCATGAAAGTACTTTTATCAGCGTGGATTTGCCAGCTCCGTTGGGTCCGAGTAGCCCGAAAATGGTTCCTTTTTCAATATTCAGGGAAACATCATTCAAGGCCTTGAATTCCCCGAATGTCCTGGATATGTTTTGTATTTCGATTATTTTCTCCATAGCTCCCCTACACAGCTTTAAACTTAACAATTCAACAATGTTTATAATGGGTAATTAAACTTTTGGATCGGAACTAGAGTTTCACTTCATCCAAGTGGATAAATCAAGTGTGTAAATCGGTTTTACACTTTAATTTGAAAAAAAAAGGAAGGGTTGGGAGCCAAAAAACCAGCTCCTACCTATTCAGTATCTATCAGTTCAATACCTACCGATTCAGTACCTGCCGATTCAGTACTTGCCTTTTCAATAGCAACAACTTCTACTTCGAATATAAGTGTCTTACTAGCCAGGTGATGATTACTGTCTAATATTATATCAGTCTCATTGAAATGCACTTCTGCAGGCACCTGCTGGGGCCCGAACATGGTCTGTACTGTGGTATAGATAGTAGTATCAGGAATCGGGTTATGCTGCAGGGTTATATTGGTCCCGGTAACCTCAAGCACGGTACTATTCCATGGAGATTCCGGGAACTGGATGACATCACCCACTTCAACATCATGTTTCACAACGATATGACTTGAGTTCACTTCAACAACTTCATCCGTCCACAGTGTTTCTCCACTATCGACTATGTCCCCAACCTCCATATCATAAGACATTTTCACATTTTCACCGATCTCAATAACAGTAATATTAATGGAACTATCGGGTATAGGGATGATATCGCCCACTTTATAATCAGTACCGAATGTCATATTGAATTGAATTGCAGGGACATCAATTTCCCTCATAAAAGTCTGAGTGGCAGGGATATCATTCAGCTGGGGAATAACATCTATTTTAGTGGGATCAGATGGGCCATAACCATCCTCGGGTGCTATGGTAAGTGTTCTATTTTCTCCCACTTTCATACCAAAGAGTCCATCCTCAAAACCTTTTATGACACTTTGTGCTCCCATTACCACCGGAAGTGGCTGGTATGGCCTTCCCTCCTGATATAAACCTGCACTTTTAGCAACTTCAGGGTCTGATGTATCAAAAACTGTACCGTCAGGCAGCTTGCCTGTATAATCCACTTGAACGGTATCACCCAATTCCACAACCGCACTGCTTTGTGTACTTGTAATGAACAGCACCCCAACCAGTATGGCTGCAAGTGCAACGATTCCAATGTAATATTTAATTTCTCCATTTTCAGCTTTCATCTTTTTCCTCACATATTAATGATTGAAATGACGCATACCTGTAAATGCCAGCGATACGCCAAGCCGGTTCGCAGTGGCAATGACCTCATCGTCCCTTATGCTGCCACCGGGGGACACGACATACCTGATATTATGTTTGGATGAATGTATAATACTATCGTCAAACGGGAAGAAAGCATCTGATGACAGCACGGTTTCAGACATCACATTTTTAAGGTATTGCTCAAATGGTACATATGGCTTTTCCCTTTCATAGATGATCTCAAGATTCTCCCTGGCTTTGGTCACAGCCAGTTTCCGGATGGAATCCACCCTGTTGGGCTGCCCCGCACCCATACCCAGAACCATGTGCCATCCCGGTGAATACTCCCATGCAATAATGACAGAATTGGATTTGGTCCGCTTGCATGCCACCATTGAGAACTCTGCCAGTCCCAGTTTGGATTCCGGGAAGGGATGTTCGGTGACCACATCCCATTTATCGAACACACCGATATTCCTTGATTGCCGGAGCATTCCACCTATGATGTTGGTTAGCTTGCTTTCCACTTTAATACCTTGTCGCATCCGGGGCAGTTCCAGGATACGAAGGTCCTTGCTTTTCTGCTTTAAAAACTCCATTGCACCAGGTTCAAAACCCGGAGCCAGGACTACTTCAACAAACCTGCCCTTCATGAATTGTGCGGTTTTCAGGTCAACAGTCTGGTTCATGCAGACGATACTGCCAAAGGCAGATATGGGGTCGCCGTCCCAGGCTGCTGACAGAGCATCATGCAGGGTATCACCTGTAGCAAGTCCGCAGGGGTTGTTGTGTTTGACCACGCAGGCGGCAGGTTCATCACCCAGTTCCAGTATGGTCTGCATTGCATTATCCGTATCAACGTAATTATTATAAGACATCTCCTTGCCGTTGTGCTGCACTGCCTTTGACAGGGCCGCACCCTCAACCCCGGGCTCTTTATAGAATTTGGCCCACTGATGCCAGTTCTCCCCGTAGCGTAATGTCTGTCCTGAGGTGTACTTGAGCCTCAGGATATCCTCGCCTCCCAGTTCACGGCTCAGGTATGTGTCTATGGCTGCATCATAATCTGCTGTATGCCTGAATGCCTTGACTGCCAGTGCCTCCTTTGTGGAAAGGGAAACCTCACTGTTTGCCTGGAGTTCGGCTATGATCTGGGAGTAGTCATCCGGGTCAGTGATGATGGTCACATATTTGTAGTTCTTGGCAGAGGCCCTGACAAGTGTTGGCCCGCCAATGTCGATATTTTCAATTGCTTCTTCCAGGGTCACATCTTTTTTCGCTACCGTTTCACTGAAAGGATACAAATTGACAGCTACCAGATCGATAAATTGTATATCCTGTTGTTGTGCCTGTGCCATATGCTCAATGTTATCCCGCAGGCACAGCAGGGCGCCATGGATCCTGGGATGCAGTGTCTTTACCCTGCCATCCATCATTTCCGGAAAGTCAGTTATGTCAGAGACATCCCTCACGATTATACCTGCTTCACGCAATGAGCGGGCTGTGCCGCCTGTGGATATTATCTCAACATCCATGTCAGCAAGTGCTTTTGCAAAATCTGCGATTCCTGCCTTATCTGATACACTTAGAAGAGCGCGCTTCACGCTTACCAATAAATCACCGCTTTTGATAAGAGGAGAAGTTAAATAAATGTTTCTAAAAATCCGGGGTGTAACAAATTTGTTTTGTAACCCATTTTCGTCAGTTTAAAATATAAACAATAGCATTAGACTACTTCTATTTTTAAGTCTGTTCTTAAACTCTCCCGACACTGATTGATCTCAGGTAGCTGCCCTCTACCAGATAACCACAATCAAATAATTCCAAAATGCTCTTGTGTTCCTCCGTTGTGGGGTATAAGTTTTTTTCCACTATAGAGGGTGTCCGTAATTCAAAATCCTAAGAAAAAGAAGATGTATTAGGGCTTTAAATCGAAAAGAAAGCAAAATAAATCTTACTGAGAGTGATTGTTGGACAGCTTCTATATATAAAACCATACAGACAATCATGTAGGTTAAACATTAATACAAATGAATTCTACTAAGTAATATAATGAAAAACAGGATTACCATTCTAACGCTTCTATTACTGGCTGTAATGATCTCGTTTAGTGGATGTACTGATGGCAGCACTACTCAAAAGTCAGAATTAGCAACAGTGAACTCAATAGAAGAAATTGATGCAATGCTTGAGAATGCACCGGTATTTATTGAGCTGGGACGGGGAGCGGGACTTTGTCCTTCATGTGTAGAACAAAAACCTATCCTGGAAGAACTTGCAGCAAAATATGAGGGAAAAGTGCATTTCATTTATATCGACGTTGACAATCAGAAACAACTGGCACGACAGTTCAATTATTTATACGTTATTCCTGACATGACCATGATAGCCGCTTCAGACAACGGTAAATTTATTTACGTTACCAATATGGGCACACTTACAAGTGACCGCCGGGAAGCTATGGTAGTGGGCCCGACACCCAAAAACGTATTGGATGTCATCATCATGGATGCGCTCAGGCTAAGAAACACATACACTGGACCGAAAAAAATGATTGATGAAACAATCCCACAGGACACTAAATAATGCCCATACTTTTCCAGGTCGAAAGCGTATTAGCATCAATAGATCTGCCCCTCCCTTTCCTTGCATTCCTGGCAGGTATAATCAGTATCCTCTCGCCATGTATACTGCCGCTGCTGCCTGCTGTACTGGCTTATTCCACCGGAAAGGGAAAGTTCAGGCCAGTTGCCATTGTGGCAGGGCTGACACTGACATTTTCACTGCTCGGGATGACCATGGCAGCTTTCAACCAGTTTTTTATTTCCTATCAGCAATATATCAAGTTTGGGGCCGAGGTCATTATTGTACTACTCGGTATTGCGATGTTGACCGAATACACCCCTGCCATATTTAATTCAATTCCGGGTATGATAAATGTTAATCCACAAAAGGAAGGTATTGCAGGTGGTTTACTCCTAGGAATGTCGCTTGGTATTGTATGGATACCATGTACAGGCCCTATACTGGCAGCAATAATTATGGGCGTGCTTATGAAAGGAGGTATAATGTATGGCGGGTTCCTGCTTTTTGTGTATTCAATGGGATTGGGAATTCCGATGTTGCTAATAGCCTATTTCATCAATGTTTCAGGTAAGAAGCTGAGTAAAGTATCGCGATATGACGTAATGATTAAAAGAGGTGCAGGTGCCCTGCTGATATTAGTAGGCCTCTGGATGGTATATTATAACCATATCAGGCCGTACTTGGAACCTATCTAAAAAATATAGAAATTACGTTATGGTAGTGAAAATCTTCATCATTCTCCTGTATTAAGTTATCCAACCCACCCCACAAAAACACACCAGCAACACAACCAACCAGACCTCCACGTATGTCGTGATAGATTCATGAAATTCCAGCCATCCCACCCTTGACTGAAGTTTGGAGCATCCGCAAGATAGAGGTCGTGTGCTTGGATGAGCGTGGGGGGATGTGGGGTGGGAAAGTGTATGTTCACTGAAGGCAGCGTGGATTTTTACTAACGTTCTGCAACTATGCGAAGTTTCCAGAAGCGTAGCGCAGGGCAATTTTTGTGAAGTGAAGCGGAATCGCATAGCTGCTGTTATGTTATCGTACATTATTAAAATCAATTTTTCAGATGACTTCTAAATGCTTTATCCACAATGGGAGTTACCCAAAAGGGTGGTAATCCAAGTTTTTCTATTGTTGCTTTGCAAAACATAAAAGTTTCAATTTCTTCTCCAATATATGTTTTCTTTACAGTATTTTCTAGTTCAAACATATACTTTTCTCCATCACTTATTATTTTCTCAATTTCAGAACCGTCCATCAAAGGAGGAGTCCAAGAGGTAAGTAAAATACTGAAATCATTTCTCTTTTTTATACATCCAAGCGAATTCATTAAATCAGGATAACTGTCATAGTTTGGAATATCATTTTTAAGTGGAATTGAATCTGCTGTGAATAATATGTTATCCTCCTTGAAAAGAATATTGATAGAGCCTTTTGAATGCCCGGGTGAATGAATTATTTCTATTGTAATGTCTTTGTCAATGTTTATAAGTTGTTTATCCTCTAATAATTTATCGACTTTGACGGACCGATCTACCAAATTGAAAAATCCTGGTACAGGTCTGTCTTTATTCTGAATTTCAATATTTTCAATCCAATCTATCTCCCCTCCATGTGCAAAAACTTCGCAATTGTTCAAGTCTTTAATTATGGCAGCAGAACCTATGTGGTCTGGATGAGAATGAGATAATATTATGGTTTTAATGTCAGTAATCTTTCTATTGTTTTGTTCAATGTAAGCAAAGATTTTCTCTTCGCTACCTTTAACTCCTGTATCAATTTGTGTGATTCTGTCTCCGAAAATTATTATGGCATTCACGAATCTTGGTAATTTTTGTTCAAGACTTAATGAAATTTCAAATTCAAGCCGTAATAAATGTATTTTTTCTGTCAGTTTCATACTTTCTTTCCTTTTTACTGAGCTATATGCAGTTGCCCCACCAATTCTAAATATTTAATCTTAATCGTTGTACACTGCAGCTCTGATGCGGTTGGGACAAAACATGGTCAATGCAACCTCAACAGCCTGAGACATGATATACCCCCCATATCTGCTGTGGAGAAGCTTCATTTTTTGTATCTCTGCTGTTTTCTATGGGTAATATAATATCTGCAATACAAAATAAACAATTTATAAAAGGAGTATATTTAATATAAAAGTTTCCGTAGATAGCGAGATCTTCAATAATTTATTGTTAAGAAATATCTTTGAAAGAATATTTTAATCATATCTTTCCATACTAAAGAACGAATCGCCTAATTTTTATTTCCATTTTCGGATCTATTTTTATTTACTATATTTAAAAATCTTTTTTTCCATTGGTATAAATCGCATACCGTTTTCGTTCTTTTCTTCTTCGGTAATTACAAACCCATAATTTTTGTAAAAAGTCAACGAGTTTGGGGATGAACATACTGTAATTGATTTCACATCAGGATAATTTTCTAAACATTTTTGAGTAGCAAATTGAATAAGACTTTTACCAACTCCTTCCCCTTGCATTTCAGACTTCACAAAAAGTAGGGCAATACGGCTTTTGTTGGTTATAGACAATGTCCCGTAAATTTTATCGTTTTGTTCAGCAACAATTGTAAATTGTTCTGGGGTCATTACTTTTAAAAAATCAGTAGAAAGCATCCTGAGAAAAGTCTTAATTCCTTCATCTAAATAGGCTGGTGCAACATGTTTATGAAATCCCTGTAATATAATATCATATACATAATTTGCTTCTTCAGTTTCCATAAAGCGATATGTGTATATATCATTTTTATTCATGCATACATCCTCTATAATAAAATATTTAAAACCACTATTTTAATGCCAAAAAAATGGGGCAATTGCATATAACGTTGTATATCCTGAAATGTCACGAACGCTTATTTTTTGCTTTTAGCAGGCGAAGGGCAATTTCAAATAAGGTTTTTAATGTATGCGAAGTTCCCCGAATGCGGAATTTGGCTGAGCAAAGCGAACCGCATAAACCGTGTTATTCACAAGCGAACGAAGTGTACATATTTTGGCTGTGATTCTATGGCGTCATTATGAGGTTGGATAATTACACATATTTCAACATATAACTTTATATTTTAGATACGCCTTTATGCCATCGAGAGACTGATTTTACTCTTGGATATGCAATAAAAACTTAGAATTTTCGGTTGTGTCATATTATATAGTTGATATCCCTACTTTAAACATTAATAATTCCTTCCACGACCAAATATGATCTGTTATACCCTCAGCCATACATGGTGTCCTTTTTATATTCTTCTCACCCTTCTTTGTTTTTATTTCTAAGGCTGAATTAACCCTATTTAGGTTATTAGACCTGTTGCGTAATAAGCCTAAATAGGCATCTACCTGCCGTTTTCCGGTAAAGGGGGTATCCATGAAAAACCTACAATCACGATCCATCTTGTACGTGGGAGTTGTACGAGATAGGAGCCGTTATGACACTCTGTTCAGGTAGGCGATAGAAGAGGAGCCCTCTCGACTTTGAATTCCAACGTTTGAACCGGAATGTGAATCGTGGCGCAGGTAGTATCATCCTGGAACCAGTCAATGAATTGAGTCCATGTCTGTGGATAGTCTTTGCCCGGCATTGGGTAGTAGGGGCTTTTCGTCATGGAATCCCTTTACTACCTTCATCGTCTTAGGTTTTTCGTGGATACCCCCTTTTCCGGTAAATGCTTAAAAACCGTTGTTGCATAGCGATATATGAGTT
>Ga0255431_1167_pt2 | contig 12156 bp, 7 predicted proteins | sample ANMaggSeSYBR02J5_FD_182633 | JGI IMG/M metagenome (GOLD analysis project Ga0255431, IMG submission 182633) | Sediment cell enrichment communities from methane seep in Santa Monica Basin, California, United Staets - ANME aggregate JGI... | ecosystem: Environmental > Aquatic > Marine > Cold seeps >... | reverse complement strand
CTTTATTTATAAATTTGGATTTGCAATTAGTTTCAAAGGCATATCGGCAAGATTTATCAATATCAATACCAGCTTTTATTTCAATTCCGGCTTTTTTAAATCCATAGGATAGTCCGCCTATTCCACAAAATAAGTCAATAGCCGATATGTCTCTTTTAAATAACATAACTTCTCATCATTCGCTTGAAAAGATTGTGTATTGTTTAATTTTTAATCAGACAACTTCCACAACTATGCATCACAGCTTCAGGCCACCTTAGCCCAATCTCAAATCCAGTCTCAAATCACAAAAATATCAAAATAGCCCGCTATTCCATCAACTTTTGTGATCTGAAACCCGCCTGCCATGCATTAAAATAGACATATTTAACTTATGCAAAAAATGGTAGGCGTTGCGGGCAGGTCGAACAAATTTGACCCAAATCTATGCGCCTGCTTGTGGAAGTTAATTCGTCCACATTCCTGACTTTTTGAAAAGTTGCAAGTTTTTTCCCTGATGGAAAATATCTTCTTATGAGTAAAATTCTTTTATCTTTTCAACTACATATGCCTGTTGCTCATATGAAAGTTCAGGATATACAGGAAGAGATAGGGTGTGTGAGGCAGCGTATTCACTCACAGGAAAATCTCCTTTTCTGTAATTCAGATTTGAGAAGCAATCCTGAAGATGCAGGGGAACAGGATAGTAAACCTCTGTCCCTATGTCTGCATCAGTTAAAAACATTTTGAGATTGTCTCTTTTTTCCTTTAAACTTATTACAAACTGATTGTAAATATGCCGATTTTCCTTTTCAGTCGGAAGGTTAACAATATCATCCAACCTTGCGTCAATAAAAAGTTCTCTATATTTATCTGCATTTGCCTGTCGCGCCTCGGTCCAGCCGTCAAGATAATTCAGTTTAATGGATACAATGGCTGCCTGAAATGCATCCAGCCTGAAATTTCCTCCTGTTTTTTTATGATAATATTTTAAATGCGATCCGTGAACTCTCAGCAAACGCAATTTATCAAAGAGCTCATCTGAATTTGTTGTAACAATTCCACCATCTCCAAATGCTCCGAGATTTTTTGAAGGGAAAAAAGAAAAACAGCCGAAATCACCCATTGAGCCCGCACGTTTCCCTTTATATTCCGCACCAATGGCCTGTGCTGCATCTTCGATAACAACAAGATTATACTGTTTTGCTATTTCAAGGATAGAATCCATATCGCAACATTGACCATATAGATGGACCGGAATTATGGCTTTCAGCTTGCTCTTTTCTTCTCTTGTCATGTTGTTTATCACTTTATAAATGCTTTCAGATGAAATATTGTAAGTTTTAGAATCAATATCCGCAAAAACAGGCCTGGCGCCGGAGCGAGCTATTGAACCGGCTGTTGCAAAAAAAGTATAAGTTGGGGTAATAACACAATCATCAGCTCCGATATCAGCAGCCATAAGTGAAATAAGAAGAGCATCCGTGCCTGACGAAACACCTGTTGCATGTTTGGAGGAGCAATATTCAGCTATCTCTTTTTCCAGAGCTTCGACTCGTGGACCAAGTATAAAATACTGGCTCTCAAAAATATCTTCAGTAACTTTCATGACTTCTTCTTTAATTGTCTGATACTGCAATTTAAGATCTAATAATGGTACTTTCATAATATTTTTTCCTTCAGCCTTCATCCTTCAGCCTTCAGCCTTCGAACTTTAGTTCGATATATTTACTCTAATAATACAAACCGGCTCTTTCCCCTGGTTATCAATTCCAATTGATTTATTATCGGAAATTATTTTTGACTCTCCCCTTGTTAAAAATTCGGTTTGTATATCTGATATAATTTTTGCACGACCTTTAATCATGATCAGGTGCTGTAAAGTCAACTTATCGACTTTAAACTGAAGATTTAAACCAGGATATATGACAAGTCTTTCAACTTTAATATCATCTTCATGTTCAAGAACAGTCAAGCTGCCCCACTGGTGGTAAACTGTCTTATGTTTCTTATATTCTTTTCTTCCCTTTCCCTTGAGCTGGTTAACAATAGATTTTACATCTCTGCTGTTATCAAGATCTGAAACAAATACAGAGTCAGGTGTTTCAACAACAACTATTTTATCAAGATGGTTTGTAGCAATCAGCCGATCTCTGCCCATTATGAAACAGTTTTTTGTATCCTTTGCAATAACATCTCCATCAATAACATTATTGTCTTTATCTTTTGGAAGAAAATCATAAAGAGACTTCCATGAGCCTATATCGCTCCATCCAAAATCAGACGGCAGAACAACGCCTTTATCCGTATTTTCCATTATGGCATAATCTATAGAAATATCCGGCAGTTTCTTATAGTTATCTATTGTTATGGAACTATATTTTGAAATAATATCTTCCATTGTTTTAAGTAGTTCGGGCTGGTATTTGCGAAATTCTTCAATCATGACAGAACCTGTGAAAACAAACATCCCACTATTCCAGAAAAAATTTCCAGCTTTAACATACTTTTTTGCAGTTTCTTTGTTAGGCTTTTCAACAAATCTCTTAATTGATAGTGCTCCATCAAATATTTCGCCAACGCCTTCAACATACCCATATCCTGTTTCAGGATAATTGGGTTTAATGCCAAATGTTACAATATAACCCTTCTCGGCAAGACGTACCGCTGAATTTAACTTATTATAAAAATTCTCTGTGTTTCTAATGACATGGTCCGCCGGAAAAACACACAGAACAGCATCCTGTTTACTTTTTAAAATATTTAATACTGCAAGCAGAAGAGCAGGCGCTGTATTTCTGCCACATGGTTCACAGATGATTTTCCCTTCGGACCGCAGGCCTATTTCAGCCATGTGCCTTGCTGTTTCATGAAAATGTTCTTTTCCGCATACAATTCTTATTCTTTCCGGACTGATCACGGTACTCAGCCTTTTTATGGTACTCTGGACAAGAGAATCTTTACCTATAAACTTTACAAGCTGCTTGGGATAGAGTTTTCTGGATACAGGCCAAAGACGTGTTCCTGAACCTCCTGCGAGCAAAACAGCATATACGTTTTCCTTCAGGTTAGGCATTTCTATATCTTCCCTTTTTATTGTTTTCTTTTTGCTCTTTATATTCAGAATCGCATACAGTTTCTACTGCATTATAACCAAGAAGATCATTTACCGCACCGGTCAATGCCGCACCGGCTTTTACTTTTAGTGTATCAGGCAAAGCTATGATTGTATCTGTTTCTTTGGGACTTAATAAATGAATGTATGCATCGCATGAACCCGGATGTCTTTTAAGAATATCGTTCAATCTTAAAAGCAAATCTTTTTTTGTTTTATTTCTATTTAAATTAAAATGAATACTTGCAGTCCAGGTTTCCTCGGCTTTCTCAATCGGCACTATGGTATCCGCCAAAATTTTTACAGAATTCTCATCCTTTTTTACCCGTCCCTGTATAATGACAGCGCTATCCTCAAACAAAAGTTCCTGAACCTCTGCATAAACTGAAGAAAATATTACAATCTCAATGGTTCCATGCTGATCTTCCAGGGTAACAAAGGCCATTGGATCGCCTTTTTTTGTCTTTATGGTCTTGATTTTAATAACAATGCCACAGATCCTGACAATTTCACCATCGTTTTTTTCCTTTAAAGAAATTGTATTTGCATTGGTAAATTTATCCTGCAGGTCCTCGAACTTTGTCAAAGGATGACCGGTTATGTAAAAGCCGATAGCTTCCTTTTCAAAAGCGAGAAGCTGTTTTTCATCCCATTCATCCATAGCCGGCATTTTAGGAAGATTTATATCTTGTTGGTTTTCTGCCATATCGAATAATCTCATCTGGGGATCTGCTTTCTCTTTCTGAACCCTTTGACCATAATCAATGGCATCTTCCAAAGATGCTGTCATTCCGGAACGTTTAACTCCTGTAGAATCAAAAGCACCACATTTAATAAGACTTTCAACAACTCTTTTGTTCATTTTTTTAAGATTCACACGTTCACAAAAATCAAACAAAGAAGAAAATTTTTCCTTTTTTCTATCATCTATTATAGATTCAATGGCTCCTTCTCCAACATTCTTAACGGCTACCAGCCCAAACCTGATTTTTGAACCTATTACCGTAAATTCCTTGTCGCTTTCATTTATATCAGGAGGAAGTACTTGTATTCCGTGATGTCGACATTCGGATATATATTTTACGACTCCGTCAATTGAGTGAATCTCGCTGGTAAGCAACGAAGCCATAAATTCAACTAAAAAATGTGCTTTAAGAAAAGCCGTCTGATATGCAATAAGGGCATAAGCCGCGCTGTGCGACTTGTTAAATCCATAACCGCCAAATTTTTTAATAAGATCAAACAACTTTTGGGCTTTTTGGGATTGAATGCCTTTTTCCGTTGCCCCTCTTATAAAACGCAAACTTTGTGAAGCCATAATCTCAGGCTTTTTCTTCCCCATGGCTTTTCTTAAATCATCAGCTTCAGACATGGAATAACCGGCAACAGATGCAGCAATTCTCATGACCTGTTCCTGATACACAATAACTCCGTAAGTTTCTTTTAATATGGGCTCAAGCTCAGGCAAAAGATACACTACATCTTTTTTTCCATGTTTTCTGTCAACATAATCATCAATCATCCCACTTTCCATAGGACCCGGACGATAAAGAGCGACAAGAGCTATAACATCATCAAAGCATTCCGGTTTTAACCTTACAAGCAGATCCTTCATGCCGGAACTTTCCAGTTGGAACACTCCTGTAGTATCACCTGAAGCAAGAAGCCTGTAAGTATCAGGATCATCCAGACTTATATTTAGAAGATCGGGAGGAATGCCGCCCTGTTTGGCGATAAGAGACAGAGTATTTGCAATAACGGTAAGATTGCGAAGCCCAAGAAAATCGAATTTTACAAGCCCTATTTTTTCGACACATTTCATATCAAACTGTGTCAGAACTTCTCCTTTTTTACCCTTATATAGCGGCAAATACTCCACAAACGGCTTGTCAGCAACAACAACACCGGCAGCATGAGTTGATGCATGCCTGGGAAGTCCTTCCAGAACGCGACAAATCTTCAGCAAATCGTCGATTTCCGGTTTTTGTTCTGCAATTGCCCTGATTTTGGGTTCCTGTTTCAGAGCATTATTCAGGCTGATATTTAAAACATCAGGAACCATTTTGGCTATTGCATCTACTTCACGCAAAGGTATATCCAGAGCACGTCCCACATCGCGTATCACGGCTCTGGGCTTTAGTTTTCCGAACGTAATAATTTGAGCTACATAGTCACCACCGCCATATTTTTCAACCACATACCTGAATATTTCTTCCCTGCCGTTTATACAGAAATCAACATCAATATCAGGCATGCTTTTACGGCCTGGATTAAGAAAACGCTCAAAAATCAAACCATGTTCGATTGGATCTAAAGCAGTAATTCCAAGAGAATAGGCAACAAGACTGCCGGCTGCCGAACCTCTGCCCGGCCCCACAGGAATATTGTGTTTTTTGGCATAGTTGATAAAATCAGCAACAATCAAAAAATATCCAGGAAAGCCCATGGAATTTATGGTTGAAATTTCGTTATCTATACGTTCTTTATACTGATTTTCGTCAATATCAGGATTCTTTTCCTTAACATGCTTTATTTTTTCATTATATCCTTCCCGGGTTTTTTGCTCAAAAAACTCCTCAGCAGTCTGTCCTGATGGGGTTTCAAATTTTGGGAAGTGATAAGATTTAAAATCAAAATCAATATTACATTTTTTTGCTATACTGACTGTATTTTCTATAGATCCCGGATAGCTTTTGAAATAATTATGCATCTCTTCTTTTGATTTGAAATAGAGCTGATCGGTTCCAAACTTGAAGTGATCCGGGTCATAAATGCTTTTTCCAGTCTGTATACACAAAAGGACCTCATGAGCACGGGCATCTCCTTTGTCAAGATAGTGGCAGTCATTGGTTGCAACAAGAGGAATTGAAAGCCTTTTGCTCATGTCAAGAAGGGCATTGTTTACTTTTTCCTGCACAGGTATCCCATTATTTTGAATCTCAAGGAAAAAATTATCCTCACCAAAGATGTCAAGATAAGTACGCGCAGCCTCATCAGCCCCATCCAGCCTGTCCTCACTAATAAGCTTTGGAATTTCACCGTGCAGACAAGCCGAAAGAGCAATAAGCCCTTTACTGTGCTGTTTTAATACATTCTTGTCAATTCGCGGCTTATGGTAAAAACCTTTGAATTGAGCGATTGTAGCGAGTTTACATAAATTACGGTATCCTTCGGAAGTTTCAGCCAGAACGACGAGGTGGGAAAGCCCTTGATGATCTAACGCGGTTTTATCAGTAAGACTGCGCGGTGCAACATAATATTCGCATCCTATTATTGGTTTGATCCCTGCCTTACCTGCCTTCAAGAAAAATTCAAGAACTCCGAACATAGTGCCATGATCGGTAATGGCCACGGAATCCATTCCAAAATCAATTGCACGCTTTAAAAGGGCATCAATCCTTATTGCACCATCCAAGAGGCTGTATTGTGTATGAACATGAAGATGAACGAAAGGGGGAACGGTGTGAGTCATTTAGTTTTGATTTCATCCTGACAATAAATTGTTGATTGAAGATATTCTATTAATTTTAATCCGCAGATTACACAGATTACACAGATTTTCGTGACTTTTTAGGGTGGATTAAGCGAAGCGAATCCACCGAAAACTACTTATGATCCCTGAGTTAATCAAAAGTATAATTAGGTGCTTCTTTGGTAATTATTACATCGTGGACATGGCTCTCGCGCAAACCCGCAGCAGTAATTTTGATAAACCTGGCTTTTTCTCTCAATTCTTCAATAGTCTGGCAACCCACATATCCCATACCTGACCTCAATCCTCCAATGAGCTGAAAAATATTCATAGAAAGAGAACCCTTGTATGGCACGCGCCCGACTATGCCTTCAGGAACCAGCTTGTCATCCTCAATTGTTTCGCTCTGGTAGTATCTGTCCTTGCTTCCCTTTTTCATTGCTTCAATAGATCCCATGCCCCTGTATGACTTGTAGCGGCGGCCCTGAAACAATATTGATTCACCGGGACTTTCCTCTGTTCCGGCAAAAAGTCCTCCGATCATTACCACATGAGCACCCGCAGCAACAGCTTTTGTAATATCACCTGAAAATTTTATACCGCCATCGGCAATCAAAGGTACACCTGACTTATTTGATATGGATCTGCAATTCATTATAGCTGTAACCTGAGGGACGCCCACACCCGCAACTATACGAGTTGTGCATATAGATCCTGGTCCTATTCCGATTTTTATCCCGTCAACCCCAGCGGCAACAAGGCTGTCAGCACCTTTCGAAGTACCGACATTGCCGGCAATCAGCTCAATATCATCGAAATTACTTTTTAATTTTTTTACAGCATCTATAACATTTTTTGAATGACCGTGAGCCGTATCTATTAATATAACATCAGCACCTGCTTTTAAAAGTGCTTCTGCACGCTCTTCCATATCATGGCCGACACCAACGGCAGCTCCGACCCTTAGTCTGCCCATGCTATCCTTGCAGGCATTAGGATATTTTTTTATCTTTTCGATATCCTTTATGGTTATCATGCCTGTAAGTCGTCCATTTTTATCAACCACAAGAAGTTTTTCAATTCTGTGTTCATGAAGCCGTTTCTTGGAATCTTCCAGGCTAATTCCCTCTGATACCGTAACAAGATTTTCACTGGTCATTACTTCTGAAACTTTTTTCTCCATATTGGTCTCGAATCTCAGATCCCTGTTTGTTACAATGCCGACCAGTTGATTTCCTTTTGTAACAGGAAGTCCGGAAATGTGGTACTCCTCCATAACTTTAAGCACCTCATGGACAGGCTGATCAGGATTAACAGTAACAGGATCAATAATCATACCACTTTCCGATTTTTTTACTTTACCTACCTCCAAAACCTGACTTTCTATACTCATGTTTCGATGTATAAAACCCAATCCCCCCTCACGCGCCATACTTATGGATGTCATAGCCTCAGTTACAGTATCCATGGCAGCACTGACGATAGGGAGGTTTAAAGTAAGGTTCTTCGTCAAACGGGTACTAATATTCACGTTTTTTGGCAACACATCAGAATAGCCGGGAAGCAGTAAAACATCATCAAAAGAATACGTCTCTTCGGGTGGTATCTTGATCATAAATTTCTCCAGAAAGTGTTAATTAGCGCCCTATCGGGCGAGCTGTTAAGCCGTTGAGATTACCAGCTAATAGCCATTATTGCAGGCTGATGGTCTCTAACCTATTATTCCAGGCGGCTGCGCCGCCTGGAATCGCGGTGCTGACTACGTCAGCACCGCGAATATGATTGATTAAAAAATGGAAATTCCCATACTATCAAATTAATAGATAACAGTTTACGGTTTTTTTAGATAAATTATGCAACAACTGATTGCTTTTATGTTTTGATCAACCGTTAACTGTCAACCGTAAACGGTTACTCGGCTTTTAACCCTGAACCCTGATCCCTGAATTCATCTTTATCTATCATTTATTTGCTTTCTTGACAATAAAATAAAACGCAATTAAATAAGGCTAAATGATTTATTCGAGAATATTATGCTAATAGAAATAAATGCCAAAAATCCACAGATACGACTAATTCGCAGAGTTGTTGAAGATCTCAAAAAAGGTGGTATAATCGCCTATCCGACTGATACCTATTACGGAATAGGTTGCGATATAATGAATAAAAAAGCTATTGAAAAAATATATCAGATAAAACAACGTAATAAAAACAAGCCGTTCAGTTTTATTTGCTCAGGGCTAAAAAACATAAGCCATTATGCAAAAGTCTCAAATTATGCTTACAAAAACATGAAACGACTTTTGCCGGGCCCTTATACTTTTATTCTTGAAGGTTCGAAACTCGTTCCTAAAATAATGTTAACTAAACGAAAAACCGCCGGAATTCGTGTGCCTGACAATGCTATTTGCCTATCAATAGTTGAAGAATTAGGCAATCCGATTATTACCACCAGTGCAACTATGCCTGATGGTTCAATTATTCACGACCCATCACTTATTCATGATTTTTTTCAATCCAGAATAGATTTTGTAATTGACGGGGGGACGCCTATCACGGGACAACCTTCCAGTATAATATCTTTAATAAACGACCTGCCTGAAGTCATACGAAAAGGCATAGGCGATGTGAGTATTTTTGAATAAAGCAGCGATAATTAGAAATAATTAGCAAACAAATGTGGATTGATAAAGCGGTTTGCAAACTCCTTTAAGGATGAAGTTACAAGGTATTTTAAAACAGAAAACTTCTTTTCTGGAGGATAAACACTTGATATCTTTCCTTTTATTCCACCCATGCGTCCTGCCCATTCTATGGCATCCTCAAGATTTCCGAAACGATCAACAAGGCCTAGTTTTTTTGCCTCTTCTCCGGAAAATATCCGTCCATCAGCAAATTTTTCTACTTTTGACTGCTCTATACCTCTTCCTTCTGCAATGGCCTTAATAAATTGTTTATGAATTTGATTCGCAAGATTACGCAGAATTTCTTCTTCCTTTTTTGTCATTTCTCTGACCGGCGATCCTATATCTTTGTACTCACCGCTTTTGATAACAACGGGAACCATACCGATTTTTTTAAGAATCTCCTGAAAATTTGTATATCCCATAATAACACCTATGCTGCCGGTTATGGTGCCCGGATTTGCAACAATGCCGTCTGCCCCGGCCGCAATATAATAACCTCCGGATGCAGCCACGCCACCCATAGAAGCTATAACTTTTTTGCTTTCAGAAGTCTTTCTTATTTCCCTGAAAATTTCTTGTGAAGGCCCCACACCACCACCAGGTGAATCAATTCTAACAACTATGGCCTTGATAGAATCATTCTCACGAAAGCGTTTGAGATTATGAATTATATCCTTTGAATCCGTAATAGCACCGATTATCTCTATAACGCCGACTTTTTCTCCAAATTCAAAATCCGCGTCTCTTGTGCTAAAAATAAAAAGCAGAGATAATCCAAAAATTGCAGCAGATATTACAGATGTAACTATCAGGATAAAAAAAAGATATGGGTGTTTGCGGGAGAACATGATATATTTTTAAACTAATCGTTTTCTATTAACGGTTCACAGTTAACGGCTACCCAAAACTCATCGGACTTAGGCTATTAACGGTTTACCGTGAACTGTAAACCGTTAACCATAAACCGTTACAATCTTACTTCTCGTTCAACTTGTCTTGAAGATTTTCACGTAAGATCTCTCCAAAAGTTGAAGTTGCAGGCTTCATGTTGTTTACATATTCGCTTAGAAGACTTTGCTCATCATCAACCTCAAGCCGTTTGACTGAAAGGCCTATTCTTCTTTCTTCACTATTTATATTCATAACTTTGGAAGTTATAACATCGCCTACCTTAAACTTGCCGACCGGAGTTTTTATCTTTTCCTTACTGATTTCAGATACATGAACGAGACCTTCAATTCCTTCTTCAAGTTCAACAAAAATTCCGAAATCCGTTATATTAGTAATTATGCCTGTTATCTCTTTGCCGACCTCATATCGTTCCGCTACAGTTTTCCAGGGATCATTTTGCAGTTGTTTGATACCAAGGGAAAATCTTTCATTATTCCTTTCGATATCAAGAACTATAGCCTGTAGCATATCGCCCTTCTTGTATAATTCAGATGGGTGTTTAATACGCTTTGTCCAGGAAATATCGGAGATATGTACCAAGCCGTCTATTCCTTCATCAATACCGATAAAAAGTCCGAAATCTGTTATATTTTTGATCTTGCCTTCAATTGTTGTACCAATTGGATATTTCTCACTAATTACATCCCATGGATTTGGAACGACCTGTTTCATTCCAAGAGAAATACGCCTGCTTTCCGGTTTAATATCCAGAACAACTGCATCAACCATTTCTCCAATAGAAACAACTTTGGAAGGATGGCGAATTTTTCTTGTCCATGACATTTCAGAAACGTGAATCAGGCCTTCGATGCCCTCTTCCAATTCAATGAATGCTCCGTAATCCGTCAGGCTCACAACCTTCCCCGTTATACGTGAACCTACTGAATATTTTTCTGCAGCAGCGAGCCATGGGTCATCGACAAGTTGTTTCATGCCCAAAGATACTCTTTCTCTTTCCATATCAAGGCTGAGGATCTTTACACTTATCTTGTCACCAACCGAAAAAAGTTCGGATGGATGTTTAACACGACCCCATGAAATATCTGTTATATGAAGAAGACCGTCAACGCCACCCAGATCAACAAATACACCGTATTCAGTAATGTTTTTCACTACTCCATCAACGACTTTGCCTTCATGAATAGCTTCCAGTGTTGAAGCCCTTTTAGCCTCACGCTCATGCTCAAGAATGGCTCTTCTTGATAAAACTATATTACTTCGTTTTCTGTTATACTTTAATATTTTGAATTCCAGGTTTTTGCCGACCAGTTCGTCAAGATTGTGGATAGGCCTCAAATCTGCCTGTGAACCTGGTAAAAATGCCTGAACCCCTATATCAACTGAAAAACCACCTTTTACACGAGCTAAAATAACTCCTTCTACCGTTCCTTCTTCATCATAGGTCTTTTTTATTGCTTCCCAAACTTTAACCTTGGCTGCCTTTTCTTTGGAGAGGATGACACGCTCTTCTTCCTCATCCCAGAATTCAACCATTACTTCTACCTTGTCACCAATGTTGACGTGTATCTCACCATTTTCATCTTTAAATTCATTTATGCGTATCTGACCTTCTGATTTGTATCCTATATCAACAAGAACATAATCCTTATCAACTGATATTATTTTGCCGGTAACAAGCTCACCTTCAGCAAAACGCTTGAAGCTTTCTTCATACATATCCATCAGGTTTGCCATGCTGTCATCGGCATTCTGAACATCTTCCGATGTATTATCATCAACATTTTTATCTGAATCAACATCTTTGTTTTGTTGTATAACTGCCGCTTCTGATGAATCCACATCGTCAACATCATGTTCGGCTGAACCGTTTTCTAAAGAATTATTCATAAAAAAAGTAACCTCCTTAGCCAATTTTAATATTGCTATTTAAATAGTGCCTGAACGAAAACTGCTAATTTTCCCAATTTCTGCGTCAGGCGCAAATTTTAATC
>Ga0255431_1181_pt1 | contig 12183 bp, 11 predicted proteins | sample ANMaggSeSYBR02J5_FD_182633 | JGI IMG/M metagenome (GOLD analysis project Ga0255431, IMG submission 182633) | Sediment cell enrichment communities from methane seep in Santa Monica Basin, California, United Staets - ANME aggregate JGI... | ecosystem: Environmental > Aquatic > Marine > Cold seeps >... | reverse complement strand
CTACAATGTGGTATAAAGAAGTAGTTCACTGATCCTGATATATGTTTCTTGTTGTGTATAATTTGTGGAACTATATCAGTCCGGCTTAGTCGGAGTCCATGGACTAAAGTCCAGGGTCTTAGATTTAACACAGAGTTTGTGTATGATTCTATTTCTATGCTATCTTTTTCCTCTGTGGTGAGAAATATGACCCTGCCACCTTTGATTATTTTAATAAGAAGTTATTGTTTATCGAATGGAAGTGGAAAGTTGGGTTTCAGGCAAGAATACCGAAATGTTTAAATAATTCAGTAACTGAATTATTCAGTAACTGAATATATATGAGATTTGTAAACCGTGAAAAAGAAATTGATATTCTGAGAGATACCCGGATATTGTCAAAAAGAAAATTATTTTCGATAGCAATCTGGGGCTTAAGGCGTGTCGGTAAAACAAGAATGATGCTTGAATTTATGAAAGATACTGATATGTATTTTTTCGTGAACAAGGACAAAACAAGCATAAGTCTATTAGATGAATATGAAATTTATCTCAAAAATGCAAACATCACCAATGAATTTGAGAAATTAAACAATTGGGATGATTTTTTTAAAGTCATGTTTGAAAGGTATGAAGGCATTGTTGCTTTTGATGAGTTTCAGAATTTCTTATCTGTAGATAAATCCGTATTTGGAACTTTGCAGAAATATATTGATCTGAATGAGGATAAAAAAGGTCTTCTTCTCTTTTTTACAGGTTCTACCACTGGACTTATAAAAAAATTATTTTTAGATTCAAAGCAGCCACTTTATGGCAGAATAAAGAGGCATATGCATCTAAAACCTATGTCATTTGAAAATATAGTTGATATGTGTAGGGAACTTGGTATTACAGAACTTTCAGATATCATAAAAATATATGCTGTTGCCGGGGGATATCCGCGCTATTATATTGCTGTTGAGGATGAAAATCTAAAGGATGTGTCTTTTGAAAATATTATTGATCGTTTTTTCTTTGTGGAAAATGCAATTTTTGAAGATGAAATAATGTCAATATTATCTTTAGAATTTGGGAAAAGAAGTGGTGTGTATTATGATATACTCACAGCCGTTGCAAGTGGATGTACAAGGATTAGTGAAATTGCTTCATTCTTAAGAAAAAAGGAAACTGACCTGACACGCCAGACCTATGAACTTGTGCATTATTTTAATATTTTAAATTATGAAGAACAGGTTATAGGCAATAAAAAATTATTGTATATAGACCATCCGCTCATGGATTTTTGGTTCCGTTTCTTCTATAAGAATATTTCAGATTATAAAAGAAGAAATACAAGTTTTGTAGAAAAGACGAAAAGAAGTATTAACAACCATATTGGTAAACGGTTTGAGATCATTTCCAGAGAATTTTTAATCGATAAAAATAAAATCCCATTTAAATACCACACAATTGGGCGGCAGTGGGGCAAGATAAAAGATGCTACAAAAGGACAAAATACTTATGAAATAGACATTGTTGCCCTGAACTCTGATTCAAAAGATATACTTTTTATCGAGTGCAAATGGAAAGACTTGAGTACGCAGCAGGCTGAGAATATACTATATGATTTACAAAAAAAATCTAAGTTTGTTGATTGGAACAATGATGTACGAAAGGAACATTTTGGGTTGATTGCAAAATCTATTTACAGGAAGGCTGTTTTGCGTGCGAGGGGATTTATAATTTTTGATCTGGATGATTTTAACTAAACTCCATGTGTCATCGGTTAAGAGTAATATTGTGATAGAACACGGATTGTACAGATGACACGGATGCACGCGGATATGAAAATAAATCCGTGAAAATCCGTCAAATTCGTGCCATCTGTGTTCTATTCAAACTAAATGGTTAATCATAAAAAATCATTGGTTCTTTGTAAAACAATACATATCGAGCCAGTCAAACTCCTTAACCGATGACTAATGAACTAAACTCCCAAATGACCGATAGGTTCCTCTCCTTGTTCGAAGTGGCTTCTGTTGTGACATATAAGAACCAAAATATTTCCAGCTAATCCAATTTCACCCTGTAGCGCACCGCCGACTCCTTCAACGCCTCGATACCGGGCAGTTTCTCACCAGCTAAAAAGTCGATACAAGCACCACCACCTGTACTGATATGATCGATCCTTGATTCCACACCAAGCTGTTCCACTACTGCCGCACTATGCCCGCCGCCAATAACACTGAACCCGGATTTGGTAGCAGCCTCGATAAGTTCCACTGTCCCAAGGGTGAAAGCCTCCCTTTCGAACACTCCGGCCGGGCCGTTCATAATAACTGTTCCCGCATTCCTGATCTCCCTGGAAAATTTCACAATAGTCTCCAGCCCGATATCCAGGATAGGCAGATCTGGATGATGTTTTTTATTCAGCACATCAATCGACTCTTCCACACGCTCCCCTTTTTTATCCAGTGCAACATCAACTGGAAGACCGATCCTATCATTGTACTTTTCCAGCAGCTTCCTGCCAAGCTCAATCTGGTCACCATATCCCTGTGACTGAATGAATTCCATATTAGGTTTGCCAATATCAACACCCCTGGCTGCCAGGAGGATATTTGCCACTACACCGGTGAGCAGTACCCTGTCAGCTTTTCCATTTGACAGCACATATTCGGTGACCTTCAATGAATCATCCACCTTCGCACCACCCAGTACATAAACACATTTGCCACTACCGGCATCATAACTGCGACTTAACGATGTTATCTCCTTTTCCATCAAATTGCCTGCTATACCGGGAAGTACGTTAGTGAATCCCATTATAGACAAGTGTGGGCGGTGAGAGACCGCAAAAGCATCGTTTAAGTAAAAATCTGCCAGAGGATACAGGCACTGCACCATATGGGACCTGGCATGTTCTTCTGTAGTACGTATCAGGCCTTCCTCTGAAAAGAACCTGACATTCTCCAGCATCAGAATGTCACCGTTCTCAAGTTTCCTGATCCTGGTAGCAGCATTGGAACCGAAAATATCATCCACATAGGTAATATCCTTGTCAAGCAGGTCTGACAGGCACAGGGCATGGGGCTTCATCGTAGTAAAATCGCTTTTTCCGGGCCGGCTCTGGTGGCTCATGAGGACCAATTTCGAATCATCCAGTTTTTTAAGTGTAGATAGCGAACCCTTGAACCTTTTATCATCAAGGATCTCATTTCCAGGGCTCATGGGTGAGTTCAGGTCCAACCTGCAAAGAATTGTTTTTCCTGAAAGATCAAAATCATCAATAGTAAGGTAATCCTTTTCTGGCAAATACTATACCTCGATCGTTGATACCATATATAGTATTATAAAATATAAAGGATAGTAAATTAAACTGTCGATACCAGGGAAAAAAGTTGTATAATAAAGATGTGCAATCCACCCACAATCTGAAAAAATTGCAAAATAATGGGATGTTTAATGGGATTAATAGGGAAAAGGGTGTGGGGTAAAAGGAAAATAACCTTTACTGCTCAACAATTAAATATATATCATACATCATATATATATGTTGTGATTGATTTACTTCGATAAACTCCAACGTCATATTTTTTATTGTTAAAACCTTTATATGCCACCAATACATATAAATTCTGGAAAAACAGGAGTCTCTACAACCATGAACATCAAACGTGAGCAGGTATTGATAGAAGCCCTTCCGTATATTAGAGAGTTCCACGATTCCATCATGATAATAAAAGTAGGAGGACACGCCATGGTTGACCCTGCCATCATGTCAGATATAGTCCAGGACGTGGTACTCCTGCGTTATGTTGGCATCCATCCCGTGCTCGTACACGGGGGCGGTCCCGAGATTACCCAAAAGATGGAAAAGATGGGGAAAAAAAGTGAGTTCGTGGCAGGGCTGCGTATAACCGATGATGAGACACTGGAGATTGCACGTATGGTTTTAGTTGGCAACATCAACACCAGGATCGTATCCCTGATAGGCACCTATGGCGGAAAGGGGCTGGGACTTTCAGGTAAGGATGGCCAGCTTATCATGGCTAAGAAAAAGGACATCCAGCGCGTCACTTTTGAAGGCAGGGTGCACAAGGTTGACCTTGGCTGGGTGGGAGATGTAGAGGTTATCAATCCCGAGATACTCATGATAGCAGCCGGAAAGGACTACATACCGGTTGTGGCACCAATAGCAGTGGATGATAAGGGTAACAGCCTGAATATCAATGCAGATACTGTTGCCGGAGACATTGCCGCAGCCTTGAAGGCTAAAAAACTCTTACTCATGACCGACGTACCCGGAGTATTGAGCAACCCGGAAGATGCTGACAGTCGCATATCCCGCATCCGGCTGGACCAGGTTGAGGACATGATCAGGGAAGGCACCATTGCCGGTGGTATGATACCCAAGATACGCTCGGCAGCAGTTGCCGTAGAACAGGGTGTTGAAAAAGTTCATATCATTGACGGCAGCAAGTCACACAGCATCCTTTTGGAACTGTTTACCGATTCTGGCATTGGGACCATGATATATAATTGGCATTGATGTTTTTTCCAGGACCCAACCGCAGCAGAGCTGCGGTATATAACGATTGAGATGAAAACCAAGCTAAAGAAATCTAAATTTTAATGATTCAAAAATGAGATCTCAAATTGGAAATTTTAATATTCAATCACCCGGAATTCAATACACACATTATACTGGTATGGAGCATATGACCTCACAATCCTATTCCCCACACATTCCACCTTTCCCCCCACATGCGCTGCAGCCCCCTGTATTAGTTCCCACGAGGTCCCGTAAAGATCATCCTCATGCGTGATATCATAAAAATGCACCACACCCCCATTCTTAACCGTCAGTATGCCACAATCCAAAAACTCCCTGGCAGAATGGGGCAGGTTCATAATAACATGGTCTGCCGAATGCTTCAAATTCCCTGCCGCGTGTCTTGCATCATCTTCCACTGCTGTCACATTATCCAGCCGGTTGAGGCGAATATTCTCACGCAGGAGCTTGACAGCCCCTGGGTTCTTATCCACTGCCACAACACTGGCCCCTGGTACACTTTTTCCTATCAGGATGCTAAAAGGTCCCACACCTGCGAACAGGTCCACTAGATACTGCCCCGGCTTTACCATATCAGCCACCCTTTTTCGCTCTGTTCCAAGCCTGGCTGAGAAATAGGCACCGGCAAGGTCCACGTTATAACGGCAGCCGTGTTCCTTATGCATGGTACGGGTCCTGTGTTCGCCTGCCAGTACCACCCACTGCCGGGTCCTGAACTCACCTTCTACCGGGCTAACCGCTCCCAGTACCACATTAATGTTTTTCCTGTACTCCATTAGGGCCTTTGCGATATGTGTTGCATCGGGGTCATCAGCATCAATCATGGCAATATCACCGATCACGTCAAAGTTGGGTGTAAATCCCAATATTTTTTCAAGTGACGGTTTTTTATGTTTTGGTTCAAATTCTGTTTCAATTATAGCAATATTTTCATCTGCACCGGACAGTACTGCCAGTTCGTCCGGCCCAGGCTTTCCAGTCACAGGTATGAGGATGTGTTCATCTTCCCGGCGTATCTTCGCTTCCGGATGGATATGCCCGGCCCGGAGCAGCAACCTTCGAATATCCTCTGCCATTGTGCCAGGTACCCTGAGTGCCCACAATTTCATGGAATACTGGATGTTATTACACGATAAAAAGATTTAGATAAGCCTCCGGCAAAACCCACATAAAGTCTTTAAAACTCAAAGCTCTTCCTGCGTTTCAAGTTGGTAGACCAAGAGTAAACTGAGCATATTTATTTAGCAATTGAATTCACTAGCAAGAGATTAAATTGATTTAATTGAGTTAATGTATAGTATTTTAGAGAATGTTGTACCTGTTATCGTTTTTTAAAATAGAAAAATTCAACCAACTGTATAATTAAGCTACCAACTTGAAACACAGTAAGAGCCTAAAAAAGTATAAAGGTAGAGTACCTGCTTGTGGAGTTTTCTGTGGAGGATGTCCAACATATACCAGAGAAAAGAAGCCTTGCCCAGGAGCAGGCATAAACTTTAAAAGATGCGAAGGGTGTACAACTTTTCATTTATGTTGTAAAGAAAAAGGTATAACTCATTGTTACGAGTGTAGTCACTTTCCATGCAAACGGTTTAAATCATTTTCAAAAAGATGGCTAAAATATGGGCAAGATTTCATTGAAAACCAAAAGATATTAAAAGAAATAGGATTGGATCAATTTCTAAAACATTATAATTCAAAAGTAGAGAAATGAATATTACCACTACTACAAATAATATGCAGAAACAATCCACAACTTCCTATAACAGCAGATATCCAAAATTGCTTTCGATCGTTACTCGCTACAGCAACTTCGGATCATCCGCAAAACGTTATCTGCAATGCTCAGGAGGAGAACAACATGTCAAATAGTACTAAAATAAGTATCCGTCCTGCAACGACTGGTGATGTTGGTACGATTTCTACCATCCTGCGAGAACTTGGTTGGTTTAACCACATCAATAAAAAATCCCCGGATGACACAAAGGCATGTATTGCTCAACATCTGGAACTTTGTAATTCGGATGAAAGCCATACTGTTTATGTAGCAGAAAACCAGAATGGTGAAGTCATTGGATATATCGCAGTTCATTGGATAGCGTATTTGATGTTGGCTGGCTCCGAGGGTTATATCTCTGAATTGTTTGTAAATGAACCGGATCGACGTAAAGGAGTTGGTCGCAAGTTGCTGGAAATGGTCAATGAGCAAGCCATAAAACGTGGTTGTACCCGGCTTATGCTCGTGAATGGGCGAAAACGTGAATCGTATAAAAGGGGTTTTTTCCAGAAACTTGGTTGGAAGGAACGGCAGGAAGTTAGTAATTTTGTTTTGCTATTACCAAAAAAGATATAATATCAACACGGCAGGTAATAAGGGTTTTGCAGCTTCGTTTCACTTCGCCCAAACCGCCTTTTGCGCCTTCACAAAGCCCAGGAACGTTAGGCGAAATATAATCCCTGTCCATACAAAGTTTTATAAGTAATTGTAATATTATAAATACTATGAAATTTAAAAATAAAATTGTTTTAGTTACAGGTGCAAGTAGAGGCATTGGTGCAGAAACTGCAAAGCTATTTGCTAAAGAAGGCGCAACAGTAATTATTAACTATCTCTCGGATGAAATGGCTGCAAAATCTGTTTTAAATGAAATAAACAATAACGGCATACTTATTAAAGCAGATATTTCGAAACAAGACGAAATTAACAGCATGTTTGAACAGTTATTTGAAAAATACGGAAAACTGGATATTTTAGTAAATAACGCAGGTATAGTTTCCATAAAACCTTTTCCAGAACTTACTTTAGAAGAATGGAATAAAACTTATGCTATAAATATCACGGGAATGTTTTTATGTTCTCAAAAAGCAATTAAATTAATGAAAGATGGCGGTTCAATTGTTAATATTTCCTCAATAAGAGGATTATTCAATCAAGGGAGAGCGCCAATTATAGATTATTCAACTTCTAAAGCATCTGTTATCAGTTTTACTAAAACATTGGCAAAAGAAGTTGCACCTAAAATTCGTGTAAATACTGTTGCGCCTGGAATGACAAATACTGATATTGCAAAGTTAATACCAAAGGTATCAATAGAAAAATTTAAAGAAGATATTTATTTAAAAAGACTTATTGAACCAAAGGAGGTAGCAAACACGATTTTATTTTTAAGCTCTGATGAAGCAAGCGCTATTACAGGGGCATTATTGGTGGTAGATGGGGGACAAAGCCTGAGTTAACAGGTCAGGGATTTTACTCATGGGTGCGCTGTACCTTGCTGTTATGATGGGCAGTATTAATGCCGATTGCCGGACATATTGACATATGGATATAGTGATGGTACCCCCACAATTCCGATTGTTATTTCTGCTTTCTAAGAGCCCTCATTGTTTCCTTGTGAAGGGAAGCGATCAGATCCCCCATTATGGCAAAGATGAACATCTGTATCCCGCTAATTATGATAAGTGCGGTCAGCACCGCCAGCAAAACATGTGTGGTATTGGCCATCCACTCTATCACAACGTATGTACCGATGACCAAACCGATAAAAATGGTCACACCCCCCATCATACTGAAATAAAATAAGGGATTGTTTATTCTTGCCATGGTAAGTATCGTCCCCCCTATCCTGAACCCGTCGGTTAAAGGATTCAGCTTAGTGGGCGCCCCTTGGGCCCTGGCAAGGTAAGTAATAGGTACCACCCTGATATCTACCTCTTGCCTGACACATTCCACTGTGATCTCGGTCTCTATCTCAAACCCGGCCTGGTTCAGTACCATATTTGAGATTGTCTCCCTGGTGAACCCCCTGTATCCGGATAATATATCGGTGAGCCATTCCCCGTAAGCCAATCCGAAGGCTTTGTTAAGGATCTTGTTCCCTGTTTTGTTCAATATGGTGAAGGCACCCTTGCCCGGATTTGCAAACCTGTTACCAATGACATGTCCGGCCCCCTCTGCAAGTGCATCTATGATAATGTTAACCTCACCAGGCAGGTAAGTACCATCCCCGTCTATCATGACCACATACGGGCTGTCGATAATATCAAAAGCCTGCATAACAGCCTGTCCTTTTCCCTTATCGGTCTGCATTACTACATTAACACCTTTCTCCCTGGCAATATCTGCCGTACCGTCCTTGCTGTGGCCGTCCAGTACCAGGATATTGGAAAATCCCATGGACATGAATTCGTCGATCAGACCGCCTATGGTATCGGATTCATTCATTGTGGGGATGAATATGCAAACCTCATCCGGATGGATGTTCTTTTTTTTCTATCGTTCGCTTCATTATATTCCAACTACCTGCCACTACATCAATATTAAATGTATTTAATCTTTTAATAATAATAATACCGCGGCTGCTATCACCAATAGCACGTAAACGGTTCCCGGGAATGGTATATCAGTGGGAACGGGGATTGTGGACTCGTTCTCCCCCGGCTCTTCTGACAGGTTGTTTTGCTGTGGCGGAATTATATCTATAATGAAAGTTATTTCTGCTCCCTCTTTGTTAGCACCTTCTTTGTTAGCACCTTCGTTGTTAGTTGCACTTTCATTAGTCACAACTTAATTGGCCAAACTTTCATCAGTCACACATTCATTATTCAGACTTTCATTGTCATTCGCATTAATACACTCATTTATTGCACCGAACCTGCCTGAAAGATTAGATGTCCTGATGCTTACATTATCAATACCTCTGGTCGATATGATCTGCGTATCCCCGGGGAAATTAACGGATAGCAGCGACCCGGTTTCTCCAAGGAGCCATATGGTACTACCATTTTCCAGCAGTCCTCCCTGGAAAGAGTATGTTACCCTGTAGGTATTTGTTAATTCGGTCGTGCTCTCAACCTTACCTAGTACATTTTTGGAAAGTGAAGCATCGATATCCAGTACTTCAATACCAAGTGACGAATTGTCTATCTTGACATCCATTTCACGTTCAATGGCATCCCTGAACTTTTCCCTCATATGCTTGTCTGCCTTCATCAGTTCCCATGCACTGACAAAATGGTCCTTATTTCCCTGCTTGTTATCTATATCATATTTGAATACATAGGAATCCATATCAGATAGCTCTTCAGTGTACTGCCATTCCATACCATCCGAATAGATCGTGATCTGGTTGCTCCAGTTATATTTGGCGCTGGCACTTACGGTAACCAGTGCTGCAAATATTGTTATTTCAAATAGTCCTGCTATCCTTCCGGGACTTACCATGATCATCTGGTTATTACCTTACAGCCGTCCTCTTCGATTATTATGGTATGTTCCGCCTGGGAGACCAGTTTCCCTGTTTCTTCTTTAAGTACCGGATAAGAGGAAATGTTCCCGTTCTTTTCAAGCTGCAGCATTGCAAAGTCCAGGTGCTTTGAATTGAGCCAGCGCTTTGCGAAGGGTAGTGTCCTGAATTGTTCGATCTCTTTTAAGATGGCCCTGGCAGCAGGAGCCCGGATGGGCTTGTTACCAACCTTATTATATATCTCGATACCTGCCCCTTCACTCACATATCCCCTGCCGTTAGTGGCAAAAGGTTCTATAGCCACTACCTGCCCCACTTCAAGGACAACACCGGAATCAACAGGGATATTGGGTATGCTGGGCGGCACATGCTGCATATACTGGGCCAGGCCGTGGCCTGTCAGGTTAGCTACAGGTTTATACCCAAAACCTGTAATGGTATCATTGATGATCACTCCCAGTTCTGTTGTGTTAATTCCGGCATGTACGGCCCTAATGGCAGCTTCAAGGGCAGCTTCGGCTGCATCTACCAGTTCAGGGTGCCCGGATAAGTCCACTGTGATAGCTGTATCGGCAATATATCCCTCGATATGCACACCAATATCCAGTTTGACCATATCCTCGCCGAACACATCAGTATCTTCCTTTGTGGGTGTGGCATGGGCAGCCTCCTCGTTGCAGGATATGTTTATTGGAAAAGCCGGCTCACCCCCTTCTTTACGGATCATGTTCTCGCCGAAATTTGCCACATCAAGCAGGGATGCACCCACCTTAACCTGTTTTGCGGTCTCTTTCCTGACACGGGCAAGTATCTTACCGGCAGTTGTGTATTTCGTGACTATTTCCTTGATTTCCCTGATCAACTCGTTTTCATCCATTACTAACATCACCTGTGGTCATTCATAACTGTAAATTCTTATCAAGTATAGTTAAATTCTTGCATCCGCCATCAGTGACCACCACAATATCTTCCACCCGTACGCCTCCCACGTCTTTGTAATAGAGTCCGGGCTCCACGGTCACCACATTCCCCACCTCCAGTTCAACATCCTGCAAACTAAGTCCTGGTTTTTCATGCACTTCAAGCCCCACACCGTGACCGGTGGAATGGATAAAACCTTCTTCATCCCCCACCTGGAAACCGGCCTCGGTAAGTGTATCGCAAACCGCCTGATGCACATCACTGCCATTTACCCCTGGCCTGATAAGCCCGAATGCGGTCTCCTGTGCTTCCACTACTGCGCTATGCATTTCTACAATCCTGGGATCTGGCTCACCTTTGACAACAGTCCGGCTCATGTCGCAATAATACCGGCTTACTATATGGCGGGGGAACACGTCCAGCACGATAGGCTGGTGGGCCGTCAGTACTCCGCTTCCTTGCCAGTGTGGGTCAGCAGAACCGGGTCCACAGGCCACAATGGTGTCATCAGCCTCACAGTTGTGATCCATCAATGAGTGATGTATGGCTGCCCTGACAGCTTCAGCAGTAAGGGGAATGTCGTTCTGGATCAATTCACCATCACTGATCCGGGCACTTCGAATAACATCAATAGCCTGCGCCACAGCTTGTTCGCAGGTGCGCTGGATGGCAGTAATGGCCTGGATTTCGTATTTGGTCTTATTCTCCCTCAACCTTGAGATAGGACTCTTAACACTTGTGATCTTGAAACCCTCAGCTTTCAGGCATTCACTAAAGAACAGCGGAAAGTCCCTGGGCACTGCAATTACATTGCACCCTTCTTCTTTAAGCAGTCTGGTCAGCACTTTGCAGTATGCCACACCACCATCCTTGTGCCATTTTAATTCATCCATGAGTCCGTAATCAGAGGTGGACCTGACATCTGTTATCCCGGATTCCTTCCCTGCCCGGCTCTTTTCCATACTTGATACCAGCAGTATATCCCCTCCGGCATGCAGGTATGTGAAAGCATCAACTGCCAAAAACCCGGTGACATAGTACATATCCGGGCTGTGGTGACTGTTGGCATGCACCAGATAGGCATCAAAATCGCTTACCCGTAAAAAATCTTCAAGTTTCATGACATTCCTCCATATTCTTTATTAATCCTCTGGCAGCCAGTACGCCAGTAGCTGCCGCATTGATAATATCCCTGGAAAGCCCTGCCCCGTCACCTGCAGCATATAGCCCTTCGATACTGGTCATCATGTTACTGTCCACGTCCAGATGCATGGAATAGAACTTGATCTCAGGTGCGTACAGCAGAGTAGGATCCGAGGCCACGCCGGGTATGATCCGGTCCAACACATCCAGCCCCTCTATGATATCCATCACAATGCGATGAGGCATTGCCATACTGATATCACCGGGTGTTACATCCTTCAATGTATTCCCAAGTCCGTTGCGCATAATACGCTCTACTGTGGAGCGACGACCACGCCG
>Ga0255431_1179_pt1 | contig 12240 bp, 12 predicted proteins | sample ANMaggSeSYBR02J5_FD_182633 | JGI IMG/M metagenome (GOLD analysis project Ga0255431, IMG submission 182633) | Sediment cell enrichment communities from methane seep in Santa Monica Basin, California, United Staets - ANME aggregate JGI... | ecosystem: Environmental > Aquatic > Marine > Cold seeps >... | reverse complement strand
ATGGATGGAGATCTTATGGCAGATCCGCCAAGAACAAGGGATTGCAGCATTTCAAAGTTATCCTGCGAGATCCCAAAGCTGCGGGAAGGTTTTTGCCTTGGGTACACCGTGTTATCTCCAACGTCAAGGCTGTCATTAGGGGGACTCATCGTGGGGTTTCTGAAAAACACTTGCAATCCTATCTCTCCGAAGTCTGCTATCGTTTTAACCGACGTTTCTGGGAAAGAGAACTTTTTGATCGACTTGTGAGAGCTTGTCTCTCCACTGAAACTATTACTTATGCACAACTGGCAACTACCTACGACTCCTTTATGAACTAAATCAATAGGCATTTAATATTAATATCATTAAATTAGCGCACCTTCGGGCGGGCTCTTAGCTAATGAAAATTCTATACTATGAACTTAAGAATGCTTTTCAGCATAAAGGGCAGGAATCTGTAAGGTATGTTTTGACGGATGCTATCTTGTGAAATGTGATATAAAACTTGCTAAAGATTGCCTTGAAAAATAGATATTCGTTATTCGTTCACTTTCCTAACCTCATAAAAGTTTTCGTGCCGGACAATTTCTCCTTCTACGAGGTAGATTACTTCTTCTGCGATATTCGTACCATGATCTGCTATTCTTTCTAAGTGGCGTGAGATTAAGAGCAGGTTGATTAAATATCCAACTTGATCCGGATGTTTTTCTATTGCCTGCTTAATCCTGTCATATGCCTCATGCTGCATCTCATCTACTTCATCATCAAGAGTACAAACCTTAAATGCAAGATCAAGATCAAGATTAACAAGCGCATCAAGGCTTTTTTTAAGAATATATTCGGCTTTTCCGGCCATCAGGGAATAATCAAAAGAAATATCGATTTTTTCCCGTTTGGCAATAATGCTAACCCGCCTTGCTATATTTACTGCTTCATCAGCAATTCTTTCCAAATCATTATTTATTTTTATTACCGCGGTAATAAACCTCAGATCAATAGCAACGGGCTGATACAAGGCCAAAATTTTCAGGCATTCTTCTTCTATTTCTACTTCCATCTCGTCTATTTCATGGTCCGACTTTATTATCTTGTTGGCAACATCAGCATCTCTTGTTTCTAAAGCCTTTATTACCGTGTAAACACGTTCCTCAACCATAGCGCCAAGTGAAAGAATTCTTTTTTTTATTTTTTCAAGTTCTCTTTGAAAATGTATGGTCATAATAGTTTCCCTGTTTGTTACCCAAACCTTCCGGTGATGTAATCTTCTGTTTGCTTAAGTTTCGGCCTTGTAAAAATGGTATTGGTTTTACCTGTTTCAATAAGTTCTCCCAGATAGAAAAAGGCTGTTATGTCTGAAACCCTGGCTGCCTGCTGCATGTTATGAGTTACAATTATAATGGTAAACGATTTCTTCAATTGATGAATTAATTCTTCTATTTTTTGGGTAGCAATAGGATCAAGCGCCGAGCAAGGTTCGTCCATCAGCAATATTTCAGGTTCCACGGCCAGCGCTCTGGCTATACACAGTCGCTGCTGCTGCCCTCCTGAAAGCCCAAGAGCTGATTCATGTATTCTATCTTTAACCTCATCCCAGATAGCCGCCAGTTTAAGACTCTCTTCCACCCGGTTTTCAATAAGGCCCTTATTTTTAATGCCATTTACTCTTAAGCCATAAGCCACATTTTCAAAAATTGTTTTAGGAAAGGGATTCGGTTTTTGAAATACCATGCCGATGCGGCTTCTAAGCATTACTACGTCAACTGAAGGATCGTAAATATCAAGGCCATCTAATAAAATATTACCCTCCACTCTGCTTATGGGAATTAAATCGTTCATCCGGTTCAAACAGCGCAAAAAAGTACTTTTCCCACAGCCTGACGGCCCGATAAGAGCAGATACCTCATTTATATGAAAATCAAGCGAATTATCATGCAACGCTTGAAATTTACCATAATAAAAATTCAAATGTTTTACTTCTATTTTTACAGGTTTATCCACTGAAATTCCTCATACGTAACACTTTCCCCAAAAGAGGTGGCTTGCACTAATTACTGCATACGCTTTCTAAGACGGGAACGATAAATTATTGCGATAAGATTCATGCCCAGGACAAGAAATATCAGCACCAGTGCCGTACCGTATTGCAGATGACGAGTTGCTTCGATCTCTGTCCCCGCTGTAGCAAGAACATAAATATGATATGGCAATGCCATTACTTCGTCAAATATAGATACGGGTAAACTGGGTGTAAAGAACACCGCGGCAGTAAACATAATAGGAGCTGTTTCTCCTGCCGCCCTGCTTATCCCAAGGATTGTTCCTGTAAGTATTCCCGGCAAAGCCGTTGGCAATACAACACGATAAATTGTCTGCCACTTGGTAGCACCAAGTCCAAGCGAAGCTTCTCTGTATGTATCAGGCACAGCACGTAATGCTTCTTCGGTTGACCCTATCATAACAGGCACTGTCATTGCCCCCAGAGTAAGAGCCCCTGCAATTATGCTAACCCCCATTTGTAGCCAGACAACAAAAAAAGCCAGGCCAAAAAGGCCGAATACAATAGATGGAACACCTGCCAGATTATTTATTCCTATCCGGATCACCCTTATTAGCGGGCCTGGTTTTGCATACTCATTCAGGTATATAGCAGATGCTACCCCAATAGGCATAGCAATCAATATAGCTCCCATACTAAGACACAAAGTTCCCACAATACATGGAAGGATACCGCCCTTTGTCATTGAATCCATTGGTGGTTGTGTTAAAAATGTCCAGTTTATGGCTTGCCATCCATTCGCAATCATAAAATATATAATAATAAAAAGCGCAAGCCCGTTAATTAAAGCTGCAAGACGAAAAACATTGAATACAATTTTTTGTAAAAAGTTTCTACGGCTTTGCAGAGAAGACTTTGAAACAGACATTTTATTTTCACCTTTTACTTTTTTTTAAAGCGTTGCCTCTCCTACTTGTTTGTATTTATGGGCAATATAATCTGCTACAATATTGAAAAGAAATGTAAAGATAAAAAGTACTATCCCCGTCGCAAAGAGAGCATGATAATGAGCGCCTCGGAATGGGGCTTCCGCCATCTCCGAGGCAATGCTGGCCGGCATTGGCCTTACCGGATCAAATATAGATTCCGGTATAAGAGCTGCTCCTCCCGCTACCATAAGCACTACCATGGTTTCGCCAATAGCTCTGGACATACCAAGAATTACAGCAGTGCTGATACCTGAAAGAGAGGCAGGAAGAACAACCTTTAAAATAGTCTCCAAATGTGTTGCGCCCAATGCCAATGAGGCTTCTTTAAGAGAATTCGGAACACTGTGAATTGCGTCCTCAGCAAGACTGCAAATAGTAGGGATAGACATAAAAGCCAGCATTAATGACGCGTTAAAGAGGTTCAAACCGGTTGGGATATTAAAAACATTCTGCAAAAAAGGCGCTACAAGAACCATCCCGAAAAAACCAATAACAACGGATGGAAGCGCTGCTAAAAGCTCAACCATGGGCTTGATAATCTCGCTGACTTTTTTTGATGCTATCTCTGCGATATAGATTGCCGTGAGTATCCCGAGTGGAATTGATATTAAGGCAGATAGCAAAGTAACTGACAGTGAAGCTACAATAAGTGACAAAATTCCAAAATCAGGGGGTTCTGAAGTGGGATACCAGTATTTTCCGAAAATAAAATCTTTAACAGAAACCTCATCAAAGATTGGGATTCCTTCCATGAAAAGAAATACCATAATCATGAAAAGCATTACTATTGAAGCTGATGCTACAACAAAAAAGAGTGTGTGCATTGTCCGTTCTGTTATCCGGCGTTTGTTGAACATCTCGTTTCCCTATTACTATGCACTTAAAGTGCCTAAAGTTAATCCCGCCGAGCCATCAATACGCAAGGAGTGGATAACTCTTGCAGCATTGGATTTTCTCGTTCCCATGCTCCAGCGTGGGAACGAGAAACAGAGGTCAGAGGTCGGAAAAACAACAACCCTGAACCGTAAACCATATCGTTAATACAAACGGACATATCCGCTGGCAGCAACGTGCTTCTGACCTTTTTTGGGGTTTATAACATAATTAATAAAATCAAGTGTATCACCTTTTGGCCAGCCATTAGTAAACATGAAAAGGGGTCTGCTTATTGGAAATGACCCGTTCAAAGTTGTCTCTTCTGTCCCTTCTATTCCATTTACTTTAAGTGTCTTTACGCCAGGAGATAAATAGCCGATTCCAATGTATCCAATAGCATATTTATTGGTTGAAACAGCCTGTACTATAGCGCCATTAGAAGCCATAACCTGAGCTCTTGGTGTAATTCTTTCTTTTTTCATTACTTTCTTTTCCCATGTCTCGAATGTACCTGAAGAAGTGTCGCGAGAGTTAATAACAATCTGTAAATCAGGTCCTCCCACTTCTTTCCAGTTTTTTATCTCGCCCATATATATGGCTTTAAGCTGATCAATAGTAAGATTGCTCACATTATTACTGGGATGTACAACAGGAATGATGCTGTCATAGGCTATGGCAAAAGGAACAGGGAACACATTTTTCCCAACAGCCGACTTTACCTCTTTGTCTTTGATAAATCGTGATGCAGTTGCAATATCAGTACTCCCATCAATAAGCGCTTTGATCCCATTGCTTGATCCGCCGCCGGAAAGCGAAATCTTAATATCAGGATTCTCGTTCATGTAAGCTTCCACTGCTTTCAGTGCAATCGGCAAAACCGTGGTTGAACCCTTAATTACAAGATTCCCAGCGTGTGCAGAATTTGCCGTAATAAGAAACAAGCCGACAATCGCCATTACGATAATAGAGTTTATCTTCTTCATATTTCCTCCTCGCTTTTTATTGTTATAAAACTCAATTGCTAGTTTATTGTTAAAATATAATAAGATTTCCATTAGTCTGCATGATTTGATTGCCTAAAAGTTAATGACTATGTCCAACTGCACGCGATCCTCGTCCTTTTTCTCATCCTTGCGCTCATCATCACGTTCGGTAAAAAAACCGGTTGCTCTGGCCTGAATATTATCAGCAAGAAAGTACCTGCCATGAATATAATGTCCTTTGTTATTGGTTCCTCCGCCGTGAAAGTCAGAATCAACAAATACAGCCGGAAAAGCATAATCTTCCAACTCCTGGTAAAAATATTTTACGTAAACATCTCCTTTTTTCTTTTTGTTCCCAACAGAAATACCTGCAAGCCAGCCTGTGTCACGATCATCACCCCCATAGCTGGCAAGATCATCGGGATCGCTTTTGTCGACAGCACCTCCTTTTTCTATGAGTTCATCAATATCAGCACCTTTATTTATAATGTAGCTTCCGAATATGGAAAATGGTACAGGCAGAACATTTTTTATATTGACTTTTGCCAAAAGTTCCCAGCACTGGAATTCATTGAGAAGTTTTTTGTCATTGTCAAAAATCATCTGCTGGCCGTATTTGTTGTTGTATCCCAGGAATGTATTTGTATCATCCAGAGGGCCGTCTTTGTCCCATTTAAGTTCATCCAGATTCTTAAAATCGTAATAGGTCCCTGCTAACTCAAATTTTACCTTTTTGGATGGCTTGATTTTAGCGCCTAATTGAAACACAAGCAGGCTCGGATCCCTATCGCTATCCTTTAGCTTTAATTCCTCAATAAGCCACTGGCCGAGATTTGAAAAGATAGTAACGCTATCAGAAACATCAAAATTGAGGCTTTCTGAAATTCCTTCCGGATTGATATCAGAATCCCAGACCAGCGAGCTGGTAACCAACGGATTCTTATGTTTCCCAGCGGTGATCTTCAGGAAATCCAAAGGGTTCCATGATGCATAAGCTCTGTCGATAAAAATACCTTTACCTCTTCCGTGATCATCAAAACTCTGGTTTGTGGTATTCTGATATCCTGATCCTGAAACCAGCCTGACCTCAACCTTTGTGGTATCTGAAGTCTTTGCATTAAAACCAAAACGAAGACGAAACCGCTCACGATTGCGGTCATATTTGGCATCTTTCTTTTCATCCCTCCATTGAGTATCATGGCGCAGCCTCAGATCCCCTTTGAAATCTATTTTTTCTAAAACTCTAAAAGTTTTTTCTCTATCCTTATCTTCTCTTGCTTCTCTTGCTTCTTCTTCGGTAATAATTCCTTTTTGTTCCAGGATGTCCGCCAAGTCACCACCCCTGGCCTGCATCCCGGTCAAAATCACAAAACTCAAACAAAGCAATAAACTTAAATATAATCTTTTCATTTGTTTTCTCCTGTTATTTTTTTCTGAAAGTTTATATCTGAAATATTATGCATCACAGCTTCAGGCCGCCTTTGTCCGATCTCAAATCACAAAAATATCAAAATAGCCCGCTATTCCATCAACTTTTGTGATTTAAGCCTATATTTGAGATTTGGGCAAATCTGACCCAAATCTATGCGCCTACTTGTGGAAGTTAATTCGTCCACGTTCCTAACTTATATTTTGTATATGTTGAAACGGTTAGGGTTTTGTTAAATTTTTGTGATAATAGATAAAAAGATCCACCTCCTCCCGGATAGAATTTAATCTTGAGTTGTCGGCGATTCTTATATCTATCTGTTAGGAGAGAATGATAATTATGTTAGATTTTGGTTAGGAAAAGACAGATCTTGGGAATAAAAGTGTTTCGAAAAAAATAAGCGTTCACGGATTCAGAGGTTCAGGGTCTTTTGCAGATTATCGTTTTTTTGGGGCGGCATTTTCTCTTTTTTTGTTTGCAATAATTCAAGAGCGCGGATCAATTTGGGGCGGGTCTGTTCGGGTGTTATAATTTCGTCAATATATCCTTTTTCAGCCATGAAAGCACGGGTTCGAATCTTTCGGCCCATGTTCTGAAGGCTGTCTCAGTGGGGCCGATAAAAACAAGCCCCTCCTTCCGGCATTTTTCCGTAAATTTCCGGTTTTCTTCAACCCAAAAATCTTCTCAAATAGGCTGCCTCTTCAATCATGGATTGAAGATCGGTATGGTGGTTTTCTTTTAATGCCTTGATGATCCGGCCGGTAACCTTTTTATGTTCGTAATCGACTTTAAAGTCAAAAGCATCCATACAAAGCGAGCTCTTGATATTGTCGGGAAGGATGGTAAATACCTCTTCATTAAAATAGGAGAGTCCATCGCCGACATCTTCGTCAAAATAGATGTAGGCTTCTTTCAGATAGGCCAGATCATCCGGCTCCAGGGCATTCAGGCCTAATATCTGCGGTGGAAGGCCTATGGAATAACATGCTGCACAAAAGCCTATGGCTCTGGGGAGAACAACATCCCCCATACTTCTGGAATAGCCAAAAAGCCCGACATGAAGCTTGCGCATTCTTCTTTTCGGTATGTATCCTGCCACCAGATTGATCAATGGGGCCAGGGCTTCAACCTGCCTTTTGTATTCGGTTGATACCTTGTCAATAATACTGATACAGCGCTTTTCATCAACATCCCAGCCCCTTCGCTTTGGAGATATTCTAAGTTTTTCAATGGCTTTAATGGTCAAATCCACGGGATAATCATATTTGAAGGCCGATTGCACGGTGTATGTCTGGACATCCGGGTATTCGAAGAGAACCCTGTCTTCATTCCCGGGCTTGAGATTCCCTCGAAAGGGAGCCGAACCGACTCCAAGTATCGGATAAATTTCTACTTCCAATTCCTGAGAAAGGCGGCGGAGCCTTTGCAGTGCTATTTTGTTACAGAGAACGGCGCTGACCATGCCATAGTTCATGGCAGGATCCGACCTGGCTAAAAAAACTCTCTGATAAGGAACTTTCTTATTTTTCAGATACTCCCTTAAAATCTGATGAGATTCCAGGATGTGCTCCCGATCTTCAAACAAAGGAATAACCTGTATGGTCTCGGGCTTGAATTCCCCGACCCACTCAGCAATGGTAATGTCTCCCGGATAGAAGGGGAGATTCTGTTTCCCGGCGATGAACTCCTTGTAATAATAGTAGATTCTATTCAAACACTTTGAGGTGGCAGTCATGGGGAGAATTACCTCAAAGATAGGAGGAATATCCTCATTATAAAAGAGCCTGGCCGAATCAAAAGACCGGGGAATTTCTTCCAGAGTTTCAATAAGGATCTTGGCCTCAGCCTTTTCCACAGTAGGATTTGGAACTCTCAAGGTAATAAAGACATCCTGGCCCAGCCTCTTTTCTTTAAAGAAATGTTTGTATCTGGTGAGGAGTTTTCTCACTACAAATGAATCTGCCTCCTTGCCCTCGCAGTCCCACATCTGCTCATCACAGCCCAGATGGGAAAAGGCGTAATAAACCTCTTTTATTTCATCTTCACCTGACATGTCCGTGCTTTCCGCGAAAAAAGGCAAGCGGACATTGTCAGGGTGCTGGGTACTCATTACACGTGGAACCTTGGGCACATGCACCTCCTTGTATTTCTATCAATTCCCTCAATTTTTATAGATCCTTTTCTACATCCTTTGACCATAACTTTTTTTTCTCATCAATCCACTGCTTGATATCAGCTCTTTTGAACCGCCATGATCCTCCCACCTTGAAGCCGGGCAACTCTCCTGAGTTAACCAGTTCATAAACAGTTTTTGGATAATGCGCAGATAGAAAGCTACCTGCTTAATCGTCCGGATTTCACGTTCCATATCCGAACCTTTATAGCCTATAGAAAAGCAAGTGTATTAAAATACAAAATGCATTAGAAAGAAAAATGCTCTAAAATAATGCCTTTGTAAAGAAAAATATAGTAAATAGAAAATAAATATCCAAACCAATATGGGGCATGGCAATTGTAAAAAAAAGAGATATTGAGAATGAAAGTGTTTCGAAAAGTTTTAAACCGAGAAATTTAAGAAAAGGGAGAAGGTGGTTAACGCTTAAAATCAGAGAACATGACTATTTTAATCGAAATATATGTATGGCTGCCCACCTGCCTGACGCTTATCAAAAGTCCCAACTTCCTTGAAAACAATCTGGATCTCACATTCAGGAAACAATGTCTTGAGCAATGCAATTAAATTGAAATCAGGCTCTGGCCGGCTGGTTTTAATCACATTTTTTTCACAGTTTACCCTCCTTCTACGAACCGCGTGGATCTTTTCTTTAATGCGGAAATACATTTGCAAAAGAGACAAGGTGTGTAAAATTTATTTACTAATAAAATTTTCATCACTTAGGAACATCCCGAAAATCGGTGATCTCCACTTCCCCTTCATCCCTCAAAAGCGCTCTGGCATTCAGGATTGCTTTTTGCATATCCTCTTCCGGACTTTTTGAGATTTTTCCGTGTCCTGGATAGAGTTCGTTTATTTTTCTGGTCGCAAGGTGGCTGATGGAATCAATATAATCGCCCACACTTCCTGATTCACCAATATAAGAAAGTGTTCCCCCTGCAAAGACGGTATCCCCGGTAAAGAGGATTTTCCGGACGGGTTCATAGATACATATTGATCCTGAGGTATGTCCCGGGGTATGTATAATATTAAGGCTGTAGTTACCCAAGTCGAATCGACTCTTACTTTCCAGCCAGAGATGGACTCTCAGGGATGGCTCGTTGAGATCGCCGGATTTATACATGGTAACATATCTATCTTCTACGGTAATCTTGGTAGCAGCAAAGCGATGGGCGGCAATCAGGGAATAATCCTGAAAATAACGATTGGCCCCAATATGGTCAAAGTGCTCGTGGGTATTGATTATTATATCAATATCCCTGATCTTAAGTCCCAGCGTAAGTAAGGATTTTTGCAATTTTGAGAAATTTTTATCCACTCCTGAATCAATCAGGATATTTTTGTAGTCACCCCTGATCAGGTAGCTATGGCTGCTTGTATCCTCCCCCTTAAGTCGGAAAATGTTGGGCTGCAATTCTATTATCAGGTCATCTTTTACCATAATTCCTCCACTCACTTTTTTTTGCGCCATCTTCATCCTCACAGATATTAAAAAACTGATCCATGCGATTTTCCTCAAAATAGTTTAGTATCTCTGATTTCAAGGAACATAATTTTAAGCATCCCCCTAAAAGGTCAATTTCCTTTCTCATACCGTTTAAAACCCCCAGTAGTGTGATTGGCTCAAACTCCTCTAACTCCTTGAGATCCATAATTACTCTTACGTTTCTTTCCTTGATATAAGAGGAAAGGATGCTTTTGACCTGAAGGGCCTCATTCTTTTTGGGTTGACCTGAGATTTTTACAATAAAAAAATCGTCGTCTTTTATTATATGATATTTCATAACTCGTTTGTCCTCTTTTGTTTGTTTTGAGCGAACCCTAAGGACTTGCCCAAAAATAACTTCACATTTTGATGCGCCGATCCATCTCGCATGACTGCGTTGCTCTTGCTATTCGTCCTCCTTGCGTCTTGTCATACGAGTGCCTCGACACCTGAAAATGTAAATTTATTTTTGGGCGAATCCTAAGATTGAAGCTTTATCGTAAATCCTTATTAAAGCTTGATTACTAATGAGTTAGAATTTAATTAGGAACGTGAACAAAATAATAAAAAATGGAAAAAAAGGTGATCCAACTGTATCTTTATTGTGAAATTTTTGCTGGGTATGGGAGCCACAAAAAAAAGCATTGCTAAAATGATTGTCTAAGCAGTTGTCCTTTGGGTTTCGTGGTAGCAACATATGTTGTTGATACAAACGCATTGACGTCTTGACATTTGGTTATACTTTGATAATATATTGAGTATAACTTAATCGCAATGGAGAGGAAGCATGAGCGCAATTTCAAAAGAAGCTGTAAAAAGGAAAGTCTTTCCTAAGGGGCAGATTGTCATTCCTGTTGCTTTAAGAAAAAAATACAGTATTGAGATTGGAGATCATCTTGGTGTAATTCCCCAGGCTGACGGCATCTTACTAAAACCTATGCCGAAAAAAGAAGGGAAACAATCTCTGACCGACTCTTTATTCGGGATATTTGGGAAATATACAAAAGGAAAGCCCAAGCTTAAGAAAACAGATGTCAACAAGGCAACCAAAGCAGGATTTGTTGAGGCTTGGAAAAGATGACGGCGCTATTGGATACCAATGTTCTGATTCACTTTTTAACATACGACAAAACCAAAAAGTTCCGTGGGGGTATATTCTTTTTTTGAATCTCTGGAACATGGAGACTTGCGGATTGAATTGACATTAATCGTTTTGTTTCAGGTAGTATTTGTTCTAAAGAGTTTTTACTCTGTTCCCAGAAAAGACATAGCAGCCGGTATGGTGGATCTCCTGAAATATAAAGGAATTATTGTTAAGGAGAAAAAAATTGTTCGTCGGATGTTAGAACTTTGGCATGACAGCAAATTGGATATTGTAGATTGCTATCTGATTGCCTGTTTAGAAGGAGATAAGCAAAATATCCTTTACAGCTATGATCGCGATTTTGACAAATACAAGATTAATCGCAAGGAGCCTTAACCCATAACAGATGTAGTAGAGTGGGTTTGGACGCCGTTTTGTATGACAGCCCTTTTCTGTTTAATAATATGAAACGTCACTCTATCCAGAAATATCGCCGCATTATACAAATTACTGTAGCAATAACATTCATCATACTTCCATTGTTGAATCAATTAGGTTTTACCTTTATCTGGGGCAATTTCTTGAATATTCATATTGGTAACCTGACTCTGTCAGATCCTCTTGCTGTTCTTCAAGTAACTCTAAAAAACCAATACTTTTCGCCCAGACTTCTGATGAACGCCGGAATAATTCTAATCATAGCCATGTGCTTTGGCACGATATTTTGTTCATGGATCTGTCCCTTTGGTCTGCTCTCAGAATCAGTCCACGGACTGGCTAAACGTGTTTTACCTAATACTTTTAAGAAATTAAATCTTCAAAATAGGGGATTTAAAATCAAGATATATATTCTATCATTAGGATTAATATTTTTTTTCTTATTTTGTACAACACCTATCATTAACCAACTTTCCATGCCTTTATGGTATTCTCAAATTTTTCAATACTTATTTATCCGGAAACATATATCTTTTGCGGTATTATTTGTTGCTGTAATTCTGTTTGCAGAATTTATATCCCGTAACCGTTTATGGTGCCGTTACATATGTCCTCAATCTTTTCTCCTGGTTATAGCCAAACTTCTTAATCCCTTTCATCTTAAAGTAGGTTACCGCAAAGAAAAATGTATCAGTAATAAAAATAATAATCCATGTCAAAAAGCCTGTTCACTTAGCCTTGATCCCAGAACTCTGAACACTTTATTAGAAGCGGAATGTAATAACTGCGGAGACTGTATTG
>Ga0255431_1178_pt1 | contig 12295 bp, 11 predicted proteins | sample ANMaggSeSYBR02J5_FD_182633 | JGI IMG/M metagenome (GOLD analysis project Ga0255431, IMG submission 182633) | Sediment cell enrichment communities from methane seep in Santa Monica Basin, California, United Staets - ANME aggregate JGI... | ecosystem: Environmental > Aquatic > Marine > Cold seeps >... | reverse complement strand
TATTTAACAACAATTCACGTTGTTTTATTTTTAATCCCAACAAAGTGTATGTGGCAATAATATTTATATTTTTCGATATTACGACAGGTGTAAATAAAATAATTGAAAATATGTATTTGATTTATAATGTTTAATTATCAAAAAAGCAAAAGGACCTCTCTACGATTTTGTACATGAATTAGAACTTACTCGTAGGAGAGAATATGAAGCTCCCTACAGCAGAGCTGTGGGGTATCTCATGTCTAAGGCTACTGAAGTTGCATTGACCATTGCTTGTCCCAACCGCAGCAGAGCTACGGAGTATAACGATTGAGACCAAAGGATTTAAAACAATCTCAAGAATTTTAACAGAGATGGGAGAATAATGAATAATATGAGTTACGGCAAGGGGAGGAACCTATCGGTCATTTGGGAGTTTAGTAAATGTTGATGTTGGTAATATGTGTATTTAAATATGGCAAGTAATCTCCTGATAGGAATGGATTATATGTGACACAAGTGATTGTCCTGAAAATCGCCATATACAGGCCCGGTACAGTTGTACAAAGTATATCGGTAACGGCGTAACGTTCAGAGGTTTCAAAACTATATTCATATATAGGGAAAGATTTAATAGAATCTATCCCTATATACAAAACATGGAAAAAGAAACAATCAAAAAACTTATAATTTTAGCCCAAGAGCGTGATGTAAAGTATGCGCAGAGAGATACACAAATTTACTTTTCAGGTAAGATCAACACCATTATTGGTTCGCGAAGAGCCGGAAAAACATATTTTATGTACCAGATCATAAACCAACTCAAGAGTGAAAATAAAGACAAGATCATTTACATAAATTTCGAAGATGAAAGGCTTTTTCCTATAAAAAAAGAAGAACTTGACCTGATATTGGATGCTTATTATGAGCTATATCCTGAGAACAAAGATGCTACACTTTACATTTTTTTCGATGAGATACAGGAGGTTCCGTTCTGGGAGACCTTCCTTAGGAGGCTCTACGATCAGGAAAATGTAGAAATATGTGTAACCGGTTCAAGTTCAAAACTTTTAAACAAGGAGATAGCAACCGGACTGCGCGGAAGAACACTTACATACCGTATTTTCCCTTATTCATTCAAGGAATTCTTGGACGTTAAGGGTATAACTTTGCAAAGGAACTTTGAGTATACGCAACTACGCCACAAAATTAGGAATTTGCTTGTAGAGTATATCGAATTCGGTGGATTCCCGGAAATTGCGGATAAAGACAAGCCCCTCAAGACCAAGATTCTTCAGGAGTATTTTGATCTTATTTTCTACAAAGATCTGGTAGATAGATACCAAATCAGAAGTTTTGCCACTGTAAAAGAGATGCTTCTGTATCTTGTAAATAACTTTGCTTCTTATTTTTCAACAAACAAGTACTATAATATCCTGAAGTCCCAGGGTAAAAAGATTAGCAAAAATACGTTATTCACATATTTAGCCTGCGCTGATGACATAAACTTTATATTCATGGTTCCAAAATATGGCAAATTGAAAGAGCAGTTCGCAAACCCAAAAAAGATCTATGTGATCGATACTGGTTTGATAAATGCGATCTCGTTTAAATTTTCTGGAAATATCGGTAGATTATATGAAAATGTTGTCCTAGTCGAACTTAAAAGACGAGATAAAGATGTATATTACTGGAAAAACAAATATGAATGCGATTTTTTGACAACACAAGGCGAAGATGTCAAAGAAGCCATACAGGTTTGTTATGAATTGACAGATGAAAATAAAGACCGCGAGATCAATGGCCTGACTGAAACTATGGATGAGTTCAAACTGAACGATGGCTTGATAATAACAAGTGATTTCGAAGGGGAAGAGATCAGGGGTGGTAAGAAAATAGTGTATAAGCCTTTGTGGAAATGGTTGCTGGAGTGATGTCAAATGATTGGTTCCGGATCAATTAACGCGATTTTATCCCACTCACTGTGCTTCAATCCCCTTTAATAACACAAACCAATGCAGTTTTAATGTCCCGCTTCTGCTCATTGAGCCTGCGCAGGAAGTAACCCAGCCAGCCCTTGCCGTAGGGTATATAACCACAGACTTTATACCCCTCCCGTGCCAGTTCCTCTTTTCGTTTGTCATGCGCACCCATCAGCATCTGGAACTCGAAATTCCTGGGGTGTTCCCTGTTCAGTTGCATGGCCAGTTCGATAAGTTCATCATCATGGGTGGCAATTGCAATAAGTTCAAGTCCCCCCTCCCTGAACAGCATCTCTAACAGGTCTGCATAGGCTTTTCTAATATCTTCATGTCTTTTAATGGCTATATCAGCCGGTTCGTTATATGCACCTTTACACAAGCGTATCTTAGCGCCCATTGTCGAGAGTTCTTCCAGGTCTTCTGGTGTCCTGAACAGGTATACCTGGATGGCAATCCCCAGGTTCTTATTTTCCTTGTAAAGATGTTTGTAGATATCAATGACCTGCTGGGTATGGGCGCTCCCTTCCATATCCATCCATACAAAAATGCCCAGCTCGGCTGCCTTCTTTACCAAAGGCTCTATAGTCCTTATGCAAGTCTGCACATCTTTCATAAGCCCCAACTGGCTGGGTTTGATAGATATGGCGCTGTCTATCTTTTCCTGTTTGATGCCGTCCAGCAGCCGGTTATATTCTTTAGCCGAAGCTTTTATCGTTGCGATATCCTCATTGTGTTCTCCCACATGGTTGATGATACCGCTAATTCCCCGATTGTTTGCTGATTTTGCCCTCTCAACAGCATCTTCAAGGTATTCGCCGGCAACCCAGCGTTTTGCCAGATGTATCAGGATTCCCATATTATCTCCCATACATAATTAATTATCATGACTTATTAAACTTTGTAGTTGTATTTACTCGAAAACGTATGAGATCTAACTGTTTTACACCTGTCTTCAGGTATCTGCTATAGATCGGAGCAATGACTGTAGCCCGAATAGGACCGTTAATGAGGTTTAAAAAGCAGTTCCAGTAAAATGCCAGGTGGTATAAATCATGGTTTTAGCTCCTGGACTCTGCGACATTTTTTTAAAAATTATATTACTTTCAATCCGCTCTCTCTCAAAGTATAAACAGGGGCAAATGATTTAGAACACGGATTGCGCGGATGACACAGATACACGCGGATACGAAAATAAATCCGTGAAAATGCGTTTAATCCGTGTCATCCGTGTTCTGTTCAAACTAAATTGGTCAATCATAAAAAATCATTGGTTCTTTGGAAAACGATACATACCGAGTCAGTCAAACTCCTTAACCAATGACTAATGGAAACTATTTCGCAGATATTATTGCTGACCAGGTGATCTTAGGGATCGAATCTGCTGAAGGTCTAAGAGAAGAAAATAAAGCTCAGTTGATCAATTACCTTAAAGCCACTGATAAAGAAGTCGGGTTATTATTAAATTTTGGTAGAACCCCGGAATTCAAAAGAGTGATATTTACGAATGACAGGAAAGCATGATTTGAATCAGAAATCCCAAATCCGTGCGTATCCGTCGAATCCGTGGCATCCGTGTTCCTTCCTCCTTAATGAATACGATTTCATAAATCAACAAATTCAATTAATATAGAGGTCACGATTTATAGGACACTACCGAATACTTTAACAATTTTATTATCCTATAGTAACATCCTAAAGTACCTGAACACGTTTTACAACCCAGCCAGTTCTTTAATCTTCTCAATAACCAGCAAGGCATCTTCACGATTGACATCCACTTCATTATGTACCAGATAGTCAATGACACTATACTGCTCATTTTCAGGAATAAGACCCCGGCCTCCACTCTTCCTTACCATAGCCGCATAGGTCCTGTCAGGATAATACATGGAGCGGGCAATCCCGAGCAGCGCATCACCCAGGACAGGGTCCAGAACCCCATTTTCCATTGCATACTCAAGGGTTGTCCTCATATTGACAAGCGGAACTGATAGCGGCTCAAGCGTCTCCGGATGGAACGTGACAGCTACCTCATCATCTGATTCCACAACCCCGTCGCGGTACCACTCATAGATGCGCCCCACCCCGATCATACCATGAGTATCAAGTTCAGATGCCCTAAGAGCCCCCATGCTGCAGCCCCCGACCACGGTAACCCCGGCATTTCCGATCAAGGTGTACTGTTTATAGGTGGGCAACACGGCCCTTATGACCGGAAGGTTCACAGCAGGCTGATCCTTCGGTCCCGGTGATATGCATGATTCGGTGACCAACAGTATCAGTGCCGATGATATTAATAAGCAGAAACTGCTACAAATACCAATTATCTCCAAGTAATTGTGATTAACAATTATTGTGATTAACAATAACTATTAAATACAAAGTAACTATATATTTATTCATGAAATTTTATGATCGTGAAGGTGAGATCAAGAAACTCAGAACATTTACATCGCTTAACAAGAGCATAATGATTGTGATCTACGGTAGGCGTCGTGTTGGCAAAACACGGCTTGTGCAGCATATTTTTGGAAAAGACTCATTTTACTTTTTTGTAACAGAAAAGGAAGAACGGTTAATTCTTGATGATTTCAGGACTATATTGATGGAACGTTGTGATTATGTTCCTAGTTTTACGGATTTCGATGATTTTTTTGGTTTTTTGTTTACGCTATCCGACAAAGAGATTTTCATTTTCGATGAATTCCAGAACTTTAAAAAAATCAACACCAGCGTTTTTTCTATCATCCAGAAATATTGGGATAAATACAAAGATGAACGGAAATATTCATTTTTATTCCTTGGTTCTTACATCGGTCTTATGAAACACCTGTTCAAAGACTATAAAACACCACTATTCGGACGCTCGGATGCACTGTTCAATCTAAAACCCCTGCAGTATGATGTTTGCAAAGATATCCTGGTGGATATGGAAATCAGCACATTTATTGAAATATATTCCATATTCGGCGGAGTTCCAAAATACTACGAATTATTAGAGAATGTAAATGACAGAACGCTGTTAAACATCATCTCAGAACAATTCCTGGACATTGGTGCCCCCCTTCTTGATGAAGGTACAAATATATTGATCAGCGAATTCGGAACTCAATACAGGATATATTTTTCAATTTTAGAGGCAATCGCCAGCGGAGCAAGCACTTTGAATGATATAGCAAACCGTATCGGTATCAAAAATACCAGTCTTGGACCTTACATGTCCGATCTCATAAATGAATATGAAATCCTGGTGCGCAAGGTTCCAGTGAATGAAAAAGCATCCAAATCCAAAAAGGGCAGGTATTTTATCAAAGATAATTTTTTCAAATTCTGGTTTCGCTTCATTCATAAGAACCGTGGGTTTATTGAGGGTGGCAGACCAGAGTATGTTCTTTCAAAAATCGAATCTGAACTTGATCAGTACATCGAGCCGGTTTTTGAGAATATTTGTGTTGAGTTCCTGTACAGATCAAATGATGAAAAAAAACTTCCATTTGTGTTCCAAAACATAGGTTCATGGTGGAACCGCAAAGGTGATGAGATTGATATCGTTGCTTTAAACGATGATACAAAAGATATTCTCATTGGGGAATGTAAATGGAACAATCGCAAGATGGATGTGGATATTCTAATAAAGCTCAAAGACAAAAAGAATTTGATCGAATGGAACCATAATGCACGTACAGAGTATTACTGCCTGTTCTCAAAAAGCGGTTTTTCAAAACGCTTGCATGATGCTGCAGAAGATGAGGATATTTTGCTTTTTACACTGGATGACTTATGAAATTGAAGGGGAAGTTGTTTAATCTGTTTACGGAAGGGATGAAAGGATGAAGAAAAAAACATTTTTTCTCATTTTAATGTCTTAATGCTATATTCTAATTCAGGAAGCCTGTTTACTATACATCCCAGACGATATTCCAGTCAATCCCAAAATAAGCATGGATCAATTTATCTCTCATACCTGCGATTTTTTTCCACTCAATTTCTGGATTTTCTGCTTTTAGAGTATCTGACAGGTTCTTTGAAGCCTCACCAATAATTTCAAAGCTCCTGGCAAAGGCCCTTTTTAGCACTTCATTTTCCATCAAGTCCTCCAAATCAATATTCTGGCTATGTTGCTTCAGGAATTCTATTTCATCCAGTATGTGATTGATAAAAACATCATCATGCTTCACACCAGACAACTTCCCTCTCAACGAAGGGGCGGATATATTGGTGCAATCCCCGGGTTGTGATCAGGTCCACCCATTTCCCAAACAGGTCTTCAAGGTAGAATAGCAGATCCATAAAATTATCAAAGGTGTTTTTTTCAGGTTCGAATTCCACAAGTACATCTACATCACTTTGTTCTCTGGAGTCCCCTCTTGCAAAGGAGCCGAAAATACCAATTTTTTTAACTCCGAACTTGACTTAAATGAATGCCTCATTCGCTTCAAGTTTGGTAAGAATATCCATTATTGCACCTCGTGGTTCTTGAACCAGTTTTTTCTGGATTTTGTTAATATTTATAGTTATAAGAGCATTTATATGTATCCACTTTAAATTTGATGGTGAAAACCAAAAAATGACGAAAATGTTATTGGACAATGAACGCTACTGATGCTGTAATCTTTAATTTGTTCAAGTTGAATTTTTCCAATTTACCATTAGATTTGAAGTGGATACATTTATATGAACATATAGAAAGCAGGGTTTTGAGAACTACAAAGAGAGTAAAAGAGCACAAAGAACCAGGATATATATTATCCTGAAGCTGATCTGGTGGACTTTGCTTTAGAGGGGGGGCCGGCAGTGTGTCGCTGGTGGAGGGGACCACTGTCAATGGCGTGTAAAAATAGCTAGCAAAATATAATCTCAATCCTCTGCAAACCCACTACTTCAATCCCCTTTAATAATACAAACCAATGCAGTCTTAATGTCCCCCTTCTGCTCATTGAGCCTGCGCAGGAAATAACCCAGCCAGCCCTTGCCGTAGGGTATATAACCACAGACCTTATACCCCTCCCCGGCCAGTTCCTCTTTTCGTTTGTCATGCACACCCATTAGCATCTGGAACTCGAAATTCCTGGGGTGTTCCTTGTTCAATTGCCTGGATAGTTGAACAATTTTATTATCTTATAGTAACATCCTAAAGTACCCGATCCCGTTTTACAACCCAGCCAGTTCTTTAATCTTCTCAATAACCAGCAAGGCATCTTCACGCTTGACATCCACTTCATTGTGTACCAGGTAGTCAATGACACTATCCTGCTCATTTTCAGGAACCAGGCCCTGGCCCACACTCTTCCTTACCATAGCCGCATAGGTCCTGTCAGGATAGTACATGGAGCGAGCAATCCCGAGCAGCGCATCACCCAGGACAGGGTCCAGAACCCCATTTTCCACTGCATGCTCAAGGGTTGTCCTGATATTGACCAGCGGGATCGACAGTGGCTCAAACGTCTCCGGATGGAACGTGACAGCTACCTCATCATCCGATTCGACAACCCCGTCGCGGTACCACTCATAGATGCGCCCCACCCCTATCATTCCGTAAGTATCAAGTTCAGATGCCCTAAGAGCCCCCATACTGCAGCCCCCGACCACGGTAACCCCGGCCTTTATTGCACGGATTATCTCCCTGTGGGCCACAGCAGCCCTGTCAAAAAATATGCCGTCAATGATGCCTATGATATCAGGACCCCCTTTATCCACCAGGATATTGATATCATTCCTTTTTACAGGCGGCCGGTAGTCAGCATCAAGCAACGACCCTGCATCCTCCCAGCTAAGGCTGTTGCCGGTAAAGACCACAATATCTGTCATGTCACCGGCCGTGGTTTAAAGGTTCGTTTGGTCCTTGTCCTGGGTTTTCGTCCGATCTTCATGCGCTTACCCTTGCGCTCCCTGTCAAGCGTATACTGCTCAAAAGTTGGCAGGACTGCCCTTACCACTGGCAGGTTTAATGAAGTGCGGGAAATATCCACGATGGCCGCATAAGGAACTATGCCGCGCAGCATCTCCACAGTTGCCCGGATATCCTCAGCAGGGGTGTTTGCGGATTTATCCTCAAGCTCAGACAGGGTAACTTTCTCAGCAGAATCAACATACCAGTAGCGGTTCAACCGTTTCATAGCTTCGTACCCGAAGGTGCGGACCACAGATTCCCTGTCAGTATCCTCCCTAGCACCATGAATCTGTACCACCCTGCTCTGGGCTGCTTCGGTCAGGGCCCTCAATACCGCAATCTCGGGTATCAGGTGTGACCCCGCACCCATGACCAGCAGGGCAGGGTCTTTCAGGACCGGGTCATCCAGGGCGCAAACAACAGTGTACAAACCGATATCGTGCGTCAGCAGCCATACTTTTGCTATGACACCTGCAGCCTCAAATTTTTTCAGCAAGCCATAGACGACACCATCATCCGGTGTAAGTATGATCTCACGGCCAGGGTTTTTATTGTACTCGGCAATGCTAAGGGCATCACGCTCGATCACCTCAAGCAGGCCGTGCAATATGGTCTCTTCCATAGTGTTCCCTGCCGCCAAGCCATTGGTGTTGCTGCGGAACAACTGGAGTCCCCCGTTTTTTGGGTTATAGGGATGGTATACGGCATTGGACGGCACAAGGATTTTCTCCTCTGTCAGCAGGTCATAGCCCACCATCCATTCCAGTCTGGTATTTTTAATTAATGGCTCTGCTGTCAGCAGATCAAGAGGATTTATGGTGTTAACCTTTTGTGATAGTTTTTCAAAAGAATCAACAATCGAGGGCTTTATATCTTCTTCATCCAGGTCTTTACTTATATCTGGCTGTTCTGCACAGCAGCGCTCCACACTTTCCATAATGGCCGATATCCTGGCCTGGGTATCATTGGAACCTTTGCCACTGTAAATGGAAACAGCACCCTCGGCCGCACCGGGCCGGATGGCAGAGAATACTGGAATTCCTATTCGGTCAAGGTCAGTGATATCAGCGATCCTGGTAACTCCCACCTTATCCAGTATGCCTGTGATATTTTCCAGGGTTTTTTCGGGACCACATACCCTCTTTGTGCCCTCTTTATACTTTACAGCCGGGTCGATCTCAATGTTCATATTTAATCTTGCGTTTTCGTTTGTAATGGTTATATATCTTGTGATGAGTATAGCTGTCCATTAATGCAACAGACATTCAATTTCGGACATTTTATCCCGATCTCTACTGTGGACTGGCATGGCCGTTGTGTTTCGGTAATATTCTTCAGGGGCTGCCAGTTAAGGTGTCCCTACTGCCAAAACCACGACTATATCACAGGAAGCAGTGAGATGGATATTGAAGACATGAAGTCACAGATATCCAAAACAAAACCATTTATCAGTGCGCTAGTGTTCAGTGGAGGTGAACCGACCATGCAGAGGAATGCATTGATAGATCTTGCTGGGTTTGCCAGGTCCGGGTCACTGGCTGTGGGACTTGAGACCAATGGATTTGGTGCGGATGTGGTAAAGGAAATGCTTGACAAAGGTCTGCTCGATAAGGTGTTCCTTGATGTAAAAGCACCACTCGACGACCCAAAACAATACAGTATAGTCACCGGGATAAATGTGGATGCAGGTTCAAAGGCGGCAAAAAACACAGCCAGTACCCTGGACAAATGCATCAGGGCAGACATTGAACTGGAGGTGCGCACCACAGTATTCAGGGGGCTTGTTGGTGCAGAAGACGTCATGAAGATAAGCCAGTACCTGGATGAATGTGGAAGTGAAAACCTTACCTATGCAATCCAGCAGGGTTTACCCGACAATACCCTGGATATGCAAGATATTGAGAAATTCAGCAGGCAGGAAGTGCTGGATATGGCAACAGCGATAAAACCTGTCAATCTCAAAGACATACGGATACGGACTATAGAAAATGGAGAAGAAAGGATAGTATGAGGATTATAGCTTTTGTAGGTATGCCGGCATCCGGCAAGGGTGAAGCGGCTGTTGTTGCAAAGGAATCGGGCTATCCTGTCGTGAACATGGGCGATGTGATACGTGAAGAGGTCTACAGGCTTGGTCTTGAACCCACGGATGAGAACCTGGGTGGCACCGGTACCAGGCTAAGAAAGGAGGAAGGACTATCAGCTATTGCCAGGCGATGTGTTACGAAATTGCGTGCCTTAAATGGCGGTGTCGCTGTGGTGGACGGGGTCAGGAACATTGAGGAGGTACACCTCTTCAAGGAGGAGTTCGGGGATGATTTCCTGCTGATATATGTCAAATCGTCCACAAAGGACAGGCTTGCAAGGATCAGTGCACGGGGCAGGGCTGATGACAGGTCAATGGATGAAAAAAGGCTGCGCATCCGTGATGATAGGGAACTGGGATGGGGTATGGGGGAGTCTATCAAAAATGCTGACCTGACTATTGTTAATGATGGCACGGTAAACCAGTTAAGGAAAAAGGTCAGAAAGATTATTGAGGAACAACGATGATAGCAGTGGAAGTTTCTGCCCATGTTAACCCCACAGAGGACATTGACAGGGTGCGGTCTGCTGTAGAGAAAATATTCCCTTGTCTGAAGTATGAATTTCAGGAGAGGGAAGGTTTTACTTCAAGATTGGTTGGTTCGGGCGGCAGGGATTCGCTGGAACTGCTCCATGAACTGCTGAGAAGTCGTAAGATACTGGATACGGGGCGCAGGAATATGCATATTAAAGGGGGTACTGTAACATTTATCCTGAACAAACAGGCGGCTACCGTGGGGAAGGTCAGTTTCCCGGCAGGTGATGAGCCTCTGGGAAGTATATGGGTGGAGATTGTTGCGCAGGATGCCGATGAGGCCGCGAGGCTGGTGGACTGGCTTGCACCGCCGACAGAGAACGGGCATACCCAGTTTGAGATAGAATTGTAGGCAACATTTTTATGTGCCGGTTTACCTGATAACATCCGGAATGAAGGATACTGATATAAAAAAGAGCATTAAATACCAAAGCAAAATCGAGCGTTTTACCCGTTTGTTCAACAGCAAAAAAGCCGAACTGGCTGCCAGATACCAGGGTTATCATGAACTGTTAGGGTTTATTGACCAGTGCCAGCGCTGGGGTATCACGGACCCGGGGCAGGAGAAGGCACTGGACGACTGGATAGACGTGCTGGAGCGCTGGCCTTTTGTGGGGGGTGCACCCACCGGAACGCTATCCCATCACCAGAGGCAGAAGACCATGGTAAGGGAACATTACAAATGTACCATGTGCGGCCGCCCGGCTAAGGAGGTGCACCATAAGGTTCCAAGGTTAAAGGGGGGTAAGAACGAATCTGGTAATCTAGTTGTACTGTGCAGGGAGTGCCATGAAAAACTGCACCGGAAAAGGTAAGTTATGAATATGTTTTTGTAGTATCATTTTCCCTACCAGTGGCAGAATTAATGCAAAGCCTGGTCAAAATCTTTCAATGTAACAATCCCATTTTTCACAATTTGCTTTATTGGAAATGTATCTGTGTGAAAATTAGTCTCCCATTTATTTGCAAATGGCGCCAAATCTTTTGCTTCGATAACGCAGATAGGAGCATCTAATGGAGAATTTATTGCTTCAATTTTATTCATGATATTATCTGAAAAACTATGAGAGATTGTAATATACCCCTTAAAGTTCTCTTTATCTTTTGTTTTTGAAATCTTTTCAATATGAGGCTCTGGCATTCCAGAGTATATTCGTTATTTTTTGATTTATGAGATATTTTAGGCGTGTATTTATAAAAAACTCATTTACAAATCCTTTAATTGAAATTCTAAGTAAATTCTAACTATTACAATTATTTAGGTGCATATTATTGCTAAATATCCAAAAATAACAAAAATTATGATCTAATCGTAAAGTATTCATTAGCACCTATCATAAATACATTTCGATACAATTGAATTAATTCTTTTGAGTTAGTGCATATATGTATCAAAAATTGCCTAAAATACCCTCAATCCAAACCCTTATAATGAAATTTTAGAAAAACTGACCCATTCTAGGTGTTTATTGGCATTTTAAAGCTGTTACATCCATTTTGCCAGAGGCTCATATAATTTCTAATTTGCAATCGGTGGGCGATTGGCATTTTATATGGAGGATTCAACACCGTTTTGCATTCATAGAAGAAAATATTTCCGTCATCATCTTTGATTATACCGTCTGGGTCTTCTTTTCCAAATCTCTGTGTTTTTATATTCAAGTTGAAAAAATTTGTGAATAGATACTTTGTCACCCTTTCAAAATCAAGGGCAATTAATGCTGTACTTATTACTTCTGAATTCTTATCTTGTGGATAAATTCTAGCATCTTGGCAACTAAGTTCAATGTAATGATTAAATAATTCCTTTGTAGGCAATTTACT
>Ga0255431_1152_pt2 | contig 12365 bp, 13 predicted proteins | sample ANMaggSeSYBR02J5_FD_182633 | JGI IMG/M metagenome (GOLD analysis project Ga0255431, IMG submission 182633) | Sediment cell enrichment communities from methane seep in Santa Monica Basin, California, United Staets - ANME aggregate JGI... | ecosystem: Environmental > Aquatic > Marine > Cold seeps >... | reverse complement strand
GATCGATGATTGCGTGGTGGCGGAGAACAATAAGAAAGGATGATATATCAAAGGATATTATTTAAACCGGAACCAGTTCATAGTTCAAATGCAGGCATCTCTCTTTTAGGCCCGATTATAATATCCCTTAAACCATTTCTTAAGCCTAACGTGAGATATGTTTTATTATTGTCCTGTGAAACAGCCACATCAATCAGTTTCATCTTTTCAGCAAGCCCACTTTGACTAAATGCTCCCACACGTTGGTCCGGTACATCTTCATTCATAAAAAACGGGATGTAAGCGATCCTTATTCCTTGCATGAGTATCATGCTAAGATAATAGTTACTGGTTATAGAAGCTGTCCGGCAATTACTTAACTGGATTATGGACTGTGCCTGTAAAAAGTAATACTTTATATACAAATATAAAATATCAATTAGTATGTCAAATCTTATTTCCACTGCTTTTGAATTTGTGCCTATTGCTATTTTTTCCGGAATATTTTTCTTTATGGTACTATTCATAAAATACACCAACAGGTTAACCATTCACTCTGTAGGTCCTGATATCTGCCTTGGTGCCCTCTTCATCCAGATAACCCTGCTGGCTATGCCCATATATATGTCAGGGAAAGTATCCATAAATATTGCCGCTCATATGGTTATCACCATCGCAGCCCTGATATTGTGGATTATCAGTGTCTGGCTGTTAAAACGCAGGAAACCGTCACGAACCTGCTCGGATAACATATACCATAAGTTTATCGATTACCTAAAAAAACAGGGCAATATCAGGGAATCATTATCCTACGTACTTGGTGCATTCACTATCACAACCAGCCTGATGATGGTACTGGACTTTATCAGTCCGGAACCTGCTACATGGAATTTGCAGGCTGTCCGGATAGTACTGTTGGTGCTAAGTTCCGTGATAATTGGTATGTCAGGCTACTATGTCTACCGGTCCTTTGCCAGGCTGGCGATACACAAAGAAGATAAAGTAACAGCAATGCTGAAGGACATCAGGAATTATTTCGATGCTGATGAGGCAAAGCGGTTCGGAAAGTTCGAGCAGGAATATACTTCGGCATTAAATGCGGCAGGGACGCACTGATGATAGACAAAGTGTATGTTATCGACACCTCGGGTTTCATAGCCCAAGTGGATTTCAGGGACGGGACCACTGTCACAGTACCGGCAGTGGTCGATGAGATCATGGATAGTTCATCAAGGCTGAGGTTCGACCTGCTAAAAGATGCAGGGCTAAGAGTTGAGCTTCCGGATGGAGCCTGCCGGGAAAAGGTGAGATCAGCGGCGATTTCAACAGGAGATGTAAGTGTCTTGTCAGTGACTGACCTGGATATCCTTGCAAAGGCCCTGGAACTGAAAAGTTGGTTTGGAGTAATCCTGGTAACTGACGATTATGCTATACAAAATGTGGCTGCCAACCTTGGAATTGAATGCAAGACCGCTGCCACGCCAGGGATCAGGAAGAAGGTTTTGTGGGAATTAAAGTGCACAGGATGCGGCAATGTAGTGGAATCTGGCAATGTGGTTGGATCAGGTAAAGCAGTGGTATCTGGTAAAGCGATGAAATCAGGTAAAGCGATGGTATCTGGTAATGTAGTCGAATCAGGCATTGAATGTCCCATTTGCGGTTCAGGGGTCAGGCGACGGCGGGTGAAGGGGTGAAGTATTGATCGACCTGGATTAATTTTATATTGTTACAGACTGAGTAAAATGAAAGTATTGTTATGAAGAATATTAGAGACTTGATCCAGAAAGCTTTAGAACTTGAGCAGAGCGGACTGGTAAAAGGACAGATCGCAGATGAACTTAATAAAGGTATTGTTATGAAGAATATTAGAGACTTGATCCAGAAAGCTTTAGAACTTAAGCAGAGCGGACTCTCAGAGGGACAGATCGCAGATGAACTTAATGTTTCCATGGAGACTGCCACTTGGCTGTTGGCACATTCACCAAAAGGGGATATCACCCAGGCACCCAAGGACATCTATGTAAACTGGAGCAGCATAGGCCGTAGTTCCAGGCGACTGGGATTAATATCCAGTGCCCTGTGCGATCTGGTATTTGAATGTCTTGAGAATCCAGGTGCTGATATTGAGGTTGTAGTGGGTGTGGCCTTAAGCGGAGTACCTATAGCCAGCCTGATAGCCGAAGAACTGGGTGCCGAGCTATCTGTGTTCCAGTCAAATAAGGATTTATCCAGTGGTTCGGGTGGTATGCTGTCCCAGAACTTTTCAAGAGTTTCCGGAAAGAAGTGCATTATTGTAGATGATGTTGTCACTACCGGCAGTACCGTTAAAGAAGTAATTTCAATCCTGAAAAGTAAAAAGGCTACCCCCACTGCCATCGGTGTACTGATCGACAAGAAAGGATTTGATTCCATAGAAGGTATACCTGTTTGTTCACTGCTCAGGATATCAAGGGTAGATAAGATCGAATAGGCGGTTTTGGGGACGTTCGGGCATTATTATTTTGTATTTGTTTAGCTCATACACAATTCTTGCCTGAGTAGTTGCTCTGGTTCTTCAAACCCATTCTTGCCCTGTAACCTCCAGTCAGCCAATAAAGATGCAATATACTGATAATTCTCTGCTCCATTCTCTGAACGGAAACATCCTATGATCTTTCACAAAATTACGTGTTCGCGTATTGCTTGCTCACCGAGGTTATTTGTTGGTTCCACTCCGGTATACAGCATACATGTATACCAGCGCCTAAGACCATTTTTGATGTAAGTCAAAGGCTTTTTCAACTCATCGAAACCATCAAATTTATCGACTATATCTTCCAGTTTGGAATACGTTGGAAGAGACCGGTTCAATCTATCGTACATGAGACACACAAGGAAGTGGTGGGAAGTGTATCCGGACATGTCCCTGGAAGAATGCATAGAAGCTATCAGTGACGATCCTCTTTTTACACCATAGTAACCAAAGGACAAAATGATGGATAACGCATGGTTCCGGGCAGTTTTATATGGAAATTAATAAATACTGCTTTGGATATAATTTAATGTTGCATTAAATTGGAGGGATGGATCATTCAAATTAATCTTGAGAATTACTTTTTAAGGACACTGGTACTTGTGGTTGGTATGTCCCTTGCCATGATAGCTGTGGCACTGGGCATAATATATATGTTTGAAAGGGGTCTGCCAATGCCGGCACCTTTGATATTACTTATATTTGCAGTATTGTTCATCTTGGGTACGACAATCTTTGAAGGCAGGGGTGCTGTTCATCCATGGTCGCTTATTGGCGGTGCCATATCGTCCATAGCTGTTACATTTATTGTTATGTCCATTATCGGCGGCATACTCTATGCAGTGACAGGTGGCTTGTCAGCTATTCCTCCTGAAACGATCCTGTATTCACTCGCTGCCTGTATGATTGTGAGCATGGTTGCACTGAAATTCGCTTACTATAAGCTTCAGTATACTTAGGGTTCCCTGATATTTGTTCTACAAGAGGTTTTACATTGAACATCACGACGAGCAAGCGGGTTGAACTAGTGGATATTACTGAAGAGGTTAAGAGCGAGGTACGAAAAAGCGATATTGTCAATGGCATATGTGTTGTAAGTACCAGCCATACCACGACCGCAATTATCCTGAATGAGAATGAGACCGGCTTGCGCCACGATATCCTGGATTTCCTTAAAAAACTGATACCTCCCTTGGCAGGTTACCAGCATGACCGGATAGATAATAATGCCGATGCCCACCTGAAAGCTATAGTCCTGGGTTCAAGCGAAACTATCCCTGTAACGGGCGGTGAGCTTGTGCTGGGTACCTGGCAGCGTATATTTTTTGTTGAACTGGACGGGCCAAGGCAGAGGACGGTAGATATTACGGTAGTCAACAAGTGAAATCCCTGTTGGGTTTTCCAATGCTCTGTGACTTGCCAAAGCCGACAACGTAATAGATCGCTCCAAGGTTTCAATCCCTATTGGGTTTTCTAATGCTCTGCGACATTGGATATTTAGCTTTCCCAACTTTGAGTAGGCCTTGTTTCAATCCCTATTGGGTTTTCTAATGCTCTGCGACCCATAAATGAAGGATTGAGTCCCTGTGGCCAGCCTGCGTTTCAATCCCTATTGGGTTTTCTAATGCTCTGCGACTAGATGGCTGCGAGGACCACAGCAATTTTTAAGATGTTTCAATCCCTATTGGGTTTTCTAATGCTCTGCGACCATCACCTGTTTGGATGGACATAATCCAATCAAATAGTTTCAATCCCTATTGGGTTTTCTAATGCTCTGCGACTTACAATTGACATCAATGTGTCAATCCAATCAAGTGTTTCAATCCCTATTGGGTTTTCTAATGCTCTGCGACTTTTTACATCCTGGATATTCAGGACAAAAATATATGTTTCAATCCCTATTGGGTTTTCTAATGCTCTGCGACCAGTTAACTCCTCATGAACGATTGTTTGTTATAGCGAGTTTCAATCCCTATTGGGTTTTCTAATGCTCTGCGACCACACCACCCCGGTATGGATAACAATCTATAACAAGTTTCAATCCCTATTGGGTTTTCTAATGCTCTGCGACCGATTTGGGCGGCAGGGTCGCCAGAGGCGAGAAATCGTTTCAATCCCTATTGGGTTTTCTAATGCTCTGCGACCCGGTTCTGGCGACATGAATGTTGCAGGGATGGTGTAGTTTCAATCCCTATTGGGTTTTCTAATGCTCTGCGACAAGCCCATAACATCGCCAGTGATAGTGAAGAATCAAGTTTCAATCCCTATTGGGTTTTCTAATGCTCTGCGACTTGTGCTACGGTATCGGGATGGGCATCATGATGAGGTTTCAATCCCTATTGGGTTTTCTAATGCTCTGCGACTAATGACCTATCATGGAACAATAGGTAAGTACGTTGGGTTTCAATCCCTATTGGGTTTTCTAATGCTCTGCGACTAGTGGCCGAAACCATGAAGAAGACCACTACAAAATGTTTCAATCCCTATTGGGTTTTCTAATGCTCTGCGACACGCAGCCGTTTGAGTGGCACGTTCGGCATATGATGTGTTTCAATCCCTATTGGGTTTTCTAATGCTCTGCGACTAGGGGTACAACCGATACTAATTCAAATATAGTTCATGTTTCAATCCCTATTGGGTTTTCTAATGCTCTGCGACGGGTTGAGATCCTGGCAAAGGATCAGTCTGGTCAGGTTTCAATCCCTATTGGGTTTTCTAATGCTCTGCGACTGTTATTCTGACAGTAATCACGATGGGAAGAAGTTGGTTTCAATCCCTATTGGGTTTTCTAATGCTCTGCGACTCATAGTTATCATCCTTGAAAATGATTATAGAGTAGTGTTTCAATCCCTATTGGGTTTTCTAATGCTCTGCGACCAGTACACAAGATGCTGGCGTTTATGCTCCTGATGCGTTTCAATCCCTATTGGGTTTTCTAATGCTCTGCGACAATATATCACCCGACCATGCGTGAATTATTTAGGCATGTTTCAATCCCTATTGGGTTTTCTAATGCTCTGCGACAACTTCCATCTGAATTCACAGAAGATAATTACGATTTGTTTCAATCCCTATTGGGTTTTCTAATGCTCTGCGACAGCATGCATAAAACGGTTATTTTCCAATATAAAGCTTTCTAAACGCTCCAAAATCGGACTTCAAATCATGAACCTGTTCCGTACCACGAGTTTATAAACATCCATGAATTGATCATACAACATTTGACTTTTTTTCCGGCGATTTTTCTCCCAGGTCTTTAATATTCTTGACACATCGATCACAGAATTGGTAAATCCTCACTTTGTCACCATCTTCGATCTGGGATTTTATTTCATTTTCAAGTCTCAAACGCTGGATTTCACTAATCTCAAGTTCAAAAACACTGTACTGCATCCATGCACCGTATTTTTCAAGTATCTTAAAAACACGAGTACGGATACGATTCTTACTGATATCATAAGTCACTGCCAGTCTCATCGTTTGAACTCCAGTGGATAATAATCCTTCAATTCCCCTGTGATTGCTTTCCTCAGCAAAATTGCCTGCAACCTGACAGCCTTCCGGCGTGAAACAGTATATCCAAACCTTGGATGTTTGAATTCCTCTTTCATATATTCATCAATTTTTCCAAGATATTTCTTGAACGCATGATCTTTCAGATGATTATTTGCCTGGAAATCATCATGGGTCAAAATAGTTTTATTGATAAGCCTGATAGCGAAAGCATCACAGAATATTGACCTGAACTCTTCCTGCAGGTCAAGCGCCAGTGCCGGGCGGCCGTGTCTATCGGCATGGAGGATGCCCAGGAACGGATCAAGGTTATACTGGCGGAGTGCACTTAAAACCTCATTCTTCATCATTGTATAAGTGAGTGACATAAGAGCATTGATGTGGTCTTCAGGCGGTCGTCTCGTTCGCTTTTCAAATGTCCAGCCGTCTGCAAGACATCCGTTTAAGAGCGGGAAATATATACTTGCAGCTTCGCCTTCTATTCCCCTGAGTTCATCAAGTGAACCTGCTTTATCAGTACCGGCTTCGAGGGCTGGCAGCTTTCCAACATCGGTTATACCTTTCCGGTTTAAGAACGTCCTTGAGTTGCGTATCTTTCCGTGGATGATCTGCCTGGCAATAGCAAGGCTTTGTTCATCAGAAAGCGCATACTGCCGGCGGCGCACTTCGGCGATGGTGTTGCGCTCGGGGACGAAGCTGCCCCTGTACTTGCCGAACTGGGTGAAATAGTTCAGTACGATGCCATGTTCATTGGCACTTGCCACAAAAGGTGTGGTGAAATTGATATTCCCGAAGATGTTTATGGTGTCTACCTGGCCCATTGGGAATGAGGCCAGTTCTCCTTCGCCTTTTTTGACTATAATTATGCGGCCGCCGTCGATACCTACCTGGCTGCCCTGGGTAGTTACATATATTACACTCTCATCGAATATGCCTTCACTTTCTTTCATTTTATTTTCTCCAGTAATTTTGTTTCAACAGGCAGGCAGTACCGGACCGTACTGCATTTTTTGCATTTGTTCGGGTTGTCTGCGAAGTCCGGGATTGAATCGAGGCTCATGCTGCGGATGGCTTGGGTGACTTCGAGGACTTTTTCGCGGTGCCAGTCCGTTATTGTAATAGCGTAACGCTCGTTGGTGCCGAAAAGGTAGAGATAGCCCATCCGTACAGGTTCTTCGAGATAATCTTCAAGGAGCATGCAATAGGCTGCTAACTGGATTTCGTCGTTTTCGAAATAGGAACTGCCGTGTTTTCGCTCGACCGGCGTTAAGGTGGTTTTACCTTCCAGCAGGTCGATCCTGCCGTGCAGGTGGAGTTTTTCTGATCTTAGGTACATCTCGCGGTACCAGCCGCCACGACGGCTTTGGTTTTCATGTTTTATGCGGCCGTCTACGAGGGGAAAGTTTAATCCCTGGGTGTGGTAGAACATGAGGTAGTAGAGACGGCGCGGGCAGTAGAGGTACTGGTTAAGGTCGGAGACGTTGACGAGGTTTGAGTCGTTATCAGTCATCATAAAATTCCATAGCATCCTTTGAGAGTGGAACAACTTTATTATTCCAGAGAATGATTTCTTTTTTGAAATTACGATTTGGTCTGGGTTTTCAGATGCACACACATTCTTTAATCAACCGTTCATCAACCACAAAACCATCACAATCCATTGCATTGATACACTCCACCAACTCTACTTTGTCCCGAATCCACACACTCCCCTCACGATATGGCTTAAATGGCGCTATAATCGTTCCGTTCATAAAAGCATCCCATGTATTCTTGCGGTCGAAGTCATGTCTCATCGGTACCACCGCTGGAAGCCCATTCAGCACATCTACATCCCGATCTAGAGCAACATCTAATCGATCAGAACACACATCATTCGCTTCTATTAATTCTACACTCGACAGTATAGCAGGATGTTCCGCATCTGTGATGTTAGTCATCCCGCCCTCAGACATCTTTAATTGATCATAAAACCTGATTGCGCTCTCATCGATCAGAAAAGTATAGCCATGCAGCGGAACCGACATCGCATTTTCAACAGCAAGCCGATTTGGGTTATAGTTCTTCACCGCATCCGAACCGCTTCGTTTTATCAGTTCATCATGCGTCACCACGTCAGCTTCTGGATACAGCCCGACACTTGCGACTTTCTCCGAGAAGTCCTCATCTCCTACAAAATTATAAATATCAGTCTCAAGTAATCTGCAAAGGATACCATGATGTGCGGTTGGTGTGACGAAAGGATATGTTCTTGAAAACTTGTATGTTGATGCGGGCTTGCATCTCCACGTTACAAGCGGATGGCAGACAACATGAATAACGTCCATAAAAACACCTATGGAGTCTGTGGCACTGTGTGAATCTTTTCTGCTTGGTCGATTAAGAATTTGTATGCATCATCGCCTGACATGACTTTGATCCTTCCTCGTTCCTCACCGTTTTTCGATAGTACTGACCAGCCTTCCACGTCCTGCTTACAATCGAACCCCATACTAGAGATATATGCGTATATGGTCAGCTTGCCATCCTTTTTTTCAACTTTCAAGTCGTGGATTCTGTCATCGCTGATTTTCAATGTCGCTTTTTCCGCATTCTCATCGATTGTCATTTCAATCGAGTTTCTTTCTTTGGAGATGATGATGGTTTTGCCGCCATCAGATTTGTTTATTTCTGGATCTTCTGCCCATTCAATACCAACATCGTCCTTAAGATACTTTAAGAATCTCTCTTTATCGTCTCCAGAGATATCGTTCCAGCTAAACAAACGCATATCGGTTATGTATTTGGCATAAGAAGCATGGTTTGATAGGACGTCTTCAACTGAAGTCGAGGAATAGTCAACCCTCGTGCATGAAGGAAACGGTGTTTTGAACGTTTCAATCGCTATAAGCTGTATTGGTCTCATTTTGGTGTTATGTTGTCCCGTTTTTGCAGTCTGAGCATATCCCTCATTTGTCAGGGCGCAATAGACACCGTACCAGAACAATGCACGCAAATGTTCCTTATCCACAACTTTGCTAATTGGACTCCACTTTTTATCCTTCCCCTCCTCTGTCTGGCTTGGTCGATAACCCGTGTTTATGGCTATCGAACCTGTGATATGGGTTCCTGCTCGCAAACGCTCATATCCAAAAGGCTGTGGACTTGATCCTTCGCCCATCCTCGCCCTTAACATATTCTCATCCAATCCAGTAAGTGCGATTTCCTTATCTTCGACACTCAATGCATCACTCGCGGTAATACTCGTGTAGATATTGCTTTTACCTGCTTTCATCATCCCATGAAGCCAGCAAGCCCAGCACTTCCCACATGGTTTCTCATGCGAGCACTCTTCGATTGTGATGTTTAAATAATCACGGAGTGCATTGCTGTGATGTGATTTGATTGCAGGGCCGCTTCTCTTTAACTTTCGTATAAGTTGCCTGCTACTGTTCTCCAATTTAAAGACCTCTGCATCCTTATGCCGCCCCTGTGTTCCATCAGTCTTGTTCATATTCAGGGGCGCTTCGTTCAGCAACTCCGTGACATAAGTCACACTTATACTCCTCAAACCATCTGTTTTTATCATTATATCACTCCTATTTCTAATTTTAATTCTTTTAATACTCCTTTAGCCAGAGTATCGCCACGTATATTCCGTGAATTGAGATATATCGTGGCATATACCCGCAACAGTTTTGCATATATCCGTATTTCATCAGGTGTGAACTTATAGAGGACCTGCGAACACATAGATATGGCTTCGGGATGGAGTACATCCGATTTCATATCACCTTTATCCGTTAGGAATTCTACGAAATCGGTTATAATCTCAGCTTTGGTATCTTCCCTTACTTTATACAGTCGGGAATAAGCATCACCGATCACTTGATCAGAGTCGCGTTGTTTATCCTGTTTGGCTCGATATTCCAACAGTCCTGCAGTATATCTCAAAAAACCGTCGTTGTGATCGATCATTTTGACATCCATCCCTTTCTTGGTCGAATTCTTCATCAATTCCAAATCCATTGTTTCTAATACCTCCTTTGTATCTTTTCCACTACTCATCGATAGCAGTTCTCCAACTTGCTCCAGTGACAAATATAGATCAGTACCAGAATCGAGAGTTATCTTCTCAATTAGGTATCTTGCAGCGTCATAAGCACTACGAGTATCACTCAACACAAGAAGTGAATCACTCAAATGTTTCTGATAACCAGTGCCGCTTGCGTTTGCAACCGCACCTCTCCTGAATACTCTTGAACATGCCAGTGAAAATCGAGCAGTCTCATGAACCATCTTCCAGTCGTACTCTCCTTCGACCTCTGCCTGCCTACCTTCCTTCTGGACAAGCGCACTGCATTTTAGTTGGAGCACCCTATTCTCAATACGATCATCTTTAGCAATCATTTCAGTCAGAAATCGAGATAAAACAGGCGATCTTACAAAAACATTAAACAATTGATCACGCGATGCTTTTATCCCAGTTCTAATCCGCGGTGTCAGTAAAATATATTCATATTCTCGATATTCTTTGAAGAAATCCGCAAGATCGTCATCCGCCAACATTGGTTTTGTTGATTCGAAGTGATTAACAAGCCACAACGTATCTGAACCTTGTTTAGCACCAGTTTGGAGTTGCGTTATCCATGGCACCGTAATCCGAGCTATATTCCCCATGCAGACACATCTGCTACATGCAACAAGACCACCCTTTCCTTTTCTCCACCCCAGTTTTTCAGCAGAACTCAAAGTCATGATCCGAATTGGTTTACCTCGATTTCCACCGGGCAGCCCGCAAAACGGACAAATTTTAGAATAAGACTTTTCGGCATCTACAAACGGTCTCGACTCTTTTTTACCCACTGCATCCCTCATCCCTTTTAACGCATCCACAAAGATACGTTCACGATATGGTAATTTATCTGACTGTTTGCCTTCCAAATCATATCCTGTTACTTCTTTTAGTTCCGATTCAAACGTTTTTGGTGAGGCATAATCATATCCTGCCATCGATAGCGATGCAGATTTTTCAAACCGAGCGAATACGCCATCTTCAACGCTCTTTGCATATTCATCGAATAATCCATTGAGAAACTCTTCTTCACCGCGATCTAATTTAAATTCGATAGCAAGGTTCACTGTATTTAATTTAATTTGACAATAACCAGCCTCATGTAAAAATCGGGTAAAATGTATTGCGAATAACAGGGCTTGTACGCGGGATTCCTCGGGGAACGTTGGGTTTGGAAGACGAATCCGTATAATTTGATCAGACTCTTCAGACGATCCTTTTGAATCTTTGATGCGCAGTGAATGATTGTTTTGTATCAGAATTGCCTTATCGAGAGTCATCTGTTTCATGACCGCATCTCCTGATGATATTCAAGTGTTATTTCGACACCAAGCAGGTTAATATCAATCGTCAGCACTCCATCTAACAAATCTCCGTCAATAATTTCTATTTGATTGGTGGGAAGGTCATAAGGCACGAGTTCTTTTGCATAATAAAATCCCATCCCTTCTGCTTCCTCCATCATACTTTTCCAAATATCGCCATCATACCACTCTTTTTCAGATGCGTATTTGTATAACGCTGTTTTCTCGACAAAGCTGGCAGTGCTATCAATTGCCCTGAGCGCGTCTGTGTATTTCAGCGACTCAAGGAGTGTGTGGTCAACCATTCCCTCATCTCTGATATCTCGATCATAAATTGAAAGCCATATATTATATACTTCTAAATAATTTGGCATTTGACTAATATATCTTTCAAGCTCTTCTGCTTTCATATCATCGATTGCCGTTTTGTGATGACCTAATATTGCAAGAGCACCAATTTTATCGATTTCAATGGGCTTGCCTCCAGCTTTATCCTCTAACCAAGCACAGAATGATAAAACCTCATGACGCGTCCAATTATTATTGTTGCTCATCTTTTTAGGTTTCAAACGGTTTTTAAATTTTAAATCTAACTTTCCGATATCATGATGTTTTACAATGGTGGTTAATCTATCCAAATCCAAATGCCAGTATGAATCTCTGTGAATCAGTGGTGTTATACTCAGACAACAATTTACATGCGAACAATAAGTTTCATACAGATAAATTTCCGTCTCGACAAACTTCAAATCCGAGTAACTTTTACTATACCCACGCTCTGGAGGTAATAAGCTATCTCTTATGATAGTCTCAACCCCCTCTCATTATCGTACTCATAAAGTTGCTTTTTGCTTTTCGGCGAATTTCGGATTGAATCAACTAAAACATCCCACGGTCGTATAGTTGTCCGTTCTGTTTCGCGTAATCCAGTTTCATCAATTTCATATATGCTTAATTTATCGCTTAACTTCCATACCCATCGTATATCAACCCTAACACATTC